>ERZ856578.3194-NODE-3194-length-25086-cov-4.808949_pt1 | contig 25086 bp, 19 predicted proteins | sample MGYA00514384_ERZ856578 | MGnify/ENA primary metagenome ERZ856578 (study PRJEB29103, sample SAMN06111958) | human gut metagenome | biome: human gut; feature: ankylosing spondylitis patient; material: healthy_person | host: Homo sapiens | place: China:Hangzhou... | reverse complement strand
TTTTCTTTGTCCTCGTCCAGGCCGCTGGCTCGGTAATAGCAAAAGCCCAGGTTGCACTGGGCCCGGGCGTCCCCCTGCTCCGCCGCCTGGCGATAGAGCGCCACGGCCCGGGCCTTGTCCTCGTCCACGCCCCGGCCCAGCTCATAGCACAGGCCCAGCATACAGGTGGCGGGGGGATAGTTCCCCCGGTGGGCGGCCTCATACAGCCCCGCCGCCCGCTTCAGGTCGGGCTCCACGCCATAGCCCTGGTCATAGCACTGCCCCAGCAGGAACTCCGCCCGGTGGCTGCCCGCGGCCACGGCCTTCTGAAACCACTCCACGGCGGTCTCGTTGCTCTCCTCCACGCCGATGCCCTGGTAATAGCAGTAGCCCAGGTTGCACAGGGCCCGAGCGTCCCCCTGCTCCGCTGCCTGGCGGTAGAGCTCCAGGGCCTTGTCCATGTCCCGGTCTACCCCCCGGCCCAGCTCGTAGCACAGGCCGAGAGAACAGGTCCCGGCCACCTCGCCCCGCTGGCTGGCGGCCTGGAACAGGCCCACGGCACGCACCAGGTCCTGCTCCACGCCAAAGCCCCGGTCATAGCACTCCCCCAGCAGGTTCAGCGCCCGGGGATAGCCGCTTTTGGCCGCCAGGGAAAACCACCGGGCGGCCTGCTTGTTGTCCTCGTCCACGCCGATGCCCATGTAATAGCAAAAGCCCAGGTTGCAGGCGGCGGGGGGATAACCCACGTCCGCCCCCACCTGATAGAGCTCCACCGCGTGGGCCTTGTCCTGCTCCACGCCCACGCCCATCTCATAGCACAGCCCTAAGGCACAGGAGGCGGGAACAAAACCCTGGACATAGGCCCGGCGATAGCACTCCGCCGCCTTCTGGCTGTCCTGGTCCGTCCCCCGGCCCATCTCGCAGCAGATGCCATAGAGATACAGCCCCCGGGCGCTGCTCTGCTCCGCCGCCTGGCGATAGAGCTGAGCGGCCTTGGCAGGATCGGCCTCCACGCCGATGCCCTGGTCATAGCACTCCCCCAGGGAGCAGGTCGCCTCGTCATACCCCTGGCGGTGGGCCTCCTCAAAGAGCTTAAATGCCTTCACCGGGTCGGCCTCCACCCCGTGGCCGTTCTCATAGCACTCCCCCAGCAGGGCCTGGGCCCGGGGATAGCCCTGCTCCGCCGCCAGGGCGAACAGGCGGGCGGCCTCCTCGTTGTTCTCCTCCACGGCGATGCCGTGGTAATAGAAAAAGCCCAGGCGGCACTGGGCGGGGGCAAACTCCTGTTCCGCCGCCTGGCGATACAGCTCCAGGGCCTTGTCCTTGTCCTGGGGCACCCCCCGGCCCAGCTCATAGCACAGGCCCAGCTCGCATATGGCGGGGACATACTCCTGCTCTGCCGCCGCCTGATACAGCTCGGCAGCCTTGTCAAAGTCCTGGCGGGTGCCCACGCCTGCGGCCCAGCACAGGCCGGCCCCATACTGGGCGGCGATGTGGCCCCCCTCGGCGGCCTGGTCCAGCCAGTAAAAGGCCTGCTGGTCGTTCTGCTCCGCCCCGCCGCTGCCCTCGTAATAGCTCATGCCCAGGCGGTACTCCGCCTCCAGGTCGCCACTCTCCGCCGCGCTCTGGAGCTCCCGCAGGCCCGCCTGCTTTCTGGCCGCCGCGGCGGCCATGCTGTGGATCACGTTGGGGTCGATGTACACCATCATCCCGTCCTGCTCCGCCCCCTCCTGGGGCACGCGCTCCTCGTCCATAGCACTCCGCTCCTTTCTCTCTTTCCGAACCTCGCTGAAAAAAACGCCGCTGCAAGCAGCTTCCCTACTTACAGCGACGAAGTATGATCTGATTCCCAGAATACGCCTGCCGGTCACTTCTTGCCGGTCCATTATAACATAGCCGGCCCGGGTCTGCAACGCCATGTCATTGCGGCAGGGTATCTTTATACTGCTGATAATCCCCCTCTGTCACCAGCTTTGTATATGCGCGATAGGCATCCTGAAGCGTCTTGTACTGGTTGGCGGAGGAGCAATATTTTTTATAGCCATAGAGGCCCATGTGTTCTGCGATCGCAACGTAATTTCCCGCCTTGTTGGTCCGCACCGCAGTGGTCGTCTCTGAGACATAGTATCTTCCGTCCCCGGTCTGGATGATCACCGGGATATTCTGTCCGGCCCCAACCGCATCGGTGTTCACGGATGTCCAGAACAGATAGCGGTTAGCCGCATCGGTGGAACTGCCCAGATAGGCCCAGGTCCCCTGCTTCATCAGGCTGTTCTCTCCGATCCCGGCCTGGACCTTGGGCAGCATGTCGGACCGGGTGCAGCGGGAGTCGATCTCAAAATTCACGCCCGGCGCCAGATCGTTCAATACGCCGCTGTCCGTCAGGGCCTTGTGCATGTCCTCCTTCAGGTCGACCCGGTGCCCCGTTTTTCCGCCCCTCCAGTTGAACACAGCGCCGTCTTTCAGGCTGAACGACACCTCGCACTCCCCACCGGCCACGGGGTCACCCTTCCAGTGTTCGGTGTCCCCCTGGCCGTTGGTGTGGGTGATCCCGGCGATGGTCACGGTGTCTGCGCTCTGCCAGCCGTCCTTCTTCTGCTTCAGGGAGACCACCTTCACCGCGCGCTCCGTGTCCCCAACGCTCACCGCCACAGCCACTTCGGAATAGGCCGAGCGCACGTTGGCCAGGTCCACCGCCTCCCGGCTCTTCTCCAGATAGCCCGAAAAAACCGGTATAATAATAGCAATCAGCACGGCAAGAATGGCGATCACCGTCAAAAGCTCCATCATGGTAAAACCTCTGCTTCGGTTTTGCATCTTTCTTCACCTCTTGGCGAAAAATATATCTGCCCTTGCAAAAAAAGTCGGAGCAAACAACGATACTGTCTGCTCCGATATGGTACGGGTAGTGGGACTCGAACCCACACGCGGAAAGCACGAGAACCTAAATCTCGCATGTCTACCAATTCCATCATACCCGCATCATGAGCGGCAGGGTCTCCCCTGCCGCTGTTTATTCCGGTTTAGTCCTGCTCCCAGTTGTGGTACACGTTCTGCACATCGTCGTTGTCCTCCAGGGCGTCGATGAGCTTCTCCATGTTCTTGATGTCCTCTTCGTCGGTGAGCTTGACGTAGTTCTGGGGGACCATCTGCACGTCGGCCTCCAGGAAGGTGTAGCCCTTGCCCTCCAGGGCGGCCACCACGTCGTTGAAGGCGTCGGGGTCGGTGTAGATCTCGAACACGTCGTCAGATGCCTGCATGTCCTCGGCGCCGGCCTCCAGGGCGTCCATCATCACGGTGTCCTCGTCCAGGTCCTCGGCGTCCAGGACCAGCACGCCCTTCTTGTCGAAGGACCAGGACACGCAGCCGGTGGCGCCCAGGCCCTTGCCGAACTTGTCCAGCAGGTGCCGGACCTCGGGGGCGGTGCGCTGGCGGTTGTCGGTGAGGGCCTCCACAATGACGGCCACGCCATTGGGGCCATAGCCCTCGTAGACCACGCTCTCGAAGTTGTCGGTGTTCCCGGCGCCCAGAGCCTTGTCGATGGTACGCTTGATGTTGTCGTTGGGCATATTGGCGGCCTTGGCCTTGGCGATGACGGCGGCCAGGCGGGAGTTATTGGCGGGGTCGCCGCTGCCGCCGGTCTTGACGGCCACGATCATCTCGCGGGCGATCTTGGTGAAAATCTGAGAGCGCTTGGCGTCGGCCGCGCCCTTGGTCTTTTGTATGTTATGCCACTTGGAATGTCCAGACATGGTGCTCTTCCCTTCTGTGTGTTATGAAAAATCGGTGGTATTATACCACTTTTCCCCGTCCTTGGCAAGTCGTTCTCCGCAGATTCTGCATCTTTTTGGGAGAGGTCGGCGAAAAGACCGGGAGAAACTCTCACGGAAAGGCCGCCGCCCGGGGTGGGCGGCGGCCTGAGAGGCTTTAGTTGGGGTTGACGGTGTAGTTGGGAGCTTCCTTGGTGATATAGATATCGTGGGGGTGAGACTCCCGCAGACCGGCGGCGGTGATCTGGATGAACTGGGCCTTCTCGTGCAGCTCCTCCACAGTGTGGCAGCCGGTGTAGCCCATACCGGCCCGCAGGCCGCCCATCAGCTGATAGATGGTCTCGCCAGCCAGTCCCTTATAGGGCACCCGGCCTTCCACGCCTTCGGGGACCAGCTTCTTGTTGTTCTGCTGGAAGTAGCGGTCCTTAGAGCCCTGATTCATAGCGGCCAGAGAGCCCATGCCACGGTAGACCTTGAACTGACGGCCCTGGAACACCTCGGTGTCCCCGGGGGACTCCTCACAACCGGCCAGCAGGGAGCCCAGCATGACCACGCTGGCGCCGGCGGCCAGCGCCTTGGCGATGTCGCCGGAGTACTTCACGCCGCCGTCGGCGATGATGGGAATGTCATACTCCGCCGCCACCCGGGCTGCGTCGTACACGGCGGTGATCTGGGGCGCGCCGGTACCGGCCACCACGCGGGTGGTGCGGATGGAGCCGGGGCCGATGCCGATCTTCACGCAGTCGGCGCCCGCCTCAATGAGGGCGCGGGTGCCCTCGGCGGTAGCCACGTTGCCGGCGATGAGCTGCACGTCGGGATACAGGGCCTTGATGCGCTTGACGCAGTTGAGGATGTTCTGGGAGTGGCCGTGGGCAGAATCCAGGGCCAGCACGTCGGCACCGGCCTCCACCAGGGCGGCCACGCGGTCCAGCACGTCGGCAGTGACGCCGATGGCGGCACCCACCAGCAGGCGGCCCTTCTCGTCACGGGCGGAGTTGGGGTACACGGCGGCCTTCTCGATGTCCTTGATGGTAATCAGGCCCTTCAGGCGGAAGTTCTCGTCCACGATGGGCAGCTTCTCGATCTTGTGCTGGCGCAGGATCTCACGGGCCTCGGCCAGGGTGGTGCCCTCGGGGGCGGTGACCAGGTTCTCCCGGGTCATCACGTTGTCGATGAGCTGGTTCATGTCGGTCTCGAACTTCATATCACGGTTGGTGATGATGCCGATCAGACGGCCGTTGTCGCAGATGGGCACGCCGGAGATGCGGTACTTGGCCATGAGCTCGTCGGCCTCGGCCAGGGTGTGGCCCGGCCCAAGCCAGAAGGGATTGGTGATAACGCCGTTTTCAGAGCGCTTGACCATGTCCACCTGCTCGGCCTGCTGGCTGATGGACATATTCTTGTGGATGATGCCGATGCCGCCCTCTCTGGCGATGGCGATGGCCATGCGATACTCGGTAACGGTGTCCATGGCGGCGCTGATGAGGGGGATGTTCAGATGCACCTTCTGGGTCAGGCGGGTGTGCAGATCAATGTCCGCAGGCAGCACATCGCTGGCGGCGGGGATGAGCAGCACGTCGTCAAAGGTGAGGCCCTGTTTCACAAACTTCTGGGCGGCGTCCTGATTGACCATATACTACAACTCCTTTTCTCCTTCCCGGCGTATCCGGGACAGTTCTTTGGTACCACGGCGGCATAAACCGCCGATAAAACGATATTAGATTAAGTCTAACGCGGCGGGTTTAGAATGTCAAGAATCAAGTTGTTTAAAAATCATGGCGGTTTCAAAGCGGGCTTTGCCGTTCTGGTCCAGTCCGTGGACATAGCAGCCCCCGTCCAGGCTCCCGGCCTCCAGGTCCAGGATCTCCCCCGGGCGGCACTCGGCCAGATAGCCGATCTGCATCTCGGTCAAGAACTGGTTTTCCGGCAGCCTGTCCAGTTCCACCGCGTCGCAGGCGAAGTCGGCGTAGCGGGTGTTGTTCACGTGGCCGTTCACGTCGGTGTCGCTGTAGTGCATCTTCCGCCGCTCCAGCAGCTTCAGGTCTTTCGGGGCGCGGAGCTTGTTCAGGGTGCGGGTCTTGCACAGCTCCCCTCCCCCGGTGCCCGCCAGCTCCTGGATGTCCGCCAGGCGCATGATCTTTCGGCTCTCTAAATTGGCCAGCACCCAGCCGGACACCGACTCCCCCACCAACTCCCCGTTGGCATAGATGTCATAGTCCCGGTACATCATGGCGGCCTTGCCGCCCCGGTGCCAGGTGCGGATGGTCAGCCGGTCCTCCCACCGCAGGGGGCGTTCCAGCCGGAACCAGGACCGGGCCAGCATCCAGAAGGCCCCGTATTTCTCCACCAGGGTCTCCCGGCCAAAGCCCCCCTCCTCTGCGGCAAAGCCCGCGGCGATCTGAAGGTGGTCCAGCAGGGCAGACGGCTTGCAGATGCCCCGCCCGTCGGCGTCCATACCGGCCAGACGGATGGTATGCTCGTAAAATTGGCTCATGTGTCCTGTTTCCCCCGTATCACGATGTTGGTCTTGCAGCAGATGTCGTCGATGTCGTCCGCCGTGGCGGCGGGGATGCGCACCTGGGCCCCGCACTGGGTGCAGATCAGGTCCACCGAGCTGTAGTTCACCTGAAAGGTCCACTTCTTGCTGCCGCAAGTGCAGGAGATGCCGTCTCGCTTGGCGATGTCCCGGATCTCAGACAGGACCTCCTCCATGACGATCTCGTCCAGAAAGGGCTTGTCCTCCCCCTCCTGTCCGGCGGCCTTGGCAGACTCCAGCTTGTCCAGGGCCTGCTCTAACCGGGCGGTGGCGGCGTACACCGGCCCCTCCTCCCCCACATAGCAGCAGTCCAGGCCGGAGGCGGCGCAGGAGAAGGCCAGGGCCCGCTCCCGCACAAAGGCGTGGGTGGAGCAGGACACCTGGTGCTCCCGCCCGCAGAACAGGCAGGGCACGGTGAGGTGGACCCGATTGGGCTGAAAGTCCACCGTCAGCTCCGACTTGCCGCAGGGGCACTTGATGTGGGCGGTGGAGGCGGCCAGAGAGAACAGGTCCCGCTCCACGATCACCGACTGGCGGCACCGGGGGCAGATATAGGAAAGATAGCGCTTGGTATCCTGTTGCATGGGCTTCTCCTTTGTTTTTTCTTCTTTCAGTTTCCGCCCCCTCCGGGGACGGGACGCAGGTCTTATTTCTTTCGGGCGAACCGGTTGTTGTTCCGATAGGCGGGCTTTTGGGTGGGCTGGCCCGGCTTCTTCTCGGCGGGCTGGCCGGGGGCGGCCTTGTTGTTTTCAAAGGCGGTGATGATCTTGCCCACCAGCTTGTGCCGCACCACGTCCGCCCCGGTGAGACGGATCACTTCGATGTCGTCGATGCCCTCCAGAATGTCGGCGCACTGCTCCAGGCCAGAGTCCTGGGGAGAGGGCAGGTCGATCTGGGTCACGTCGCCGGTGAGCACCATCTTGGACCCCTCGCCCAGACGGGTGAGGATCATCAAATGCTGGGCGATGGACATGTTCTGACACTCGTCACACAGCAGGAACATGGATTTCAGCGTCCGGCCACGCATATAGGCCAGGGGCGCGATCTCGATGATGCGCTTTTCCATATAGCTCTGCACCGTCTCCGGCCCCAGCATCTCGTCCAGGGCGTCGTACAGGGGGCGGAGATAGGGGTCTACCTTATTTTGCAGGTCGCCGGGGAGGAAGCCCAGCTTTTCCCCCGCCTCCACCGCCGGGCGGCACATGACGATCTTGTTTACCTTCTTGTCTTTTAAAGCCCGCACCGCCTCGGCCACGGCCAGATAGGTCTTGCCCGTTCCGGCGGGACCGATGGCGATGGTCACGGTGTTCTCCTCAATGGCCTTGATATACTTCCGCTGACCCAGGGTGCGGCACTTCACCGGGGCCCCGTTATAGGTGTAGGCCACCACGCCCTTCATGGCGGTGACGGTCTCCTCCACCCGGCCCTCCCGGACCGAGGCCAAGGCGCGGCTGACGGCGAACTCGTCGATCTGCTCCCCCAAGGAGCGCATCCGATCCAGCATCTGCAGGGTCTGCACTGCCAGGGCCAGCGCCTCTGATGACTCGCTCACCGCCACGGCCTGGCCGTCCCGGGTGATGAGGGACACGCCCAGCTCCCGCTCCAGCAGCTTCAGGTTGGCGTCCGCCACCCCGAACAGGTCCTGCATGGTCAGCACGTCTAATTCGATCTTTTCTGAAGCCAACTTATTTGTCCTCGCTTCCATGGTGCTTTTTCCGTCCGCAGACGGTATACGAGTTAAGTATATGCTCTTTTTCTTCTGTTTTCAAGTGCTTTTGCCCGGGTCATCCCGTTTTGGTCCCCTCATCCGGCTCCGGCCCGTTAGAGATGGCCCGGGTCTCCCGTTCCTTTCCGATCTCCTCCCGGCACTCGGCCACCAGGGTCACCTCTAGACTGTCCCCCTGGATCTGGGCAGAGTAGTCCGTGGTCACCACCTCCCCCTCGGGGCCGATGGCCTGTTCCAGATAAACGCGCAGCCGATCTTGAAGCAGGTTCTGGGCGGCCTCCCGGTTCAGGGGGACGGATGTCAGGTCATACTCCCGCCACACCTCCCGGCGGAGGGTGATGGGCAGTCTGCCCACTCCGGGCAGGGCCGCCTGGTGGGCGCTGGAGCTTTTCTCCCACCGGCCCTCTGGCTCACGGCCCCACAGGCGCAGCCGCCGCCCCGTCGCCGTCAGGCTCCACCCCGTCTTCTCCTTTCCGGTGTAGTCCTTCCCCTGGGCCGTCAGGGGGATGACCGCCGTCATGGTCCGCCAGGTCCTGGCCCACACCCGGCCCCGGGCGTGGGTGGGGTAATAGCGGGTGGGCAGGTCGCTGTACTCCGGCGGCTCCATGGCCACGTTGCCGGAGATGAGCACCTCCCCCGCTGCCACCGTGTCCCCCTCGATCACCTTGGCCTGGCCCCGCTCCGCTTCGATGTGGGTGATAAGTCCCGCTGTCCTGGCCACGATGTCCCAGCAGCCCGACTCGTCCACCCCCTCCGCCGGGGGGATGGTCTCCCGCACGCTCACCTCTAAGCGGGTGCCGTGGAGGTTGATGCCCATCCAGGCCAGGTCGTCCAGGGCCAGCTGTGCCTCCTGGGCCACCTGCTGCCGGTCGATCCCCGGGCCGTATGCCCCGGGGTACACCCCCAGCTGCCGCAGCTGGCTTAAAATCACCGCCGTGGGCAGGCGCTGGTTTCCGCTGACCTCAATGGTCAGCACGAAGCGGGACAAAACCGCCACTGCCCCCAGTGCCAGAACCAGCCCCACCAGAAAGGCATACCTGGCCCGAAAGCGCAGCAGAAAGTCGGGCAGGCCCCGGCGCTGCTCCACCGCGATCTCGCACTCCACCCGCTCTGCCAGCTTCTCCAGCCGCCCCAGCTGATGGCGGCGGGCGGTGAAGCGGACGGTGTGGTCGTCCAGCCACTCCAACTGCCAGAAATCCAGCCGGTGCTGGGCGCACAGGTTCAGCAGCCGCTCGGGAAAGGGTCCCGTGACGCACAGGACCACCGTACCCCGCAGCAGATTCATCAGCCGTTTCACGCCGCCTCTCCCCCTTTAGTGCAGCTGGATGCTGTCGATCCGCCCGGTGATGAGCAGCTCCAGCCCGGTCATGGCCCGCAGTTCTAAGCCGCTGCCCCTGATCTGGATGAGGAACACCCCGCCGCTGACCTGGATCTCCTCATCTCCATAGGCCAGGATGCCCTTGTGGTTCTCCACCCGCAGCTCCCCGTCCCCCACCAGCTCCAGCCGGGGCACCCCGGCCAGGGCGTCGGCGGGCAGGTCCAGCAGCTGGGCCGTCCGCTCCAGCAGCCCGGGCCGCCGTTTTTCCCCCATAACGCAATTCACCTCCCCCCATGTCTATGACGGGGGGAGGTGATGTATGTTCAGCGCAGCACGACGGCGTAGCGCTTCAGCTCCTGGCGCAGCTGCCGCCACTGGGGCATCAGGGCGTCCATCACGGCGTAAAAGCCCGGGCCGTGGTCGTGGTGGAGAAAGTGGACCAGCTCGTGGAGGGCCACATAGTCCCGCAGCAGGGGCGGGCAGCGGACCAGGGCGGTGTTCAGGGTGATATAGCCCTGCATCCAGTGGCAGTTGCCCCACTGGCTGCGCATGGCCCGGATCTTCAGCTGTGGATAGGCCACCCCCAGGGGCTCCGTCAGGGGATAGACCCGGTCCAGGGACTGGCGCAGCTGGGCCAGGCAGTCGGGCCGGGACAGCTCAGGCAGCAGCTCCGGCGGCGGGGCCTGCCGCCGCTCCAACCCTCGCCGCAGCCAGGGCCACTTGTCCCGCACCAGCCGGTCGGCCTGCTCCGGGGGGCAGTTCCAGGGGATGGACACGTGGATCTCTCCCCCGCTGTCCAGGCGCAGATTCAGATTTCGCACCCGCTTTCGGGTCAGCCAATAGCGGATGGTCCCATCAGGCCCCTCCACCTGGCGCAGCTGTTCCATAAAAACGCTCCTTTTCTCGTCCTCCGTCCCGAGGGACAGGCAAGTTTTTCTTTCGCGGCACATATGCTTCAGTCACAGTTTTTTCTTGGGAGGTGGGTCTATGGGCCGTCTGCTGGCAAAGCCCCGGCTGCGCACGGCGCTGGTGGGGCTGGGGCTGCTGTGCGCCGCTCTGGCGCTCATCGCCTGGCCCGCCCAGTCCGCCGCTGCTGTGCGGGAGGGCATGGCACTGTGCGCCAACGTGGTGGTCCCCTCCCTGTTCCCCTTCTTCGTGCTGGCCTCTCTGGTGGTGGAGCTGGGCCTGTCCCGGTGCCTGGGGCGGCTGCTCCATCCCATCATGGCACCCCTGTTCCGGGTGAACGGCGCCTGTGCCGCCGCCCTGGCCCTGGGCTTTGTGGGGGGCTATCCCGTGGGGGCCCGCACCGCCATTCAACTCTATCAGCAGGGGCAGTGCTCCAAGACCGAGGCCGAGCGGCTGCTGGCCTTCTGCAACAACAGCGGCCCCGCCTTTATTTTAGGGGCGGTGGGGGCCGGGGTGTTCGGCAGCGGCAGAGCGGGGCTGGCCCTCTATCTGTGCCACATGGCCGCCTCTTTGATGGTGGGGCTGCTCTTCCGGTTCTATCGCCCCGGGGAGGGGCCCTCCTCCCCCCGCCGGATGGGGGAGCGGTTTCAGGCGGTCTCTTTTTCCGCCGCCTTCCCCCGATCGGTCACGGGGGCCATGACGTCCAGCCTGAACATCTGCGCCTTCATCCTGTGCTTTTCGGTAGTGGTGCGGCTGCTCACCCTGTCCGGGCTGCTGGGTGCGGCGGCTCAGCTGCTGTCAAGCCTCCCCCCTCCCCTAACGCTGCCCCCGGCGTGGTCCCGGCGGCTGTTGGTGGGGGCGCTGGAGCTGTCCTCCGGGGTGTACTCCCTCACCGACGGCAGTCTCACCGGGCGGCTGTCCATGGCCGCCTTTATGCTGGGCTGGGCGGGGGTATCCGTCCATCTCCAGGTGCTGGCCTTTCTGGGGGACAGCGGCCTGTCTATGCGGACCTATCTCACGGGCAAGCTGCTCCACGGCGGGCTGTCCGCCCTGCTCATGGGGGCGCTGGCCCCCCGGCTGGCCCCCACCCTGTCCGTCTCCGCCTGTCTGGCCCAGCAGACCGAGGCCATCGCCGGGCAGGACGCCCTCCGCGCTCTGGCCCTGTCCGCCGCCGCGGCCTGGGGGCTGTGGCTGTGCTTTTTGGCTCTGGCGGTATTTCCCGGGAAAAAAGCAGTGGAAAAGCCAAAAAGATTGCGCTATAATAGATAGCACGAAATAAAAAGAGAAGGCATGTCACCACATACCGCCATCGGATGGGAGTATCGCAATGAACCTGTTTCAACGAAAGATCGAACCACGCTGCGCCTACTGCGCCCACGGAAAGCCCCTGGGCGAGGACCAAATCGTCTGCCCCAAAAAGGGCGTAATGTCCGCCGGGTCCCATTGCCGCTCCTTCCGCTATGACCCCCTGCTGCGCACCCCGCCCCGCCCGGCGAAGATGGCCGGGCTGAATCTGGACGACGAGGACTTCAGCCTTTAACCAACCATTTGCGTTCTTGTGTTTCCCGCCCCCTGCGGGGGCGGGAAACACAAAAAAGAATTGGGAATTATTTTTGAGAAAGCGCCGCCGCATGGTCTGTTCCATGCGGCGGCGCTGTTTTTCTGTGGCTTAAGCGGAAGATCAGCCCTTCTGCTTGATGTACTCGTCAATGGACTTGGCGGCGTGCTTGCCCGCGCCCATGGCCAGGATAACGGTGGCCGCGCCGGTGGCCGCGTCGCCGCCGGCAAAGATGCCGGGGCAGGAGGTGCAGCCCTTCTCGTCAGCGGCCACACAGCCCTTCCGGGTCTTCTCCAGGCCGGGGGTGCCGTCGTAACTCATCTGGTTGGCCTGGGTGCCCAGGGCCATAATGACCGCGTCCACTTCGGTCTCAAACTCGCTGCCCTTCACGGGGACGGGGCGGCGGCGGCCGGACTCGTCAGGCTCACCCAGCTCCATGCGGATGCAGGTGATGGCCTTCACGTGGTTCTGCTCGTCCCCCTCGATGGCGATGGGGTTGGTCAGCAGGTCAAAAATGATGCCCTCCTCCTTGGCGTGGTGGACCTCCTCGGCACGGGCGGGCAGCTCGGCCTCAGACCGGCGGTAGATGATGTGGACCTCGGCCCCCAGGCGCTTGGCACACCGGGCGGCGTCCATGGCCACGTTGCCGCCGCCCACCACGGCCACCTTCTTGTTGTGAAGGATGGGGGTCTCGGCCTCGGGCTTATAGGCCTTCATCAGGTTGATGCGGGTGAGATACTCGTTGGCGGAATACACGCCCACCAGGGACTCGCCGGGGATCTTCATGAACATGGGCAGACCGGCGCCGGAGGCGATGAACACGGACTCATAGCCCCGCTCAAACAGCTCCGTGATGGTCAGCACCTTGCCGATGACCATGTTCAGCTCGATGTCCACGCCCATCTTCTTCAGGTTTTCTACCTCACGCTGGACGATGGCCTTGGGCAGACGGAACTCGGGGATGCCATAGCTGAGCACGCCGCCGGGGGTGTGGAAGGCCTCGAACACCGAGACGGAGTAGCCCATGCGGGCCAGCTCCCCGGCGCAGGTCAGACCGGCGGGGCCGGAGCCGATGACGGCCACCTTGTGCCCGTTGGCGGGGGCGGTGGCCAGGTTGGACACCCCGTGCTCGGCGGCCCAGTCGGCCACAAAGCGCTCCACCCGGCCAATGGCCACGGGCTCGCCCTTGATGCCCCGGACGCACTTGCCCTCGCACTGGTTCTCCTGGGGGCAGACGCGGCCAGAGATGGCGGGCAGGGCGTTGGCGTTGGACAGGATCTCATAGGCGGCGGCGATGTCCCCCTCGGCCACCTTGGCCAGGAAGTCGGGGATGGGGATGCCCACGGGGCAGCCGGTGACGCAGGCGGGGTTCTTGCAGTGGATGCAGCGCTTGGCCTCGTTCACGGCCTCGTCCAGGGTATAGCCCAGGGCCACCTCCAGGAAGTTGGCGTTGCGCACATTGGGGTCCTGCTCCTTCATGGGAGTCTTGTTCATCTGCATATTAGCCATTCATGGCACCTCCTCCCAGGCGGCAGAGATGCCGCTCCTTGGCCTTGGCCTCGAACTCTTTATAGGTGGCGTTGCGGGCGATGACCTCGTCGAAGTCCACCTTGTGACCGTCGAAATCGGGGCCGTCCACACAGGCGAACTTCACCTCGCCGCCCACGGTCAGGCGGCAGCAGCCGCACATGCCGGTGCCGTCGATCATGATGGGGTTCATGCTCACGGTGGTGGGAATATTATACTTCTCGGTGAGCTTGCAGGCAAACTTCATCATCATCAGGGGGCCGATGGCGAACACGTGGTCAAACTTCACGCCGCTGGCGATCAGCTCCTCCAGCTTGCCGGTGACAAAGCCGTGGTAGCCATAGGTGCCGTCATCGGTGCAGATGTGCAGGTCGGTGCAGGCCTTGCCCATCTCTTCCTCCAGGATGACGATGTCCTTGGTCTTAAAGCCGCCGATCAGGTCCACCTGGTTGCCCGCCTGATGCAGAGCGCGGGCCACGGGCAGAGCGATGGCGCAGCCCAGGCCGCCGCCCAGCACGGCCACCCGGCCCAGGTCCTCCACCTCGGTGGGGACGCCCAGGGGGCCCACGAAATCGTGGAGACAGTCCCCCTCGTTCAGCTCATCCAGGGCCAGGGTGGTGCCGCCGATCTTCTGATAGATCACCGTCACCAGGTCGTTCTCCGCGTTGGAGATGGTCAGGGGGATGCGCTCCCCCTCCTCGCTCACCCGCAGGATGATGAACTGGCCCGCCTTGGCCTTGGCGGCCACCAGCGGCGCGTACACCGAGATCTGGGTGATCTCCGGCGTCAGCGGCTTTTTCTGCGCGATCTGATACTTGTTCACTGCTGTTCCTCCTCGTCGATCATTTCCGGTCCCACCGGTATCCCTTTTCCCGCCCGGCCCTTCCAAACCCGGGCGGTGCAAACCGTGGAGCGAAGCGCTCCCCGGCTCTTCCTGATGTTACGCGGCCCTCAGCCGATGAGCGAGAGCAGATATTTCCCGTACCGGGTCATGCTCAGCTCCTTGCCCATGGTCCGCACCTGGTCCTCGGTGATCCAGCCCTCATACAGACCCAGCTCCTCCAGGCAGCCCACATAGTGGCCGCTGGTGTCCTGGATGTGCTTGATGGTGGTCCCCGCCTCCAGCAGGCTGTCCGCGGTCCCGGCGTCCAGCCAGACGAAATTCCGCTCCAGGGGCACCACCTGAAGCTGGCCCCGGCGGAGATACTCCAGATTTACGTCGGTGATCTCCAGCTCTCCCCGGGCGGAGGGCTTTAAATTCCGGGCAATGTCCATGACCTGATGGTCATAGAAATAGAGGCCGGGGACGATGTAGTTGGACTTGGGGTAGCGGGGCTTCTCCTCGATGGAGATGGCCTTGCCCTTCTCGTCGAACTCCACCACGCCGAAGGGCCGGGGGTCCTCCACCCAATAGCCGAACACGGTGGCCCCCTCCGCCCTTCTCACGGCCCGCTTCAAGGTGGCGCCCAGGGTGGGAGCGTAGAAGATGTTGTCCCCCAGCACCAGGCACACCTGGTCGTCCCCCACAAAGTCGCTGCCGATGAGCAGGGCGTCGGCGATGCCCCGGGCCACCGGCTGCTCGGCATAGGAGATGCGCAGCCCGAACTGGCTGCCGTCCCCCAGCAGAGCGGCAAAGGTGTCCGTCTCGTCCGGGGGCACGATGATAAGGATATCAGAGATCCCCGCCTGCATCAGAATGGCGATGGGATAATAGATCAAAGGCTTGTCGTAAACGGGCAGCAGCGGCTTGCACACCGGCTTGGTCATGGGATACAGGCGCGTTCCCTTTCCGGCCGCCAGAATGATTCCTTTCATTGGTCGCTCCTTCCGCGCTTTTGTCCAGCGCTGTACTATTTTGAACGGGACCATTGTAACATGAATGGCGCCGCTTTACAAGGGTCCTTTAGTCGGCTTCCACAATTTTTCGGTGCGGCTTCTGTCTATTATGCGAAAAGCCGGACAGAGCGGGTGCTCTGTCCGGCTGAAATGGGACTTATATGGGGTCGTCAGGCCTTAGCCCAGGACCACCAGCTGATCGTCGGTGTTCACGGTGGTGCCCACAACGGCGGGCACGGCCTTCACGGTGCCGTCCACGGGGGCGGAGACCTCGATCTCCATCTTCATGGCCTCCAGCACCACCAGGGTGTCGCCGGCCTTCACGGCGTCGCCCACCTTGCACTCGACCTTGAACACGTTGCCGGGCATGGGGCTGTTCACAGAGGTCTCACCGGCGGCCACAGCAGCGGCGGGGGCGGCGGCAGGAGCGGGAGCCGCAGGGGCGGCAGCGGGGGCAGGGGCAGCGGCGGGCGCGGGGGCCGCAGCGGGAGCAGGAGCGGCCACGGGGGCAGCAGCCACAGGGGCGGCGGCCACGGGGGTCTCGGGGGCCTTCTCCACACAGACCTGATAGGGCTTGCCGTCGATGGTGATGGTGAAGGTGCCGGTGCAGTCAATGCCGGTGTCCATCTTCAGATAGGCGGGCCGGTAAGAGGCGGCGAAGGGCTCGATCACGCGGCTGGTGTAGCCGGGGGCAGCGGGAGCCTGCACGTGGGAGTAGTACACGTGGCCCTGCCAGGCGGGCAGAGGAGCCAGGTCGGACTCCTTCTTGGCGGCAGGAGCGGCCTTGGGAGCCTCCTTCTTGGGGAAGCCGGCGGCGCGGTCCTTGAAGAAGGCGGTGGCCACCTGGGGGAAGGCGATGTAGGACAGCACGTCCTCGTCGCTCTTGGCCACGCCGGTCAGCTCCTTCTTGGTCTTCTCAAACTCGGGCTCCAGGGTGTCGGCAAAGCGGCCCTCCACCACGGGGGTGTCGCCCAGGATCTTCTTGCGGATGGCGGGGTCGATGGGGGCGGGGGTGCGGCCATACTCACCGCGGCAATAGGCCTTGATCTCCTTGCCCACGACCTTATAGCGCTCGCCGGCCAGCACGTTCTGCACGGCCTGAGAGCCCACCATCTGGCTGGTGGGGGTGACCAGAGGAGGATAGCCCAGGTCGGCGCGGACCTTGGGGGTCTCGGCCAGGGCCTCGTCCAGCTTGTCGATGGCGTTCATGCTCTTCAGCTGAGAGATCAGGTTAGACAGCATACCGCCGGGGATCTGATAGTTCAGGCACTGGGTGTCGGTGGCCATGGAGATGGGGTCCAGGGTGCCGTCCTTCAGGAAGTCGGCCCGGACGCCCTTGAAGAAGTCGGCCATCTTGATCAGGGCCTTGTCGTCCAGGTCCACCTGATAGCCCAGGCTGCGCAGGGCATAGGCCAGGGTCTCGGTGGCTGGCTGAGAGGTGCCGCCGGACATGGGGGAGATGGCGGTATCGATCACGTCGGCGCCGGCCTCCACGGCCTTCAGGTCGGTCATAAAGGCCAGACCGGTGGTGCAGTGGGTGTGGACCACCAGGGGCAGCTCGGGCACGGCGTCCTTGATGGCGGACACCAGGTCATAGGCCTCCTTGGGGCCCATGATACCGGCCATGTCCTTGATGCAGATGGACTTCACGCCCATCTCCTTGAGCTCCTTGACCATCTTCACGTTCTTCTCCAGGGTGTGGACAGGGCTGGTGGTGAAGCAGATGGTGCCGGAGGCGTGAGCGCCTTGCTTCACGGTCTCCTCAATGGCGACCTGAAGGTTGCGCACGTCGTTCAGCGCGTCGAAAATGCGGATGATGTCGATGCCGTTCTTCACGGAATACTCCACGAACTTGCGCACCACGTCGTCGGGATAGTGCTTATAGCCCAGGATGTTCTGGCCCCGCAGCAGCATCTGCAGCTTGGTGTTGGGCATCTTGGCGCGGATCTTGCGCAGTCTCTCCCAGGGGTCCTCCTGCAGATAGCGCAGGCACACATCAAAGGTAGCGCCGCCCCAGACCTCGGCGGAATAATAACCGGCCTTGTCGATGGTCTCCAGAATGGGCTCAAACTTGCTGTACGGCAGACGGGTGGCGATCAGCGACTGGTTCGCGTCACGCAGCACGGTCTCCGTAAAGTTGATTTTTCTCATTATTGATCTACCTCCGTATTACTCGAATGGAGCATTTCTCATGATGATCCGTCGGCGGCAGCCAGGCACACTGCCGCATAGTCGCTTGTTGTTATTCTAGTATAATTTGCTCCATAACGCAAGTCCTCCAGCGGAAGAATTGATGCTTTTTTCTGCACTATCTTGACCTGTTCCCCTCCCCCGTCCCCTTTTCGCCGGGGTCTCGCCGGGTCCAGAACATAGAAAAACACCGCAGCGGCTCCCCCACGGGAAGGCTGCGGTGTTTTACTTAGGCGACTTGTCCTCTTCGGCGCCGGGCCGGGCGCGTTTCATCGCTCGCTGCACGTGGATTCCTCGCTGCCGCTCTTGGCCCCAAAGATCATATCGTCGATATCGGCGTCCGCCTGGACCCAGATATTGTTCTTCTCGCGCTTGGTCATGGTCATAAATCAATACATCCTTTCTGGCATTTCTAGCGTTTAAAAATAAAAATGCCACCGTCTGCTTTTTCACTTGCAAACAGTGGAGGAAACGGTTTTGTCTTGTCGCGCTGGCGGTGACTAGGCTTTGCATTCCCTCGCTGCACTTTGTGCCATACAGAACACGCTCCTTCTGTAAGTTTTAAGCTATTATAGCGCTGTCACTTTCATTTGTCAAGTTTCTTTTTTGAAAAATGAATTTTGTTCAGAGCGTTGATTCACTTGCACTTCCCTGTCCGTCTTGTTTCCGCTCTGGACGCCCCTGTTCGTCAGGAATCTTCAGGGTGCCATCACATGCAAAATCCCACACAAAGTGGGGTCGCCCCTCCACCCGCTCCACCCGGGCCAGGCAGGCCGCCCCCGCTAGGGGCATGGGGCAGTCCGGGCGCACCGGGGCAGCCAGCTGAAAGCCCTCTCTCCCCCGGCGGCACAACATGGACCCCGGGGCCTGCTCCTTCAAAACCGGGTCGCGCAGCATCTGCCCCGGGCAACTCTGGCAGTACCAGCCGCCCGTCTGGCCAAAGGAGAAGGCCAGCTTGCTCTCCGCCCCGGTCACGGGCCAGCAGCCCGCCATCTCCAGCTGGGTCCGGGACAGGTTCCGCCGCAGCCGCAGCCCCTCCCCCTCCGGGGCCAGGGTGCCCAGCAGAAAGCGCCCGCCCCCCTGGCCGGTGAGCCACACCTTATATAATCCCAGCCCGTCCGGCTCCCGCCGGGCCTCCAGATACACCCGCAGGCCGTCCTCCCGAACAGAGAGCGTCCCGCCGCCTGACATGTCCAGTGTCATGGTCCTCCCTCCTCTCCTTCCCTAGATATATATGCAAGCTGGTCGGGATTAGGACGAGGGGATGTTTCGCCCCCGGGCGAGGTACTTTCCAGCGAAGGAAAGTACCCAAAGTTCGCCGGGGCTGCGGCCCCGGTCCCCATTGGGACACATTCCGGAGACCTTTCCCAGACCTGTTCGGCGCGGGAAAAGACTTAGATGTCCGGTCCTACCCCCGCCCGCTGCCGCTCCGCTCAGAAAAATCAGCCCCTGCTTTGGTGGCAAAAGCGACGCGCCTCTGCTCCCGGGAAGCCCGGCCTGCCTGTAACGGGGTGCCCGAGGGCGAAACAACCCCCCGTCCCCAAAAATAAAACTAAAAATACCGTGTGAGCCTTGATCGACCCACACGGTATTTTATGCTCTTTAATTGATTTAATTTCTCCTCTTCCCCACATACCGCAGCAGATACAGGAACAGATTCAAAAAGTCCAGATACAACTGAAGGGCGGAGAAGACGGAGGCTTTCTCCAGCATGTCGGGGTATCCGGCGTAGTAGCTGTACATGGCGCGGATCTTCTGGGTGTCATAGGCGGTGAATGCCAGGAAGATGGCGATGCCCGCGATGCACACCAGGCGGTCCAGCATGACCAGGCCGGGGGCAAACAGCAGGATGATGCCGCAGATGATGAGGAAGATCAGCCCCACCGTCAGGATGCTGCCGATGCTGGACAGGTCCCGGTGGGTCAGCCAGCCATAGGCGGACAGGGCGGCGAAGTAGACCGCCGTGGCCAGGAAGACGAAGATCAGGCTGGGCAGCTCATAGAGATACAGATAGCAGGACATGGTAAAGCCAAACAGCACGGAATAGGCTAGGAACACGCCCCGTGCCGCGCCCACCGACATGCGCTCGATGCGGTTGACCATAGTGAACGCCATGATCAGGGTGACCACCAGCACGATCAGGTGGAAGCCGGGTACGTGATACAGCAGCCACAAGGTGGCGTTGGTCATCCAGCCCAGCACCGCCAGGCCGAAGGTGATCATCAGGCCCAGCACCATCCACAGGAAGGTCCGGGTCATATACTCGTTCAGGGACTCCACCTGGCCCTGGGCGTAGTAGCTGCGCTCCTCTTCATAAGGTGTTCGCATGAAAAAACACATCCTTTCCCGATCCGGCGCGTTCCACCGGATCACGGTTATGATACCACGCAGCGGGGAAAAAATCAATCTTCCCGGTTTTCTCCCTGGTTGGAGGTAATGTACCGGGGCAGCAGACTGTAAAAATCGTGCTCCACGATCAGGGGCGTGCTGTCCAGCAGATAGCCCACCCGCTTTTTCGTGGCCGCCACATAGGCCGCCTGCTCCTCCGCCGTCATCTCCACCCCGGGGGCGGGGGTGAAGGACCGGGCATAACGGTCATAGAACCCCCGGTCCGACCTCCAGCTGCGGGAGGAGAACACCACCAGCCCCTCGCTGTCAGACAGAACGTCCCGCCCGGCCAGCATCCGGGAGTCGTATGGCAGCCCCAGCAGATTGGACAGGGTGGGCAGAATGTCCACCTGGCAGCACACCTTGTCCACCGGGACCGGCTGGGTCATGCTGGCCGACCACAGGATCAAGGTGTTTTTATATACGTCAAAGTCGATGGCCGACTCGTTCAGGGCCTGGATGGCGTCGGAGCTGCCGAACTTCTTCCCGGCCAGTTCCTCCAGCACGTCGATGTTGAAATAGGGGATATGGTCCCCGGTGACTGCGATCAGCGTCCGGTCCAGCTTGCCCGCCGCCTCCAGCTTGTCCAGCAGGCATTTTAAAGCCCGGTCCGCCTCCATCACCGTGGCCACATAGTTCTGGGTGACGGCGCTGTAGGGCAGGGCGCGGACGATATCCCGATAGGGGGCCACCACCCGGTTGTCGGAATAGGGCATGTGGCCGCTGATGGTGAGATAGTAGACGTGGAAGGGCCGGTGGCTGTTGACGAAATCGTCGGTGCTGGCCTCCACCACATAGCTGTCCCGCTGGGGCCAGGCGGGCTGATCCCCCTGCATCTCCAGTTCCAGACCGGACTGATACTGCCGCCAGTCATAGCCCAGGTTGGTGTGGGAGGTCAGGCGGCCATACATATCATAGTTGCCGTGGTAGCCCAGGGTGAGATAGCCCACCCGCCCCAGCTGCTGGGCCAGGGTGAAGGGCAGGCTGGTCCCCAGCTGGCCGGTGCGTTTCATGGTGATGGGGTTGCCGCTTTTGGGGTAGAGCCCCAGCAGGGTCTGGCACTCCCCGTTGGAGGTGCTGGTATAGTGCAGGGTGGTGTAATAATTGGAAAACACAAAGCCCTGGGTAGACAGTTTATATAAGGTAGGGGTCAGCTCCGGGTCGATGGCATAGCCGGAGAAGCCCTCCAGCACGATCTGAATGACGTTGTACCCGGCGAACATACCGGTGTACTCGTTCTTTTTCGTGGGGGCGGCGCTGGCAAAGTAGTCCGCCAGCCACTGCACGTCCTCGTCCCCGCTCTCCCGGCCCAGGGCGGCCAGGTCCACGTCCAGAATGTTGGGGGAGGTGTCGATCTGGGGCTCTGCCGGGGTCTCCTCTCCCCCGCTTTGGGGCTGGGAGGAGGAGCCGTCCGGCTCCGGCTCGATGGGGGCCATCACTTCAAAATCCCGGTCCGGGGTGATCTTGGGCGGGAGAAACAGGTGCTTGATGTCCAGCCGCAGGGTGGTGAGCAGTCCCAGCTGCTCCACCTGGTCGTCCGTCTCCGTGTCCATCTGGTATAGCCGCCCCGGGATCAGGTCCCCCTGCCAGGGCAGGGCCAACGCCCCCAGGCCCAGCAGGTGGAGGGCCGCCGCCGTCAGCAGCGCCGCCGCCAGATACCGGCCCCGGCGGGGCGCAAAGTCTATGAGCCGCCCGGCGAACAAACTCAGCAGCACCCCGGGCAAAATCAGCGCCGCCAGAACAGCCCAGTTCTCCCCCATGGCGGTGAGGATGACCCCGCTATAGTCCCCCAGGCGGTTGTCCGCCGCAGTGGCTAAAGTCGTCAGTGGGTAATAGGTCTGCAAGATCTGCTTGGCCAGCAGCTCCCCGGCGTAAACCAGGCACAGCAGCAGCGCCAGCAGGCGGAATAAGATCCCGTTCCCCCGCCGGGGGAACACCGCCGTCAGTCCGGACAGCAGGGACCCGCCGGACAGGGCAAAGGGCAGGACCACCGGCAGATAATCCGGGCGCAGGCCCATGTACAGCCGCAGGACCAGCTCCAAATAAACCAGCAGGACCGGGAAGCTCAGCAGGCGGAGGGCGGTCCGGCCATGGCGCAGTTTTGTCTTCGGCTCTTGTGCAAGTTCCACAGGCTCCATGTGCTTCTCCCCTCCCCCGTTGTCCGGTTTCGCCGTGTCTCACCTCATTTGTACCATGTCTCGCCCGCCCCGTCAAGGGAAACGGGTCGTTTTTCGGAAATTTATGTAAAAGGCCCTCCGCCGTATCCAAAACACGACGGAGGGTCTAAGTGCTGTCATTGCGAGGCGGCCCAGCGGGCCGACGCGGCAATCCGTAAACTTGGAATGACAGGTATCAAAACATAGAAAACAAATTCATCTGGCTGGTCTCGGGTAGGTCGCCGAAGGTCCCGGCCTCCTTCAGCAGCTGGATGTGGGTCTTGGAGACCTTGGGGCAGGCGGCGGACACCTCCTCCACAGAGATGAACTGCCGGCCCTTCCGGGCCTCGGCCAGGGACAGGGCCGCCGTCTCTCCTAGTCCGGCCACGGACACGAAGGGGGGCCGCAGGGCCTTGTGCTCCTCGTCCACGGTGAAGCGGATGGCCTCAGACTGATAGAGGTCCATGCGCTGGAAGGTGAAGCCCCGGAGATAGAACTCATAGCACACCTCCAGGGTGGTGAGCATGTCCTGCTCCACGGCGGTGGCCTCCTTGTCCTTGACGATGATCTGGCGCATCTTCTGCTGGCACACATCCATGCCCCGGCACATAAAGGCCTCGTCAAAGGCCTTGGCCCGGATGGAGAAATAGGCCGCGTAGAAGGCCAGGGGCCGGTGGACCTTGAACCAGGCGATCCTGAAAGCCATCATCACGTAGGCCACGGCGTGGGCCTTGGGGAACAGATAGGCGATCTTTTTGCAGGAGCCGATGTACCACTCGGGCACGCCAGCCGCCCGCATCTCGTCCTCCGCCCCGGGGGGCAGGCCACGGCCCTTTCGCACCGCCTCCATGATCTTGAAGGAGCGCTGGGGGGGCATCCCCTTGGAGATGAGGAAGAGCATGATATCGTCCCGGCAGCCGATGGCCTCGCTGACCTTGGCCGTGCCCGAGGTGATCAGGTCCTTCGCGTTGCCCAGCCACACGTCGGTGCCGTGGGAGAAGCCGGACAGACGGACCAGAATATCGAACTGGTTGGGCTGGGTGTCCTCCAGCATCCCCCGGACGAAGGTGGTGCCGAACTCTGGGATGGCGGTGCCGCCGGTGGGACCCAGCACCTTGTCGTTCTCATAGCCCAGGACCTTGGAGGACTGGAAGATGGACATGGTGTCCCTGTCGTCCAGGGGGATCTGGCGGGCGTTCACCCCGGTCAGGTCCTCCAGCATACGGATCATGGTGGGGTCATCGTGGCCCAGCATGTCCAGCTTCAGCAGGTTAGACTCCATGGAGTGATATTCAAAGTGGGTGGTGACGATCTCGCTGTTGGGGTCGTCGGCGGGGTGCTGCACGGGGCAGAAGTCGTAGATCTCGTTGTCCTGGGGGATGACCACCATGCCGCCAGGGTGCTGGCCGGTGGTGCGCTTCACGCCGGTGCAGCCCAGGGCCAGGCGGCTCTCCTCCGCCTTGGACACCACCAGGCCCCGCTCGTCCAGATAGTGCTTCACATAGCCATAGGCCGTCTTTTCCGCCACCGCGCCGATGGTCCCGGCCCGGAACACGTGGGTCTGGCCGAACAGCTCGAAGGTATACTTGTGGGCGCTGGACTGATACTCGCCGGAGAAGTTCAGGTCGATATCGGGGACCTTGTCGCCGCCGAAGCCCAAAAACGTCTCGAAGGGGATGTTGAAGCCGTCCTTTACATAGGGCGTCCCGCACACAGGACAGACGGCGTCTGGCATGTCCGCGCCGCAGCCATAGGGGTGGGCCGGGTCCTGGGCATAGTCAAAGTCGGTGTGCTTGCACTTGGGGCAGCGATAGTGGGCGGGCAGAGAATTTACCTCGGTGATGCCCGACATAAAGGCCACCAGAGAGGAGCCGACAGAACCACGGGAGCCCACCAGATAGCTGTGCTCCAGGGAGTTCTGCACCAGCTTTTGGGCGGACATATAGATGACGTCATACTTGCAGCGGATGATGTCATAGAGCTCTGCGTTGATGCGGTCCACCACGATCTGGGGCGGCTCTTCGCCATACAGCTCGTGGGCCTTGCCCCACACCAGGCGCTTCAGCTCCCCGTCGGAGTCCTCCAGCTTGGGGGCGAACAGGCCCTGGGGCAGGGGCTCGATGGGGTCGCAGCAGTCGGCGATGAAGTTGGTGTTCTTCACCACCACCTCATGGGCCTTCTCCTTGCCCAGATAGGCGAACTCCTTCAGCATCTCGTCGGTGGTCTTAAAGTAGATGGGCAGGGGCGAATCCGCATCGTCAAAGCCCTTGGAGGCCAGCAGGATGTGGCGGTACACCTCGTCCTCCGGGTCCAGAAAGTGGACGTCGCCGGTGGCGCACACCGGTTTGCCCAGCTCCTCCCCCAGGCGGACGATGGTGCGGTTAAAGTCCCGCAGCTCCTCCTCTGACCGGACCATGCCCTTGCGCAGCATGAACATGTTGTTGCAGATGGGCTGGATCTCCAGATAGTCATACCAGGCGGCGATGCGCTTCAGCTCCGCCCAGTCCTTGCCATCCACCACCGCCCGGAACAGCTCGCCCGCCTCGCAGGCCGAGCCGATGATCAGCCCCTCCCGGTTCTCGTTGATGAGGGACTTGGGCATGATGGGATAGCGCTTGAAGTGCTCCAGCTGGGACAGGGAGATGAGCTTATACAGGTTGCGCAGACCGGTGTTGTTCTTGGCCAGCACGATCAGGTGCTTGGGCTGCCGCCGGGCCTTGCCGCCACGGCGGAGCTTGGGCATATAGGGGTTGATGTCTTTTAAGTTGTGCAGCCCCAGCTGCTCCATTTTGCGGAAGAAGTGGGGCAGCATATAGGCCACGGTGGCCGCGTCGTCGCTGGCCCGGTGGTGGTTGAAGGCGGGCAGGTTGAGGTGCTCGGCCACAATGTCCAGCTTGTGCTTGTTGAGCTGGGGCAGCAGGTTCTGGGCCAGAATCAGGCTGTCCAGGCTGGTATTGTCAAAGGGGCGTCCCATCCGGCGGCAGCCCTCGGCGAGAAAGCCCATGTCAAAGTCGGCGTTGTGGGCGGCCAGCGGCCGGCCGGCGGCGAAGTCCAGAAAGGCACTGATGGCCTGGGCCTGGGAGGGGGCCCCCTCCAGCATCTGGTCGGTGATCCCGGTCAGCTCGGTAATTTCCCGGGAAAGGGGCCGCTCCGGGTCGGCAAAGGTGTTAAAGGTCTCGGCTACCACTCCGTCCCG
>ERZ856578.3193-NODE-3193-length-25088-cov-3.643557_pt1 | contig 25088 bp, 26 predicted proteins | sample MGYA00514384_ERZ856578 | MGnify/ENA primary metagenome ERZ856578 (study PRJEB29103, sample SAMN06111958) | human gut metagenome | biome: human gut; feature: ankylosing spondylitis patient; material: healthy_person | host: Homo sapiens | place: China:Hangzhou... | reverse complement strand
AATTGTAATTATGCCGAGAAATTTTATTGGTGGAGGGGGTGCCCTACGCTGTTTTGGGCGGGCTGCAGGGGTTTATGATCCGCGGTATCAGCGAACCCTCTACCGAAGTGACGGTCCGGGGCTCCCGCGAGGGGTTCACCGAGGCGATCCGGGTGAATATTTCGATGGTGCGCCGCCGGCTCAAGTCCCCGGCGCTTGCCTTTGAGATGCTTACCGCCGGCAAAACCACCCAGACGGCCGTCTGCCTGTGCGATATGCAGGACCGGGTATCCCGGCGCCTGCTCGACGATATCCGCGCGCGCATCCAAGACTGTCAGCTCGAGGCTGTTCACAAATCGGGATATATCCAGCCTTTCCTGGAAAACAAGCGGCGCTCCCTTTTCACCAGTGTCGAGGCGACCGAACGGCCCGATACCCTGTGCGGCAAGGTGCTTGAGGGCCGGATCGGCGTGCTGGTGGACGGCACCCCCTTTGTCCTGGTGGTTCCCACCCTGTTTGTGGAACATTTTCAGTCGATGGACGATTACACCCAGCATCCGGTGTATGCGAGCTTCATCCGCATCATCAAATACGTCTCCTTTTTCATCAGCCTGTTCCTGCCCGGGCTGTATGTGGCGATCGGCACCCATCATCCCGAGATGTTCCCGCCGGTGCTGCTGATGACCTTCCTCAACTCGGAGCACGCCACCCCGTTCCCCCTGACCGTGGAGGCGCTTCTCATCCATTTCCTGTTTGAAATCATGCGGGAGGCGGGGCTGCGCTTTCCCAAGGCGGTGGGGCACGCGGTCAGCATCGTGGGGGCACTCGTCATCGGCGAAAGCGCGGTGCGGGCCGGTATCATTGGCGCGCCGATGGTCATCATCGTGGCCTTGACGGCCATGAGCTCCTTTGTCCTGCCCTCCCTGTACGGCGCCATCGCGATCCTGCGCTTTGTCTTTATCGTGCTGGGCGGGGCCCTCGGCCTGTATGGGGTGATGCTCGGCGCGGTGCTGCTTTTGTGCAGCATCTGCGCGCTGAACGTGCAGAGCATCCCGTTCATGGCGCCGATTTCCCCCTTCAGCTTTGGGGCGATGCGGGACGTGTTCATCCGCGCCGATTGGCGGAAGCTCTCGAAAAAGCGCTTTCTGATCCAAAATGTCCGGGGATCCAAAATCAAAGATGGAGACGAGGAGGAAGAGACGTGACCAAGGTTTCACAGATCAGCCCGGGACAGCTGACCGCCCTGCTGCTGACGGGACGGATCGCGATCTCCATGTCCTTTGCTCCCACGATGCATCAAGTGTCCAACGGGACGGACTTCTTTCTGTCGGCTCTGCTGCATGGAGGATTTATTCTGCTCTGTATCCTGCCGGTGCTGTGGTTCGGGAGACGGTCGGGCGGGGCCGGTACCCTCGACTATGCCTATGTCCTGTGGGGAAAAGGCGGGGGAACCGCCGTAGCCTCGGGCTACGCCCTGCTCTGTCTGCTCATTCAAACAATGGATCTGCTCCGCTTCAATCAGTTCGTGTCCACGACGCTGACGCCGGGACTCTCCCGCGTCGTGCTCTGCGCGGCGCTCGTCGCGGTGGCGTTCGGGGCGGCTTTCTATGGGATCCAGGCGGTCGGCCGCGCGGCCTCGATCGTCTTTTTCGCCGTGGTCGTCGCCGTTGTCGGCATCGCCCTGGCACTGCTCCCCGAAATGGAATGGATCCATTTTCCCCCGTTTTTGTATGACGGGATGAGTCCGGTTCTTTCAGGAGCGCTCGAGGAATTGCCCCGTACGCTCGAAATCGCGCTTTTGGGGCTGGCGCTCCCTTATGTGGCCGGCAAAAACGGGACGGCCAAGGCCGGTGCGCTGTTTGCGGCGGGGGTGGTGATCCTCTCCTCCCTGATCCAGGCGACCTCGGTGGGGGTGCTGGGCGATTTCAGCGGAATGGTCCTGTTCCCGTATTACACCGCCGTCACGGCGGCGCAGGTGAGCATCCTCCAGCGTCTGGATATCGTCGCCGCGGCGGTCTGGCTGGCGGCGCTGCTGATAAAGACCGCATTCATCGGCGTCCTATACCTCCACTGCGTTGGCAGGATGCTGGGGGATAAGGCTCGTCTGCCCGCGGCGGTGGCCGGCGGCGCGGCGGTTACAGTGGCCGGCTTGTTTCTGGGCGGGTTTATCCTGCAGCAGGAACGCTGGTTCATCTGGATCGTGTCGGCTGTGTTGCTGGGGATTTTCGCCGTGCTGCTGCCGCTCATCCTGACCGCGGCGGGCCGGCGGCGGCGTATCCGTATCGAGCGGGCGCGGACAGAGGAGGCGTCGGTATGAGAAAAGGGAGCCGAGTCGGATCCATCGGCCTGCTGTTCGTCCTCATCATCGCCGTGGCGCTGCTGCCGAGCTGCCGGGAAAAGACCCAGATCAACAACCGGGTGGTGGTCACGGCCATCGGGATCGACGATAAGGAAGGGGAATGCGGCGTTTCCATTCAGGCGATCGAGGTGCTGAAAACCTCCGGCAGCCTGACCGAACAGGAAAAAAACGCCACGTCCGTGTATACGGTTGAGGGACAGTCGGTAGCCGGGGCTCTGAAGGCCTTTGTGGCGGATTCGGGGCGAAGCACCTACATCCTGCACAACAAAGTGATCGCGCTCGGCCTGACGCAGATCGAGAAGGCCCCGCTTGAGACCCTTTTGGATTACTTTATCCGCAACCACGAGGGGCGTCCGCTCGTGGATATGGTGGTCTGCCGCGGAGAGGCGGCCAAGCTGCTGGAGGTTCCGTCGGAGAGCGCCGCCATCCCGGCCGAACACATCGCACGCCTTCTGGAGGAAGGATACGAGTGGGGCTACGCGGTGAGGACGCGGCTGCTGGATGTGGAACGGGCCCTCAGCGGTATGTACGATGCCGCGATGCCGATCGTCCGGGTGGAAGGGGAGGAAGAGGAGATGAGCGTCCATCTCGACGGCACGGCGCTGTTCCGTTCCGGCGCTTTCGCGGGGGAACTCGACGAAAGCGAAACCCGCGGACTGCTCTATGCCCGCGGTGATTTCAGGCAGGGGGTGTATGTGCTGCCCGCCGCCGGACGGCCGGAAGGGGAGAAGATCACCTTGTCCGTCCGGAACGCCTCCACCAAGGTGGAGATACAGCCGCAGGGGGATGCCGCGGGATACCGTTTTCGGATTTCCTGCGAGGCCGAGATTCTGGAGGAATTTTTACCGGGCAACCTGTCGGCAGAGGAGATCCGCGAGGCCGAAAGGCAACTGGCCGATGTGATCCGCGGAGAAACGGAAAGGGCGATCGCCGTTTCGACCGGCTACGGCTGTGATGCGGCTGGGCTGGGGCGGCTGACGCAGAAGCGCTGTCCGGAGCTCATCCGGGGACGGGAAGAGGATTGGGCCGAACAGCTGAAGGATTGCGAATTCGAGGTGGAGGCGGAGGTGCGGATCACCAAAATCGGAGCGGAATCGGGGGAGGCGCCCCGGCCGGTCGTGTAAAGAAAGATCCTGCCCCGTGTATGTCGGCGTGGAGACGGGAAGGGTCCGCGCGCTTGGCGGCCGGATCGGGTTAATGGCGCATTGTATGCGCGGACACGCCGCAACGGGAGTCTGGGCTGCCCCCCTCTCTTGCCGGCAAGAAAGGAGGGCGATGAGTCGGGGGGCCGGAACTCCCGGGGGATCCTGTCGATTTTCTCTCAATAAAAATCGGCTCGAACGACAGTGTCCCCATCCCCATAATGAAGGGATGCGGCCATGAGGCTTTGAGGGCCTGTAATTTCATAAATTGGGATTTACGTTAATTTCATGGTCTTCGGAGTCGGAAAAAGGCGCCGAAGCGGCGCTTTGCTGAAAGCCCTTGACAAATCCGTTTGTCCGTCCTATACTTTATTTACATTGTGATATTGCCAAGGACACTGACGGGAAAAACCTGCCAAAACCGGCGTTTTCAGAGAGGACGGCTACGCGGCAACTGCCGTGGGCTGGAAGGCCGTCCATCCGTGCGGTGCAGGGGGCCGTCCCCGAGTCACGCCGTGAGGAGCGGCGCGTCCCCCGCGTTAAGGGGTTCAAGCGGCATCGCGTCGGCGATGCAAGTTGGGTGGTACCACGGAAGCCTCCGTCCCATATCAGGACGGGGGATTTTTTTATGGAAAGGACGACAGGAAAATGAAATGGACCGGACTCAACGACCTGCGGGAGACGTTTCTCGCATTTTATGAGAGCAAGGGGCATCTGCGCCTGCCCAGCTTTTCGCTGGTGCCGCAGAACGACAAATCCCTGCTGCTGATCAATTCCGGTATGGCGCCGATGAAAAAGTTTTTCACCGGCGAGGTCACGCCTCCCCGCAAGCGGGTGACCACCTGCCAGAAGTGCATCCGGACCCCCGATATCGAACGGGTGGGAAAAACCGCCCGCCACGGCACCTACTTCGAGATGCTGGGCAATTTCAGCTTCGGCGATTATTTCAAGCACGAGGCGACGGCCTGGGCATGGGAATTCTGCACGCAGGTGCTGGAACTGCCGGTGGACCGCCTCTGGGTCTCGATTTATGAGGACGACGATCAGGCGTTCGACATCTGGACGAAGGAGGTGGGCGTGGATCCCGCCCGGATCGTCCGCCTGGGCAAGGAGGACAATTTCTGGGAGCACGGGTCCGGCCCCTGCGGCCCCTGCTCGGAAATCTATTTTGACCGGGGCGAGGCCTACGGCTGCGGGTCCCCGACCTGCGGCGTAGGCTGCGACTGCGACCGCTATGTCGAGTTCTGGAACCTGGTGTTCACCCAGTTCGACAACGACGGCAAAGGGAATTACACCCCCCTGGAGCATCCCAACATCGACACCGGCATGGGCCTGGAGCGCCTGGCCTGCATCATGCAGGGGGTGAACAACCTCTTTGAGGTGGATACGGTCCAGAACATCATGAAGCACGTCAGCCGGATCACCGGCGTGGCGTATGGCGAATCCGAACGCAGCGATGTATCCCTGCGGGTCATTACCGACCATATCCGCTCGACCACTTTCATGATCGGGGACGGGGTGATGCCCTCCAACGAGGGACGGGGCTATGTGCTCCGCCGCCTGCTCCGCCGCGCCGCCCGGCATGGGCGTCTGCTCGGGGTCCACGGGCCTTTCCTCTATCAGGTGTGCGAGACAGTTGTCGCGGAGAACCAGGGCGCCTATCCAGAGCTCGGGGAGAAGCAGGATTTCATCGTCAAGGTGATCCGCAACGAGGAGGAGGCCTTCGAAAAAACCATCGACAGCGGCCTCAGCTTGCTCGAGGACATGCTGGCGGGGATGCCGGACAAGATCCTGTCCGGCGCCGACGCGTTCCGGCTGTACGATACCTACGGCTTCCCGGTCGACCTGACCCGGGATATCCTGGAGGAAAAGGGCTTACAGGTGGACGAAGAGCAGTTCAACCGGCTGATGGCCGAGCAGCGCCAGCGGGCCAGGGCGGCGCGGAAAAAGGCCGGGGAGGATGCCTGGAAGGCGGGCGTGGGGGTCCTCGAACAGCTCATGGCCGGTGGCTTCGTAGGATATGACATGCTCTCTACCACCGCCCGCATCGCCGCCATCGTCCGGGACAATGAGCCGGCAGAAACGGTGAACGAAGGGGATGAGGCCGTGCTGGTGCTGGACGTCACCTCGTTCTATGGGGAAAGCGGCGGCCAGGCGGGAGATACCGGCGTGATTACGGCAGGCGACGCCCTCTTCCGGGTCAAAGACACGCAAAAATCCGCCGGTGGCGTGATCCTGCATATCGGCGTTATGGAGAAGGGTTCCCTCAACGCGGGCAATACGGTGACCGTGCAGGTGGATGAGGCCGCCCGTCTGTCCACCATGCGGAACCACTCCGCCGCTCATCTGCTGCAGGCGGCGCTGCGTCAGGTGCTCGGCACCCACGTGCAACAGGCCGGGCAGCTGGTGAATCCCCAGCGGATGCGGTTCGATTTCACTCATTTCTCGGCGTTGACACAGGAGGAGCTCGCGGCGGTGGAGGATCAGGTCAACGCCTGGATCCTGGCTGCGCTGCCGGTCACGGTCCAGGAAATGCCGATCGAGGAAGCCCGGAGCCAGGGGGCGATGGCCCTGTTTGGGGAGAAGTATGGGGATCTGGTCCGGGTGGTCCGGATGGGGACCGTCTCCATGGAGCTGTGCGGCGGGACCCATGTGGACAATACGGGTAAGCTGGGGCTGTTCCATATTCTCAGCGAATCTTCCGTTGCGTCTGGGATCCGCCGGATCGAGGCGGTGACGGGCACGGGCGTATTGGACCGGATCCGGGAGACACAGGAGCTCCTCGGACGGACAGCCGCGGCGGTCAAGGCGAACGGGCCGGAGGATCTGGAACGGCGCGCGGTTCAGCTCATGGGTGAGATCAAGGAGCTCAGACGGGAACGGGATTCCCTCAAATCCAAAATGGCCGGCCAGCAGATCGAGGGGCTGTTCAGCAAGGCGCGTCAGGTCCGGGGCATCAAGGTGATATCCGCCGCCTTTACCGGCACGGGGGCGGATGCCGTCCGCTCGATGTGCGACCAATGCCGGAGCATGGTGCAGGGCGGCGCGGTGATCGTGCTCGCCGGTATGGATGAGGACGCGGGGTCCGTCTCCATCGGCTGCACCTGCACCCCCGAGGCGGTGGCGCAGGGGGCGCATGCCGGACAGATCGTCCGGGATGTGGCGGCAGTGTGCGGCGGCCGCGGAGGCGGCCGGCCGGATATGGCCATGGCCGGGGCCAAGGACCTGTCCAGGGTGGACGACGCGATCAACAGTGTGGACGAGATTTTGGAAAAACAGCTGTCAAAGTGAGGAGGGGCCTGTATGGACTGTATTTTCTGCAAAATTATAGCCGGGGAAATCCCCAGCCGAACGGTATATGAGGACGATCAGGTGCTGGCGTTTCACGATATCGAGCCCAAAGCGCCGGTGCATGTCCTGGTGATCCCGAAGACCCATATCCCGGGCGCCGGCGCCGTAACACAGCAGAACAGCGGCCTGGTGGCGCATGTTTTTGAAGTGCTGCCTCAAATTGCCCGGGAACTGGGCGTGGAAAGCTTCCGCGTCGTGACCAACAACGGCGCCGAAGCGGGGCAGACGGTGCCCCATCTGCATTTCCACCTGCTCGGCGGCGGCAAATTGGGGGATATGGCCTGACAAATGACGGAAATCGTATTGGATTTGGAATGGAACGGCTCCTATTCCAAAAAAGCACACGGCTATTTCAATGAAATCATCGAAATCGGCGCAGTCCGCGTGGAAGACGGAGCGCGGATAGCGGATACCTTTCACGCGGTTATCCGTCCGGTTTACAGCAAAAAACTGACGGAATTCGTCACCAACCTGACCAGCATCACCGAAAGCGACCTGGAGGACGGGACCACCTTCCCCAAAGCGGTGGACCGCCTGTGCCGCTGGATTGGGGAGGGCGACGCGGTGCTGCTGACCTGGAGCACCACCGACCTGCTGGTCCTGATTGAAAACTGCGAGCGGTTTTTCGGCAACCGGACCATTCCCTTTATGTCCGCCTATGCCGATCTGCAGGCCTATGCCCAGAGGCGGATGGGGGACGATCTGTCCCGCCAGCTCGCTCTCGGCAAGGCCTGTGAGAGGCTGTCGATCCCGGAAGAGGGGGCTGACCTGCATCGGGCCCTCGACGACAGTATCCTGTCTGCGCGGATTTTCGTGAAATTGTACGACGCTTCATTCGCTGGCGAGATCCTGCCCGCCGATGAAGCGTTCTACGACCGTATCACCTTCAAAACCTTTTACATCAGCGATATCGACAGCCCCCTGATCCCCCGCAGCGAACTCCAGTTCCGCTGTGAGCACTGTGACCGGAATCTCCGGAGAGCGGGGGAGTGGAAGTTCCGCAACCGCGCGTTTTACGCCGATTTCCGCTGCGGGGAATGCGACCGCCGGTATGTCGGCCGGATCCAGTGCAAACGGAAATACGAGGGGGTCGTAATCAAGAAAAAACTGGCAGAAAAGGTCAAAGAAGGGACCGCGGCGGGTCAAGCTCCGGAGGAGGGTCATGAAAAGAGCCAGGAATGAAACAGTGGAAAAGGTGAAAACCGCATGCAGCTCTGTTTGCGCCCGCCTGTGGAACACGCGCGCGGGAAACCGTGTTTTGGTAAGCGGTATGGCGGGGCTGGCGGCCCTGCTGGCATTGCTGCACCGGATGGGCGTCCCCCTGACGGGATGGCTGCCGCCCTGCCCCTTCCATCGGCTGACGGGCCTCAACTGTCCCGGCTGCGGAACCACCCGGATGCTGGAAGCCCTTTTATCCGGAGACGTGGCCGAGGCGTTTTCCCTGAATCCCTTTTTCTTTTTGCTCACGGTTTTGGCCGTGGGGGGGCTGTTGTGGTTTTTCCTCCGGACGTTTTTAAAAGGATGGCATCCCGTCCGCCTCCATGGGGAAACGCCGTTTTGGGTGGCTCTCCTGATCCTGTTTCTGCTGTTCGGCGTGGTGCGCAACACGCCGTGGTATCACATGTATTTTTATTGATGTAATGTTGAAAGACTTTACAAAAAGGGGATGACACGACCATTGACCGAGATGGAGATAGCAGAGCGCCTGCACGGGATCCGTTGCTTTTTGCTGGACATGGATGGTACGATTTATCTTGGCGACAAGTTGTTTACCTTTACGAAATCGTTTCTGGACACTGTTCAAAAGACCGGGCGGGCCTATCGGTTTTTCACCAACAATTCCTCCAAAAACCGACAGGCGTATCTGGAAAAGCTCTCCCGCATGGGGATCGTCATTCCGCCGGAGTGGATGTATATTTCCAATCAGGTGGCGGTCCGGGTACTGGGAGAACGGTATCCGGGGGGCCGGATGATGGTGCTGGGAACCGACTGCCTCATCCAGGATTTTAAAGAGGCTGGATTTCAGGTCAATACCGGGCGGAGCCCCGACGCCGTTGTGCTGGGATTCGATACCACCATCACCTATGAGGCGATTTGGGCCGCATGCGACGCTGTCCGGGCCGGCGCCGCGTTTTACGGTGTCAACCCGGATTGGAACTGTCCTGTGGAAAACGGCGGCTGGATGCCGGACTGCGGTTCCCTGGCCAAGGTGATCGAGGCGTCCACCGGGGCGGTTCCGGAATTTTTCGGGAAGCCGGCCCGCCACACCCTTGATTTCATTCTGGAGCAGACGGGTTTCCGGCCGGAAGAGCTGGCGGTGATCGGTGACCGTCTGTATACGGATATCGCGCTGGCGCATGGGACGCCAGTCACGTCCATCCTTGTGTTAACAGGCGAGGCGTCACGGAAGGACGCGGAAACTGCCCCGACCCCTCCAGATCTGATCGTCGAATCTCTGGCGGAACTGCGGGACGCGCTTCTCCTGGAAAGCAGAACCGGAGGGATGGATATCGAGAGAAACGGCCCTTCTGTGTAAGCAGGAAGGCCGTTTTTGTTTGGTGGAGGTTGACAGTTCGGCGATGATCCGATACAATAAAAACAGAAGGATTAGGGAGGTTGTGTGATGATTTAACGGATGTGACAAGAATGAAATGAAACCTTGAGCGGACCAAAGCCCAAGGCTTGTTCAGTTTTGTCATAACCGGAATCACACAGCCGCCATTACAGCAAACCTATTTGGAAGAAATTCCAATTGGGTTATTGTTGTTAGGAGGTTTTTCTGTTTTTCCGGCTGTGACTGCTGTCACAGCCTTTTTTGTGTTTCGCTGAGAAAGGGGTGGAAGCATTGCTTTACGTCTTGCTTACCCTTGCATATTGCAGATGACCAACACCATCGACACAGGGAGGAACTCCTCATGTCTGCAATATGCATAAAAGAGATATATTTTATGTGCGAATACGCGTTGCCGCTCAATCGGCATAGGGACATCCGGATTCCTCCCAGAAGAGGAGGAATCCATGGATGGCCCCATGGCTTATGTTACCTTTCTTATGCGGGGCGACGGATATTTACCCGGCGCCCTCACCCTGGCTTACGCTTTGCGCTGCCAGGAAACACCGTATCCCCTGGTCTGCCTGGTGACCGGAGATGTTTCACAGGAGGCCCGGCGGCTGTTGAGCGTTTTATATCACCATGTTCTGGAAATCGGTGAAATACGCTGCCGCAGCCATGTGACTGGCGGACGTACGGATCGGGATAGCCTTCTGACCCGGTTTCAAGCCTTGCGTCTAGGTATGGACGGAGATATGCCGCTTCATTATAAAAAAATCCTTCTGTTGGACGCGGATGTGCTGCCCATTACCCGGTATGATTCCTTATTTGACCTATGTACCCCGGCCGGAATTCTGCTGGAGGACAAAAGGTTCGCCATGGAATGGGACGGTTCGGGTGCTTTCAAGCGGGACGGTGAAGGGAAGGAAGGATGGTGCTGGCACCGGCATTACCGGGATGTCCCCCACGGCGCCCTGATCCCCAAAGAAATTACCGATCGTGTGGCCGAAAACCCTCAAAATCAGGGCGTTAACGCGGCGGTGTGGTGCCTGTCTCCCAATATGAAAGAGTACCTTCGGGTATGGGCCGCTGTAGAGGAGCCGGAAATCGCAGACCTGGTATTCCGCCGATTTCCCTGGCCTGAGATGCAATTAGCTACTCTGATTTGGTCCGGGCGGTGGACAAATGTGGACCTGCGCTACGCCTCTATTGGAGGTTATCCATCTCCGGATAAGGTTTGGGGTATCCACTACGCGGGACTCAAACCCTGGAAGCTGCGCAGCCGGTCTCTTCTTCATTATGCGAAATATCCGGACTTTCAACTATGGTACGGATATTTTCTAGCCATGGTTTACGCATATCCCCAACTCACCCAGAGCGCCATGCTCCGCCGTTTGCAGGCGTTTATCCTGGAAAATATCTTTCTGTAAAAGCAAACAGCCCTTCTGCGTAAGCAGAGGGGATGTTTCTTCATCCGACTCCACGGAATCGCTTTCCGGTGCTTGTAGTGTTAAAAACGTCTCATAATTTGGTAACCGGCCAAGTCTCTGAAATTTTGGGCCGTTTTTGTGCTAGATTTCGATTGAAAAAGACATCCCCTGGGATGAAACAACGCCTTGCCTGGCCGGCAAGGCGTTGTTTCGTGCTATATCTGCTTTTTTATCCGTTCAAGGGCCCCTTTTTCCAGCCGGGATACCTGGGCCTGTGAAATTCCGATTTCAGCTGATACTTCGATCTGGGTCATCCCTTTGAAAAACCGCAGGTTGAGGATCTTCTTTTCCCGGTCGTTGAGGCCCCGGATTGCTTCCTTCAGTGCGATCTCGTCCATCCAGTTGTTGTTGTCGTTATGATCCCCCACCTGGTCCATGACGTAGATGGTATCCCCGCCGTCCGAATAGACCGGCTCATATAATGAAACCGGCTCCACGATGGATTCGAGTGCCATGACGATGTCTTCTCGGGGGAGATCGAGCTCCTTGGCGATTTCCTCGACTGTCGGCTCCCGCAGATTTTGCGTGGTCAGCCGTTCCTTGACCTGCATGGCCTTGTAGGCGGTATCCCGCATGGAGCGGCTGATCCGGATGGAATTGTTGTCCCGCAGGTAGCGGCGTATCTCGCCGATAATCATGGGGACAGCGTAGGTGGAGAACCGGACGTTTTGGGACATGTCGAAATTGTCAATGGATTTGATCAGGCCGATGCAGCCCACCTGAAACAGATCGTCCAGATTTTCCCCCCGTTGGGTAAAGCGCTGGATGACGCTGAGCACAAGCCGCAGATTGCCGTTTACCAGCTCCTCCCGCGCTTTTTTGTCGCCCTCCCGGCTCAGCTTCAGCAACCGCATCTTCTCACTCTCGCTGAGAACCTTCAAATTTGCCGTGTTGACACCGCAAATTTCCACCTTGTTGTACATACGGTCACGTCCTCTCCGGAAAATGGCATTGCATTTCCATTATTGCCATATCCAGGGAGAAACATGCAGTAAAAAGCTGGAAGCCCCTCTCAAATCCGTTGGTTCTATCCTGGCGGATCGGGGCATAGATTTGATAGAAAAGAGCGTATAAAGGAGGCATGCAGATGTTTTGCAGAATCACGGACATGCATGATAAAGAGGTCATCAACGTCTGCGACGGGACCCGCATCGGCTGCGTGGACGACGTGGAGGTAGACACCTGCACGGCTCAGCTCGTCTCCATCGTCGTGCATGGACGACCCAAATGCATGGGGTTGCTGGGGCATGACGAGGATATCGTGATTTCCTGGAAGGAAATCGAGGTGATTGGAGAGGAGACCATCCTGGTCAACCATCCCTTACCTCCATGCTGCCCCGGTCCTAGACCCAGGAAAAATGGGATTCTGGGCGGCATATTCGGCGGAAAATAACAGACCCTCGTAGAATCTGCCCAAGAATCGGAGCCTTTCCGGTTCCGATGGAGTGAAAGTGCCAAAATTCGTGCGCAGGCTTGCCATTTTGCAGTATCCGTGGTATACTATTGCGGCAAAACACATGCGGGAGCGTTGCTCCGCCGGGTGCCGCAGACTGCGGTTGGCGGAGATGCCGTCAAAAATCACATTTGGCGTGCAGCTCCTGCAGAGGGTAAAACCAAAGGAGGATTTTGCATTATGGCAGTCGTATCCATGAAACAATTGCTCGAGGCGGGCGTCCATTTCGGACATCAGACCCGGCGCTGGAACCCCAAGATGGCCCCCTACATTTTTACCGAGCGCAACGGCATCTATATCATTGACCTGCAGAAGACCGTCCGCAAGCTGGAGGAGGCGTACATGTTTGTGCGCGATCTGTCGGCCAAGGGGGAATCGGTTCTGTTCGTCGGCACCAAAAAGCAGGCGCAGGATTCCATCCGTGAGGAAGCGGAACGTTCCGGCGCTTTTTATGTCAATGCGCGCTGGCTGGGCGGCATGCTCACCAACTTCCGGACCATCCGCGGCCGGATCACCCGCTTGAGTCAGCTCAAGGCCATGGCGGAGGACGGTACCTTCGATCTGCTGCCGAAGAAGGAAGTCATCAAGCTCAACCACGAGATCGAAAAACTGGAAAAATTCCTCGGCGGTATCAAGGGCATGAATAAGATTCCCGGCGCCCTGTTCATCGTCGATCCCCGCAAAGAGAAGATCGCTGTCGCCGAAGCGAAGAAGCTCGGCATCCCGATCGTGGCCATCGTGGATACCAACTGCGATCCGGACGACGTCGACTATATCATTCCCGGCAACGACGACGCGATCCGCGCCGTCAAGCTGATTGCCGGTACCATGGCCAACGCCATTCTTGAGGGCCGCCAGGGCGAGGACAACGCGGCGGAAGATGAGGCCGCGGCGGAAAAGGCTGCTGAAGAACCGGCTGCCGAAGCGAAATAATCCTTCCCTGCGACATTCAGAATATGCGAAAGGACTGGTCATATAATGGCATTTACAGCAAAAGATGTGCAGACGCTGCGTGAGAGAACCGGTGTCGGTATGATGGATTGTAAAAAAGCGCTGACCGAGACGGACGGCGATATGGAGAAGGCTATCGATATCCTGCGTGAAAAAGGGCTCGCCGCCGCGGCGAAAAAGGCCTCCCGCATCGCGGCCGAGGGGTTGGTTTATGCGGCTGTGGACGACGCCAAAAAGGTCGGTGTTGTGGTCGAGGTCAATTCCGAGACCGATTTCGTGGCCAAAAATGCCGATTTCCAGGCGTTTGTCAAGGCGGTCGCCGATGTGATTGCCGACAAGAACCCGGCCGATGTCGCCGCGCTGCTGGCGCTTCCCTTTGAAGGAGGCCTGACGGTGGCCGACGCCCTGCGGGATAAGATTCTCGTCATCGGCGAGAATCTGAGCATCCGCCGGTTTGTCCGGTATGAGGGCGACTGTGTGGCCTATGTCCACGGCGGCGGTCGGATCGGTGTGCTGGTCCGGTTCGAGGCCGACGCGGCTGCAAGCGGATCCGATGCACTCAAAGAATGCGGCAAGGATGTGGCGATGCAGATTGCCGCGCTCAACGCCACTTACCTGAACAAGGAATCTGTGCCGGCTGCGGATATCGAAAAAGAAAAAGAAATCCTGGTCGCGCAGATCAAAAACGATCCCAAAAACGCGAACAAGCCGGACGCGATCGTGCAGAAAATGGTGGATGGCCGGATCGGCAAATTCTATGAGAACAACTGCCTGATGCAGCAGGCGTTCGTCAAAAACGGCGACCTTACGGTTGAGCAGTATGTGGCCGAGTGTGCCAAGGCGGCCGGCGGGGCTATGAAGGTTGTGGACTTCGTCCGCTTTGAGAAGGGCGAGGGCCTCCAGAAGCGCGAGGACGATTTTGCCGCCGAAGTGGCCGGCATGGTCAAATAAGAATCCCATATAACGAACGGGCCTGCTCCAGCAAGCCAATTTCATATGGATGTTTAAGGCGTCATCGTTTCATGAAACGATGACGCCTTACTTTGTTAAAATACTCGATTAAGATGCTTTCACGAGGCACTGCTATTTGTAAATTTGTCTTTTATCTGTTCGCCCCACAAGATAATCTAACGAAACATGAAAGACATCTGTGATATTTGGCGGAATTCTCAATTTATGATAAAAATATACCAACGATTGTTGGGCAAATTGACTATATTCCAAACCGTGCTTCCGCGGTTTGCCGTGTAGCTTTCTTGTCTCACCTTACGTATGCTGGCGATTGAGGAAAAAAGACAGACAGACGGAAATCTCCGCCTGTCTGTCACCTTATGCCCGGTTTCCCTCTTGCTCTTAAACATCCTTGTAAAGCAGGAGAGAAACAAAGGGCCTGTTCGTTATGTGGGCCGGGGTTCTCGTATATGGTTTCCTGTTCAATCCGGCCGGGACTCTTCGGACGCGGCCGGGATGTGCAGGTTGTCGGTTATGTCCCCGATGATGTACCGGGGACGGCCTTTGACCTCATCGTAAATTTTGGAGATGTAATAGCCGATGATACCGAGGCTCATCATCAGCACCCCGCCGATGATGAGTAAAAGGAGGATCACCGTCGTAAACCCCTCCACCGCCTGATGGGTGAAGTATTTCACGAGTGTCTGGACGCCCAACACCACGGACAGGATGAGCAGCAGGATCCCAAGCCCCGTCACCAGCTGCATGGGCGCGGAGGAAAACGAGGTGATGTTGGAAACGGCGTATTTCCACAACCCCTTGAGCGACCATTTCGACTGGCCGTACTTCCGCTCGGCCACCTCATATTCGACACGTGTGGAGCGAAATCCCGCCCAGAAGGAAAGCGCGCGGAAGAAGGTGTTGCGCTCGGGCAGACTGTTGAGGACATCGACCACCTTCCGGTCGAGCAGCTTGAAATCCGATGAGTCGGACATATCGACTCCTGTCAGCTTGCCGAGCAGCTTGTAAAACACACCGGAGGAGAGCTTGTAGGACAGTTTCTCCCTGCCGCGGCTGCTCTTAATTCCCTCGACCACCTCGTACCCTTGTTCCCATAACCGATACATCCGCGGTATCGTCTCAGGCGGATGCTGCAGGTCGCAGTCGATCACCACACAGCAATCACCCTCGGCCAGCCGCAGGCCGGCGAAAATCGCGGCTTCCTTTCCAAAATTCCGGCTGAACTGGACCCCACGCACCCGGTTGTCCTGCAAAGAAGCGCTGCGGATGAGGGGAAACGTCTGATCTTTGGAGCCGTCGCTGACAAAGAGCAGCTCATAGGCGATATGCTCCCGCTGCAGCACGGCGGACAGCGTGTCGACTGTGTTGCGGATATTGGATTCCTCGTTGAACGAGGGGATGATGACGCTCAGCAGAGCCATAGGGATTCTCCTCCTGCCCCATACACCGTTCTCCTATATATGGTACCATGTCCGGTCCACCCTGTCAATTGTCCGGCCGGGCAGGGGAGGGCGCATATGGAGAAACCGAAGGGATTCCGGATTTTATGTGGGTTTATTCTTGTGTATGAAATACAGGCAGACGCCGCACACGATTACGCTGACCGGGGCGACAATCAGCAGAGGAATAGGGGTGCCGCGTTCCATACATATGCCGGATAGAATGGCGATCAAGATGCCTTCCACGCCGATGCAGGTACCCAGCCGCCGGGTGTATAGGCTTTCCTCCACCAGCCCCTCCCGTTTGGAGCCGTTCAGAAACTCCCATGTTCGCGATGAGGACAACAACGACCCGGCCAGCGTGAGGACAGCGCCTATCACGATCCCTATGATGTAACCGATGATGAACACCCCTTTCACCGTGACGATGGGAAAAACCGGATTGCATATCGTAAAATACGCAATCCGGTTCTGATTGGAGGATTATCCGAGCAGGGAGGCCGCGGGGGCGTCCAGCATGACCGTGACGTCCGGGTGCAATTGCAGGATGGACGCCGGGCACTGCGGATCCACCGGCCCTTGGATCATATCTTTGACCGCCTGGGCCTTATCCGCCCCGGTGGCAATAATCAGGATGGCCCGGGCCTTCATGATCGACCCGATTCCCATGGTCAGCGCCTGACGGGGAACGTCCCTTACATCGGCGAAGAACCGTTTGTTGGCGTCGATGGTGCTTTCGGTCAAATCCACGATATGGGTCTTCGGGGGGAAAACCGTAGTGGGCTCATTGAAAGCGATGTGGCCGTTCCGGCCGATGCCGAGGATCTGCAGGTCGATCCCGCCCGCGCGGTCGATCATAGCATCATAGTCGGCGCATTCCTTTTCCAGATCGTCCGCGGTACCGGAGAGGACATGGATGCTCTCTTCGGGGATATTGATATGCTGGAACAGGTTGTCGTGCATGAAATAGTAATAGCTCTGATCGTGCTCGTGCCCGAGTCCCACATATTCGTCCAGGTTGAAGGTGGTCACACGGGAGTAATCCACCGCGCCCGCCTGGTATAACTCCGCCATTTTCCGATAGGTGGGAACCGGCGTGGAGCCGGTGGCCAGTCCAAAAACACAATCCGGCTTGGCGATCACGGTGGCGGCGAACAGGGTGGCGCCGGCGGTGCCGATGGCTTCCGTGTCCGCATAGACTCTGACATTCATTTTCGATCATCCCTTCATGTAAAATCTACTTTGACCAGTATACACCTTTTTTTTCTAAAACGCCAGCCATTCCGGACTTTTTCTTTATGTAATCGGCCGGGATCGGCGTTCCTTCGGTCTCCCGGCCGGGAAACCGGATGGCACCAATCCGGGACACGCTCATAAACTGATAGAGGATCGCCCCCTACAATCGAATGAAAAGGAGAGTATGTGCTTTGGAAAACAAGCAATGCGGCATGAACCACTATTACATGCCCCGCATGATGAACCGTTCCGGACACTGCCCCGGAAACGGTCAGGCATCCTGCAGAGCGGCAGCGGTACCGGCACCGGCGCCGGTGGAATACACCCCGGACGGCCAGCCGATGGTACTGGCCATGGCGTATGTACCGATGCAGGTGCTGAACACCCTGTATGATCCGGAAGAGGGCTTCTGCCAGGGAACCATCTTCCCCGAACTGAACAAACCTTGGCTGGTAGGAGGGGTTAACTGTGGATGAGAAAACGATGCGCTGCCGTATTCACGCCTACGATTTCTCGATTCTGGAGCTTGGGCTGTTTTTAGACACCCACTGTGAGGATGCGCAGGCCCTGGAAAAGCGCCAGGAACTGCAAGATCAGCGGGCAGCCCTGGTCGCGGAATACGAGCGCCAGTTCGGCCCTTATATCGTCACCAGCAATCAGGTAAACGGCGACCGGTGGGCATGGGTATGCAATCCGTGGCCCTGGGATTACTGCAAGGAGGGTTGACCCATGTGGGAATATGAGAAAAAACTGCAATACCCGGTCAAAATCGCCCGTCCCAATCCGAAATACGCCAAAATCATCATCAGTCAGTACGGCGGCCCGGATGGAGAGATGAGCGCGTCGCTGCGCTACCTGAGCCAGCGCTATTCCATGCCGTATGCGGAGCTCAAAGGACTGCTCACCGACATCGGCACCGAAGAATTGGCACATTTTGAAATGATCGCCGCCATGGTGCATCAGCTCACCCGAAACCTCACCCCCGAGGAAATCGTGAAGTCGGGTTTTGATACCTATTTCGTCGACCATACCGCCGGCATCTGGCCGCAGGCCGCGTCCGGCTCGCCTTGGACCTCGGCCTATATCCAGAGCAAGGGCGATGTCATCAGCGACATGCACGAGGATATGGCAGCCGAGCAGAAGGCCCGTACAACGTACGACAACCTGCTCCGCCTCATTGACGACCCGGATGTCCGCGATCCGCTGAAATTCCTGCGGGAACGGGAGATCGTCCACTACCAGCGTTTCGGCGAAGGCCTCCGGATCGCGACCGACCACCTCAACAGCAAGAATTTCTACGCCTGCAACCCGAGTTTTGATAAAAATTGCGGAAAAAAGACCTGCTAAAGCTTTGGGGACGGTACACAACGGCATCCCTCCGCTTCCTTTTTTGGAGGCGGACGGATGCCGTTTTTTCATGATGAGTGGGGAAGGGAGAGAGCTCCATTGCCCTATCGAACCGCGGCGTGGCGTTTTTCCAGATTAGGAAAGCGGGTAAAAATGAGATGGTGTAATCCATCGTTTTCCTCTTGACAGTCCAGCTAATATGTTATACTATATACCAGTATCAAGTACTGCGGTATACTGTGTTACAATATACGGAAGAGGGGGATTTCTTGGAAAACCTGACCGAAATGCTCAAAGGGGTATTGGAAGGCTGTGTTCTGGAAATTATAAGCCGTAAAGAGACCTACGGGTATGAAATCACGCGACAGTTAAATGAAATGGGATTTACGGAGGTGGTGGAAGGGACGGTCTACACCATTTTACTCCGCCTCGAACGGAACCGGCTTGTGGAAATCGAGAAAAAGCCCTCCGCGATGGGGCCGCCGCGGAAATTCTACGCGCTCAATGACGCGGGCCGCGAGGAACTACGCCTGTTTTGGGAGAAATGGGAGTTTCTGGCCTCTACCATCCATCGACTGAAAGGGAGATGAACATATGTCTATATCCACGTTTTTCGACGAGTATCTCAATATCAAAAAAATGGTGCAAAGTAAGCGGGAGTACAGGGAACAGATGGCGAGGGTGGAGGAGCTGCCCCATGAGTACCGGTACGTATTCAAGAAAATACAGGAACGCATGTGGATGTTCGCGGCAGGGGCCGGTTACGATATGATGAAAAGCCATGCCGATTTGTTGGAGCTGTTTGAATCGGGCGCGGCGGACGGAAAGCGGGTGCTCGAGATAACCGGCGAGGACGTGGCTGCGTTCTGTGATGAGCTCCTGCGGGGGGCCAGGACCTACACCGAGGACCAACGCGAGGCGTTCAACCGCGATATTCGACAAAAGGTCGGCAAGATCCAATCTGCCGCGGTGAACGGCCCCTCCGGTTGCCCATAATGTAGAAGAGGCGGGGTGCCAGATGGTAAACCCGCCTCTTTGATAGACTTCCGCAAAGGCGAGAGTAGCCCCCCTATAATGCCAAAGCGGGTCGTGGTTATCTGCCCCCTTTGATACAGGACTGTGTATCAGAGGTCCGAGATTCGGAAAACGGGATTCGTTTTTCCCGAACTGTTTTCGTATGCGGGTACCTTGCCCTTTTTGTCCTCATATGCTATGCTGATCAAAATGGGGTATTTTGGGCTCCCGGCATGGCGGCAATATGGGGCACAAAACCGCATTCCTAGCCGAGTATATCCTCGACCACGTATGGCAGATGGAGGGGATCCAGCGAGAGGGCGTTGCATAGGGTGGCCAATGCCTCCACCGGACCGGCATCGGCCGAAATGTCGGGAATATGCGCGATTTTGACCTTGGAATGGCTAGTCTTTCGGTATGCCGCGATGCCGAAAGCGGCATATGACCCAATATCCGGATGATGGAACGACTCCTGCACGACTTCATATGTACACATAGTCAAACACACACCTTTTCCTCATCTTCAACAGACATTATAATGAAAAGCAGGAAAAAGTGGCACAAATTTAGAAAAATTCACGTTAAGTATTGAATTTGACGACAATATCCCGTTGATTACTGATATCAAATGCATGGGAAGGGTTCAACGATGCGGATTGGCATATGCGACGACAGCCAGCTGGACAGAGAGATGATCCGGGATCTGCTGGACCTGTATTTTGCGGACAAATCGATCGCCTATCAGGTGGATTTGTATAGCAGCGGCGTGGATGTCATCCATGAGTTTCAAGAAGGGACTGCCTACGATATCGTTTTTCTGGATATCTACATGGAAAAGATGTTGGGGATCGACGTCGCCAGGGAATTAAGACGGTTGCACTATGCCGGGGAAATTGTCTTTCTGACGGCCACATCGGATTTCGCGGTGGACAGCTATGAGGTTCAGGCGGGAGGGTATCTGCTCAAGCCGCACAGCTATGAGAAGCTTTGTATGGTGATGGACCGGGTGCTGTCGGCTTGCGATATCAACACCTATCAAATCCAGCGCCGCGGTGTCGTGACACGGATCCCGTATCATGAGATCCTGTATGTGGAAAGCCGGAATACCCGGTGCCTCCTCCATAGAAAAGGGGGCGGGACCTATACGATGTATAAAAAGCTCGGGGAGATCGAAGAGGAACTGTACGATCCCCGTTTTCTCCGATGCCATCAGAGTTATCTGGTCAATATGGCCTACGTTCAAAATGCCGATCATCAGTTCACCTTATTCACAGGAGATATCGTCTTGATCCGGCAAAGAAACCTGAAAGAGATTCGGAACCGGTATCTGGATTACCTGAAACAGAAGACATCCTGACGCCCCGCCCTTAACAAGAGCGGCGGATCAACCGATTGCCGTGGGACAATCGGTTTTTTTGGGGTTTTTGAGGTCTTTTAAGGCCGTGTATCATAGCGAATGGAACGGGCGTGTACCTTCGCATGGGCGATACACGGACGCTGAACTTTGCAAGTGGAATCAAGATTGACGGATGGTTTTTTGATATTCTATATCCGAAGGAGGTGAGAGGGCTTGTATGAATGGAACGAGGCGGCGCAGCAGATGATTGATTGGCTGGAAGAGCATTTGACGGGGGAGGGATCCCTGCTTCTCGACATGTCGAAGCATATCGGGTATTCGCCCTACTACTGCTCGAGTAAGTTTCATGAGATTGTCGGGATGACTTTGCGGCATTATGTCGCGGGCAGACGGCTGGCAAAAGCGACATTGGAGATCCGCGACACCCGCGCACGGATTCTCGACATAGCGCTCAAATACGGCTATTCTTCCCAGGAGGCTCTGACGAGAGCCTTTGTGAAGGCTTATGGATGTACACCGTCGGCGTATCGGAGGAAGCCGCGGCCGGTGGCCCTGTCCAGCGTACAGGCCGTTTTGTTTCCGGAACATTGGAAAGACAGAGGAGAGATGGATATGAGCGCTACCATATTGACACAGCCCCACATCCGTATGGAGTATATCCCGGCGCACCGATACGTCGGCATATGGGACAAAGAGGTACAGGACTATATGAGTTTCTGGGGACGGCATGACTGCGACAAGGTCTGTGGGTTCATCGACAGCATGAGCCATGTTTCCCATCCGGTTGTGACCTGCCACACGGCCGGATGGTTCTATGAAAACGGGCGGCGCGGATATTTTTACGGGTTGGGTGTCCCGCTGGATTTCGACGGCGGGATCCCGGAGGGATTTGAGATCCGGACGGTTCCAGAAAGCTATTATCTCGTGTTCGGCCATCCCCCGTTCGATTTTCTCAAGGATTGCGCGGAGGTGATGAAACGGGTGGAAAGCCTGGCGTGGCATTTTGATCCGTCCTCCAAGGGCTACGCCTGGAACGAAGAGCGGTGTCCGGACTATCAGCGCCATTATCCGGAAGGGATCGGATATGAGGTGCTTCGGCCTGTCCGAAAAGTGTGAGGGCCTGACGCACAACACATGAATATACGCAGAGACATGGAAAAAGCGCGGTTTCGCGTATTATAGACGCAAAATGCGGGCCACAGTTCGTGGCCCGCAAGCGGTTTTTTCAGGGGATGCTGCAAAATTTTACATTTTGCAGCATCCTCTTTACACCCGTGTGTGGTTTTCATAGTACCAAGCCAGGCAGAGGTTGTAAAAGTCGGCGAGCATCAGGTATTCCTCCCGATAGGCGGCGGGGATTTCCTCGGCAATGCAGGCGTAGAGGCTCGTGTCTCCTGTAAGTTCCGCCTTCAAGGCCATACTCATCCAATTTTCCGCCCGTTCACAGCAGGATGCGTAGGACTGGACATGCCAGTCGATTTCATCGTTTTGGATGTTCCAGCGGTCCATGACATACCGCATGGTATGCAGCAGATTCTGCCGGTGTTCCAGCATCTTTTTGAGGTTGCGGGCAAAACCGAGAAATGTGGGAGGCATCGGCTCTCCGTTCAGTGTACGCCGCAGAGCCTCCCGGAGGCCGTAGAGACATCCGAGCCCTTTGTATACGGTTTTTTCCCCGTATAGCCGCATATCGGCATCCAGCTCTGTCACCGCCACCGATTTCCCCCAAACCTCCGGCACGATTTTCTTCAGAGCTTCGTATACCTGGTTCGGGACGTAATCTTCCCGGATCTGAATGATTGAGAGCGGATACTGATACTCTCTCGACCAGAAAAAACGGTCGTCGGGGACCCGGAGCATATGGGCTTTGAGCCGGACGAGGGAGGCGTGCACCGCATCGAACGGGAGCTCCCGTTCCACCAGCCTGGTCATGCGCAGGGCGGGAGTGAAAAAAATCTCCTTTTCGTCGTCATAGCCGTACAGGAGCGCCTCGTGATAGTCGTTGCGTCCATCCCGTTCCTCTATTCCCTGATGCAGCATGACCATGACATAACGCCCTTCACGCAAGTTCTGCCGGATGAGCGACAGGGTTTCCTCTTCGGAAAGCGGGAAGAGAGGGAGCTCCTCGATGCGGAGGATATCCCTGTAATAGGCGGGATCGTAATAGGATTCACCGTCCCCGAAATAACAGGAAAATTCAGCATCCATGTACAAAGACAGATGGCTGGCCAGCCAGTCATCGGCAAGAGGGGAGGATTGGATTACGGCGAGCTTTTCAAAGGTCCAGCATTCCGTAATCACCGCGGTTTTCAGTTCTATGGGCAGTCGTATCTCCATATTCATAGCCCCTTTTACAATACTTATTTGTACAATTAGTATAATACGATTTTCCTTCTTGGAAAAGGTCACGATTTGCGGTGGCGTTGGTCAAGAACGGCTCTCTTGGCAGAAGAGAAGCGCCCCGGCAAAACGGTATACCGTTTTGCCGGGGCGCGGATAGGGTGTTATTGGATTCCGTCGATTTTGGGCAGGGTGTCGAAACCGGCCTGCAAATCCTCGTCGGTGGGGATGTAATCGGTCATGGTCCCCTCCAGGTAGGAGGTATAGGCGTTCATGTCGAAATAGCCGGTGCCGGTCAGACCAAAAAGGATGGTTTTTTCCTCACCGGTTTCTTTGCATTTGAGCGCTTCGTCGATGGCGGCGCGGATGGCGTGGGAGGACTCGGGGGCCGGCAGGATGGTTTCCTCTTTGGCAAATTGGATGGCGGCCTCGAACACCTTGGTCTGCTCCACGGCGACGGCCTTCATGTACCCATCGTGGTACAGCTTGGACAGGATGGGGCTCATGCCGTGATAACGCAGTCCGCCCGCGTGGTTGGCGGAGGGGATGAATTCGCTGCCGAGCGTGTACATCCGGGCGAGGGGAGTGACATGGCCGGTGTCACAGAAATCATAGGCATACCGGCCCCTCGTCAGGGAGGGGCAGGAGGCGGGTTCGACAGCGATGAATTCCGTGCCGGTGCGGACGCCGGTGAGGGTGTCCTGCATGAAGGCCGCCATCAGGCCGCCCAGGTTGGAGCCGCCGCCGGCACAGCCGATGACGATGTCGGGATATTCGCCGATCTTTTCCATCGCCGCTTTGGATTCCAAGCCGATGATGGACTGGTGGAGCAGCACCTGGTTGAGCACCGAACCGAGTACATAGCGGCAGCCGGGGGTGTGCAGGGCCTTTTCGATCGCCTCCGAAATCGCGCAGCCCAGCGAGCCGCCGGTGCCCGGATGGGCTTTCAGGATGGCGCGCCCGATTTCGGTGGTGTCGGAGGGGCTGGGGACGATATCGGCGCCGAAAGTCTGGATGACAGCCTTGCGGAACGGCTTCTGCTCGTAGCTGACCTTGACCATGTAGACAGTCAGATCCAGGCCGTAATGGGCGCAGGCCATCGAAAGCGCGGTACCCCACTGACCGGCGCCCGTTTCGGTGGTCAGGCAGGTCAGGCCTTGTTTTTTGGCGTAATACACCTGGGCGGCGGCGGAATTGAGCTTGTGGGATCCGGACGTGTTGTTTCCTTCGAATTTGTAATAGATTTTCGCGGGAGTATCCAGCGCCCGTTCAAGATTATATGCCCGGATCAGGGGAGAGGGTCGAAAAATGCGGTAGAAATTCAGGATTTCTTCCGGGATGTCGATATACCGGTCGGTGGTGTTCATCTCCTGAGCACAGAGATCCTCGCAGAAGATGGGCAGCATATCCGCTGGCCCCACCGGCTGATGGGTGGCGGGATGGAGGTAGGGATCGGGCTGTTCCTTCATATCGGCCCGGATGTTGTACCATTGCCGCGGCATTTCCTCTTCACTCAGATATATACGGTAAGGGTCGGTTTTTTTGCTGCTCATGGATATCATCCTTTCATGTATTTACTGATTCGAGGCCAATTGTGCCTCCACCTCGTCCCTGGTGGGGAGGGCGCATATGGCGCCCTTGCGGGTGGTGGTCAAAGCCCCGACCGTGTTCGCAAAATCCAATATACGGGTGAGCGTCTCTCTGGAGAGGGAGGCGATATCCGTCCCTTCCTCCAGCAGGCGGGTAATGAATCCCCCGGTAAAGGAATCCCCTGCCGCCGTCGTGTCGACGGTTTTGACGGGCAGCCCGTCCCGGGCAATGATCTCGTCCCCGACCAGGGCCAGGACGCCTTTGGCTCCGAGGGTGCAGAGCAGGGCCTTCATCGGGAAACGCGCGTACAGAACGGCGGCACCGCGACGGAGCTCGGTTTCGCCGGTCAGGAAAACGAGCTCTTCCTCCGACACCTTCACGATATCCGCGAAAGGCATGGCGCGCAGGATACAATCCCTCGCCTCGGCCTCGCCCGCCCACAGATTCAGCCGCAGATTGGGATCGAATACCGTCACGACGCCCCGTTCCTTTGCGTGGACGGCAAGGGCGAAGCTGG
>ERZ856578.3191-NODE-3191-length-25093-cov-4.588423_pt1 | contig 25093 bp, 18 predicted proteins | sample MGYA00514384_ERZ856578 | MGnify/ENA primary metagenome ERZ856578 (study PRJEB29103, sample SAMN06111958) | human gut metagenome | biome: human gut; feature: ankylosing spondylitis patient; material: healthy_person | host: Homo sapiens | place: China:Hangzhou... | reverse complement strand
CGCTTATGATGGTTTCCATGATTATGATTCAGGGTTCTCGTGCGATGGCATCTTCTCATCGTATTTTGGAAGTGTTATCAGCAAATCCATACCGTTTGTCACTTCCATCCCCTTCTCGCCAAACGCCCACATCACGCCCTTGGGATAATTCGTCCAGTCCGCTTCCTTCTCCGGCTTCAAGCCCTCAACGCTCGACTCGATCACACCCAGCTGCTCGAAATTCATCGAATAAAACCGCAGCTTCTTATCCTCACGCCTGCGTGCCACACCATAAGTACCGATCGTCAGTGCACACGGAAAAACATGACCGCCGTTATAGTCGGTATGTTCTCCGATCAGATTCACTCTGCCCGGCGCAAAATAAACCTTCGCACCGTCTGTTCCCCCAAAGAGTTCTCCAAATTTTGCTAAAAGCTGTTCTTTCATCATAACCTCCCATTCCGCAGGCGCTTCGCGCCGGAGGAACCGCGAGCAGAACATCCGGTTCTGCTCTGCGATCATGGCTGTTTTGTGACGCCTGCGGCACAAACAGCCGTTTGAAGAATAAGCGACCACGCTTATTCTTCAAACTGACCTCCCATAAAATAATCTCAAACACAGGGCTCTCGCCCCTCCTGTAATTATCATACCATACCCCCTCCGTCCTGCCACCCCCAATTGTTAACAAGAACAGTCAAATTGTTGCATAACAATAAGCAGTGCCACTGGGAGGAAACCGACGGATGCGGGAAGCTTGCTCACCGGCAGACGCCGGATTCCTCCCGGTGATGCGGCGAATGCCGCCAATCCGGTGAATGCGCAGCATTTACCGGATTGCAGCGCTGCGGACTTCCCCGCTCCCCAAGCCCTCCCAACTCCCTTCCTGCCTACACTGCCCCGTCAGGCAACGCCTGATGTACTTCCTGCCAACATCCCATCGCCTCTCACTCCCCGTTTACCCCTCCCCCTTCCACCGCCCCTCCAGACCCTGTCTGACGTATTCCCGCCACAACCTATCACCTCTCTCTTTTAGAGCATAAAAAATCGCCACCCGTTTCCGAATGACGATTTTTCATCCACTATTTTTTTTAACAGCCATCCAAAACATGATCCCCACACTCACCCAAACCATTACTTTTTCTTTTCTATTTTATTCCGGATTTCATCCAGATATTTTTCCAAAAATCCCGGCATATTCACTCCCTGCCGTTGAATATTTCAAAACTTACTCCGTCTCCGTTCTTCACCCGATAAGTCAGCTCCCCTAATTGACTCATTGGCTTTCCTTTATAGAAAAAAAGAAGAAAAACCAATTTTTGTAAACTAACTTTCGGTTTTTAATATATTATGAAAATTCTTGTTTTGCATTTAATAATGTGTAATAATGGCTTGAAAACCTTTTATCCGTTAGTCGTTATGAAAATAACTTTTTTCTGTTATTTATTATTGATTACAAAATCCGGATTCAAAACCGGAAACAACTGGAGAACAAATATGAATCCTAAAAGAAAAATCATTTTGAGCTGCATACTAATCACTTTAATAAATATAACGTCTCATCTTTATATCTGCCTTCCTCTATCAGCAAAGCAGCAAATACCTTTTAACCTGCAATTAAGATTATTATCCGCTGCCTTTTTTTACTTCTTTCAACTTTACCTTTTATACCACGTTGCAAAATCATTCAGTAAAGCCATATACTTTTTTCCATTTCATTGGATGATTGAATTATGGCGCAATTTAGCTTATGTTGGATTTTGCTCCGTAGCTCAGCCTCCTATGCTTTATAATATTTCTTCACTATTTTGGGCAAGTGACTGGTTCCCCTGTACCTACACTCCTTATATATTGATCCCTCATTCCCCTGTTCCCTTACATCTAACCCTTGAAGTGATCATCAAAATATGTATCTGTGCGATAGCTATTCTATTCTCAATACAGACAATTCTGCAAAGAAACACAAAAAGAAACTGCTTCGAAACAGCAGTATAATCAACTATTTTGAAACAGTTCAATTGGAGACAAAATGAATCATTCAAAACAAATTTTATGGCATATCATTTTAATTTCACTGATGAATGCAATGACTTACATTTATGCTGAATTTACTTTTATATGGTTACATACCCCACTCTTTTGCAAAATACTATTTGCAATTATCTACGGTACTTTACAGCTTTCGCTTTTATTTCACACTATAAAAGCATCCAGTAAACTACTTTATTTTTTCCCTTTTTATTGGATGCTTGGTATTTTTCGAATTCTGTGTAGAGCTTTCTCGCGAGGTTGTGTCTTTCCTGTACTAATCAAAAAACTCTTTGACCTTTCCACTCCCCTTTGGTACGGTGGTTTTTTCCCCGGAACACTTTTACCTGAATTAGCAATTGAAAAATATCCCTATTATATTAGTTATGAAACAATAATAAAATTACTTATCGCTTTTAGTGCTTTCATATTCTCCAGCTATGCTGCTATACAGAAATATAGAAAGGGGCGTGTGAAAAAATAAGAAATCATTTTTTACACGCTCTTTTAGACTAAAAAATTATAAACGAAGTAGTCTCTAAAAGCGCATTTACCAACCTGCAAACCCTATGGTGCTTCATCTGGCGAAGGATAGACTCTGACTTCCGGTATTGTGTTTTTTTTCGTCCGAAGAAGACCTGTAATTGTCCCATTCTCCCTCTGATACAGATCCATCTCCGAAATCACAAGAAGCTCTCTTCCATCCCGGATGATTTTCTGTGCATGAAGTGCTTCCTCTTCAGAAAGTGTGAGTATCGTGATAGGAGAAGCATCTCCGGTGCAGACCATCACGGCGGCATGAAGCCTCATGCATCATACCGGCATCCGCACATTCTCTACTTACTTATTTAAGGCTCACACCTCAACAACCATTCCGTCCAGCTTCTGCGAAAAGCCATCCTCAAACACCATTACCACCAGTCCCTGAAATTCTTCTAAAACATGCTCCACCAGAAATCTTGCCGTTGCAGAATCCACCCGATCCGCCACACCATCCAGAAACAGCACATCCGCATCCTGATAAAGTCCCCGTGCGATCCCGACTCTTTTTCTCTGCCCACCGGACAGGTTCTCTCCCTTTTTTCCACACCGCTTGAGCAGTCCATCCTCAAAGGTTTTCACATCCTCGACCAGAGCTGTTTTCTCCAGAATGCCATTCATTTTTACATCCTCAATCCGCCCTCCCATAGAAATATTTTCCAAAAGAGAGTCATCGAATAAAACCGGCTCACTCGGTACATAGACGCATTTTTTATCCTTCAATTCTCTGTCGCATACGGAAAATAATGTGCGCAGCGCTTCACTGCTCTTTTCGCCTTTTAATATCACGATTCCTTTTTCCGCCGCATGGAACATTTTCTTTCCACCGCCTGCACCGATTGAAAAATCATATCCGTCTTTTTCCCTGACAGAGCCTGCACCATCTGTCTCCTGAAGCAAAAATCCAAGGCGTTCCAGCGATGCGTTCGTCTGCTTCTTTCTTTTTACCAGATTTCCGATCGCATCCGGCAGATATGCCAGAAACGCATAGTAATAGCCAAACATGACAAATTCGCCAACCGAAAAGATTCCGTTCATCATAAACGGCAATGCAATCAGTAAAATAATGCCCAATGCCATATTCGAAGAATTGCCGGAAATACTGCCCAGCAGGCTGTCAAAAATTCTGTCCCGAATCTCGCTTTTCGATCTCTCCTGACATTTTCTCTCATACGCGGAAATCACCCTTTCCCGGTTTCCGATCATATAAAAATACTCGGTGTTTTCAAAAAAGTTATTCAGAAAACTCGTCACTTCTTTTGTGTTTTTCCGGGAATTCGTCCGGTATAAGAAAATTTTCTTGCCAAGAACTTTTACCAGAAAAACCGTCAAAGCGGTCGGGAACAGGCTTACAGCCGCAAAGATCGGGTTGATAAAAAACATCACGATTAATATCGAAACGGATAATACGATTTTGGGAACCTGATAATAAAATTCCAAAAAGAAATTTACGACGTCCTCGCATTCATTCCGGTAATAATTTAAAACTGCGCCGTCTGTCTCCCGCGCCGGATTCAGCGATTCCCTCAACACATAGTTTAACAATACACTTTTTACGTTGTATCTCGCCTTGGTTTTCCATTTTTCCACAAAAGCGGAATTGACCTGTTTTACACAATTGATGATCAGTGGAACCATCACGTTGATCAAGATTAAAATGTTCAGGGAATAGATTCCAAGTGTGACGTCTTTTCCTTCAATCACGTTAAAAATGTCTTTTTTTGCAATACCGCTCATTAAAAAACTGAACGTATAAGTGATCGTTTCGACCGCTATCACAAGTAGTCCAAAAGCCTTTATGTCTTTCGTGAAAGCCCGATATAGTTCTCTCTTTTTCATTTTCATAATTTGTCCCTCTCGATTCTCAGCAGGTTTCTACCTGTATCCGACTTTCTTCCATATGTATCTTTTTGTGGAATTTCAAGGTACTCCTGTTTTTATGGGACACCATGATAATCGTAGAACCCGTAAATTCCTTTTCAAGGAGCGTGTCAATCGTCGTGAGGATTTTATCGTCTATGGAAGCGTCGAATTCATCGACCAGCAAAATACGGGGCTTTGCAATTAATGCTGCCGTCCATGCCAAAATCTGCGCCTCATTTACCGTAAAATCTTCCGGTTTGATGGTATCTTCCAGACCGATTTTCGTCTCTTCCATCCACTGATCCATATGGGTGATTTTCAGCGCCAGCTCAACCGACTGCTTCTCGTAATTGTCGTAAAACCGCACCAGATTGTTCAGCAGCGTATCTTCGATAATCGGATAAAACTGGGAAATATAGAAAACATTTTCCACATATTTTCTCCGGTTAAACTCCCGGATTTCTTTTCCACCGATCAGAATTTTGCCGCAGTCCGGTACATACAGTCCTGCAATCAGATGCAAAATAGTGCTCTTTCCGCAGCCTGTCCTTCCCTCGATCAGCACATTTTCATTCGAGCCGATCGTAAACGATATATCTGACAAAACCCTCGACTGATTGTAGCCAAAAGAAACGCCAGAAAACTCAATTTCATTGCCGCTAAATTCTGCAGTTCCTTCATTTTTAGCCTCCTGGGATTCCATTTCAAATATGGAATTCACTCTTTTTAAGGCAGCAAGTGACATCGGCATCTGCGCAAACTGATATTTTAAATGGAAAAACGGCATATTCAATAAGCCGACATAACTCGTCAGCAAATACAGTTCCCCGATTGACAATCTGCCGCGATTTAACAGCTGGACTCCGATCAGCAATGCAACGCCTTCTGCAACATTTAGCAGGGAGAAAAACACCGTCGCCGGCAAGTTTCCCCAGAAGGACGCCTTTACCTGTTTTTGTTCAAACTCTGCAAAATCCTTATGGAACCGCTCATGGATATAATCTTCTTTGCCAATTCCTTTTACATCTGCCGCAGCATACACATCTTCGGAAAACTCTCCAAACAGCTTTGTTTCACTCACTCGCGCATCGTTCCATAATGCAGAAAGGCTCTTCTGGGTTCCGATAAAAATGACAAATATCAGAACCGCTATCACACAAAAAATTCCGCCGAGAATCAGCGACTTTGTCAGGAATACAACCAGGATTCCCACTATCATAAATGAGCTGCTCATGATGTCGATCAGCATATTGGAAAAGAATCCAACCATAACGTTGACGTCGCCTTCGATCTTCTCAAAAAAGTCTCCGGTTTTCGACATTTTATGCTGGGAGACGGAAAACTGGAATAATTTTTTCAACAGCTCTTTCCGGATTTCATCGCATACGCTTCTGCCCATCTTTTCGCTTAAATAAGAATTTAAAACTGTTGCAAATCCTTTTACGACCACAATCGCCAGGAAAAACAGAATAAACGCAACCAGCCATGTAACCGTCTGCTTTCCCAATCCGTCAATGATCTTGCTGAGTATGCCCGGCAATCCCAAAGAGATCACCGTCTCCAAAATCAGCGAAATTAAAATGCCAAAAACAAACCGCTTCCTGGTTCGGAAGATCTGCAATAATGTGTCACTCAATATTTTCTTTTTCATTGTAGTTTACCCCTGTTATTACCCTGTTGATAGATTTCTCTTTTTCAAACAATAGAATGCAATACAAACTCCCGATGCTTTGATACTCACCCTTCCAATCTATAACTCGCTCTGCGCGAACATACTGTTGTCACCAATCAACTGCCTGCGCGAATTATCTGCCTCCCCACACGCACAGTTCATCATAAAATATATCTTATATCGATTGTACCATACTTTTCGGGGGGGCAAATAATCTCGTCGAAATTAGCAGCCTGCTCGTAGAAATTGGTAAAAATAGGGGGCGAGTTCCGCGAACATTCTATTGTCATGAATCAAAATACATATCTTCCGCATCCGTACAATCAAAATCGTGCATCAGCTTGCCCAAATCCGAATCGCCGCGGTATTCGCCATTTACATATAAAATATGTGTTCCACACTACCACAGAACCCTTGCTTTATCAATCCTTATTACTACCATATAATACACTATCATTATTGATAATTATAAAAGCACATCACCTCTCCTTTTCTCAGGGTCAAGCGGAGCCGACGCTTCCTATCCTATTCCGTCCGATTCAGATACCCGTCAGCTCCTGCCTGCTTCTGTCGTTTCTCCAGTCCGATGCAATTTTTCTTTTCCACAGAAAAACGAAACTCTTATTCCGACTTTCCGCCAGCCTGTACAATCAGAAAGTTCATGGTCTCTAAAATCCGCTTCCGATCTGCCCTCGACAACTCCTCCAGCTTTTTGGAAAGAGCGTTCGCTTCCGCGATAAAGCCGAAATCCAGTTCGTCCTGCAGAAGTTCATCTGCTGAAACGCCAAGCTGATTTGCGATCGCCACAAAATTCTGCAGTCTGGGCATTTTGATGCCCCGTTCAATACTGGAAATCGTCTCTATGCTGACTCCGATTTTTTCCGCAAGCTGCTCCTGTGTAAATCCACGCTTCTCCCTGCACCGTTTAATCTGCTCCCCAAGCATATACTTTTTCCCTTCCCCTTATCGTTATAGTCTCGTACTGATAGTATGGGTAAAGTATAGGTTTCCTATCTGTTCCGCTCCACGAGCCCTTAGTTCTACTCAAGAACCTTTAGTTCTATTTTTGGAAATTTTTCAACCAAATTTGTTAAAAATAATGGTATGGTAGAGTAAATTTAAAACTCCCTGAAACTTTTTTCCCGCCTACAACGTCTAATCCTCAGAACAACAAAAGAAGGAGGCGAATTTCTTCGTGATATCATTATCCAGAAAAACAAAAGAAAAAGCGGTAGAAGATCTGCTTTTGCAAAATTACGATCAATATTACCGGCTCGCTTACAGCTACGTCCACAACGAAGCAGACGCAGGAGATATCGTCCAGAACGGCGCATATAAAGCTATCCGAAGCAGCTCTGACTTAAAAGAGGTCCGTTATGCAGCCACTTGGCTGTATCGAATCATGCTCAACGAGATTTTTTCTTTCTGTAAGCAGAAAAAAACGGAGCCGTTGGAAGAAGGAAACGACGAGCCACACTACGAAGACGCTTACGAGAATTTCGATCTGAAACATGCGCTGGAGCTGCTGCCGCCCCGCGACCGCATGATCGTAGAGCTGAAATATTTTGAAGATATGAAGCTGGAAGACATTGCAGCCATCATGGAAGAAAACACAAATACCATCAAAAGCAGACTATACCGCAGTCTCAAAAAACTCCGGTTGTCGCTGGACTGACCGCCCGACACAGCTGCCGACCACCTTCGAGACCCATCAGCGTGCAGCAAGTTCAACACCATTCAAGCGGTGGCTCAGCCCCGCCATCACTCTCAGAAAGGATTTTTATTATGGAAAATCGTGAAAAACAGTTACAGGAATTGAAAAAAGAATATCAGGACATCCACATGTCCGAAGAACAGCTTTTACAAATGAAACAAAAGATCTCTCAGGCAAAGCAGGAGAACAGCCAGCAGGGTTCCAATGCTGCCCACAGCTCTGTCTCCCACAGACGCTCCATCGCACGCCGCTGCGGGATCGCCGCTGCTGCTGCCGCTGCCGCTCTGGTCATCTTACCGAACACCTCCGCTTCCGTTGCCTACGCAATGAGCCAGGTTCCTGTGCTCTCCAGGCTTGTTGAAGTCGTTACCTTCCGGGACTATCACTACGAAGATGACCGAAACAGCGCAGACATTCAGGTTCCGGAGGTAACTGTCGCACCGGACACTGACGCGGATACACAAAAATCCTCCGCCGTTTCCGAACAGACGAAGAAAACAGCAGAGGAAATCAATACAGAGATTCAGGCCATCACAGACCGCCTGATCGCAGAATTCGAAGAAAGTAAGGCAAATGAAGAGGGTTACCAGAATATGACCGTCAAATCCGAAATTCTGGCGACCACAGATCAGTATTTCACCCTGAAACTGACCTGTTTCCAGTCTGCCGGAAGCGGTGCGGAATGGAACTACTACTACACCATTGACCTTTCCACCGGAAAACGCCTGCAGCTTGCAGATCTCTTCCAAGAGGGCAGCGATTATTTAACCACTATCAGCGACAATATCAAACAGCAGATGAAAGAACAGATGGCGGCAGATGAAAATAAAATCTACTGGCTCGATTCCGATATGCCGGAATGGGATTTTACCTCCATCACAGACAACACTTCCTTCTACTTGAATCAGAACAACGAAGTTGTGGTTTGCTTCAACGAAGGCGATGTTGCACCGATGTCCATGGGCTGCCCGGAATTTGTTATTCCTAACGAGGTGCTCGCCGGAATCCGGAAGTAAAGTCAACGAGGTATGCCGTGCCGCGTGTCACAGTGCTGCGCGATCTGTCTGCGTGTCCGCAACATCCTACGTTTTATCATGCCCGACACACCCGCGCCGCGCTTCCGTCACGGCTCCCCGCCCAGCTCGAGCCTGCCGACTTTGGAGATAAACTCTTCTACCTGTTTTAAGTGCTCCCGGTTGACGCGGTTTTCGTCCTGCTGAATCTGCTTCCGATACATCGTCGGGGAAACCCCCTTCATCTGCCGAAACGCCTTGCTGAACACAAGCGGATCCTGATATCCGCAAGACAATGCGATGCTTTCCACCGGCAGATGCGGCACCATCAGCATTTCCGCAGCCTTTGTCAGCCGGTACGCCGCCAAAAACTGCTGCGGGGACATACCGAGAGATTTCTGAAACAGAGTATATAGATAACTGCGGTTGACACAGACATAATCCGCCACGTCCGTCACCCGGATCGGGTTGCAGTAGTTACGCTGAATAAATTCCACTGCCCGGCGGACATACTGGTTCGCCCGATCCGTTTCCTCCCGCCTTTCCTCCGGCATACTCTGCGCCACAACCGACAGAAAAATATGCAGCAGACCGTTTCGGCGCAGCTCGTTTGCAACACCGACCGTATTATGATCCATCATGTCCCGGACAATACTGTAAAGCTCGTCCGACTGCTCCGAATGAAACACCGGGTGCCGCGGGGAAATCCCCATGCTTTTGACATATTCTTCCGCGCGCTCGCCCGCAAAGCCGACCCAGATGTACATCCACGGATCTTTTTCATCCGCCTGATAAAAGCTCATCTGCCCCGGCTCAATCAAAAATCCGCATCCTGCTTCCAGCGGATATTCCTCGCCCTCCATTTTGAAAATCCCCCTGCCGTTTAGTACATAATGAATCAGATAATGCGGCTTCATCGCCGGTCCGAAGCAGTGCAGGGGTTCTGTCCGGGAGCACCCGCAGCAAGTCATGAAAAGCTCTCCGCCGGGCTGTCCCCCAAATTCCAGTTTATATGCTTTTTCCATACTGATCTCCATTTTGCAGGCGCTTTGCGCTAAAAATCCCACACAATTCACTGGGACTCTACACGCCTGCGGTACATAACTGCCAGCAATCCACAGTTGCTTTACAGGCACTTTACTCCCGATACCCCGTCTGCAGATTCACAAGATTTTCAATCGGCTGTCCTGCAAAATACCGTTCCAGATTGTCTGCAAACAGTCCGACGATCTTTTCCAGCGTCTCCGGAAGGGAAAAACCTCCGGAAACATGCGGCGTAATCAAGAGATTCGGCGCATTCCAGAGCCGATGGTCTGCCGGAAGCGGCTCCGGATCTGTGACGTCCAGCGCGGCCCCCGCGATTTTTCCCGCATACAGCGCATCCGCAAGGGCATCCGTATCGATCGCCGTTCCGCGTCCGACGTTTAAAACAACCGCATTGTCCGACAACAACGCAATCCGCTCCCGGCTCAGCACATGATACGTCGATGCATTGCCCGGCAGGCTCATCGCCACGATATCCGCCTTTGGAAGCAGTTCTTCCAGACTGTCCATGCCGTACATACCCTCCATCCATTCCGGGCAGTCGCTCTTTTTAGAAACTCTTCTGCGGATTCCGCTCACCCGACAGCCAAGTGCATTCATCTTTCTACCGAACGTCATTCCTAAATCACCGCAGCCGATCACCAGTACATTCGATCTTTCGATTACTTTTACATGCCCTTCCGAATGCCAGCAATGTGCTTTCTGGTTGTCCCAATACAGCAGCAATTTTTTCCGCAAGGCAAACAGACAACCGATCATATGCTCCGAAATCGCCATTCCATAAGCACCCGTCGCATTCGCAAGCTGTGCACTCTCCGGCAGAAGCCCCGGTTCACAATAGCCTTCCGTCCCGGCATTATTCAACTGAATCCATTTGAGGTTTTCACACTTTTTTAACTGCAAAGGACTCTGCAAATTGCCAAGGATAATGTCCGCGCGCCGCAGCTGTTCTTCTGTCACCTCCGGCTTTTCCGTAAAGAAAAACTTCTGTCCCGGCGCAGCCTGCAAAAGCTGTTGCTTTTCTTCCTCCGTCACTGGCGGCGTGACCAGAATACAGAGCCTTTCCCGCTTCCGCACCTCTGGAAGCAGCATCTGCAGCTCTTCCAAATAAATGCAATGCGGAATTTCGTTCTTCTCAACCAGTCTCAGACAGCTTTCAAATTCAAACCAGCGCACTTCCTCCAGTTCTTCTTTCTGCAGGACAAAATCCTCCGGCCTTCGATCCAGCCATAGCGCATAAACGTTGCTGACCTGCCTGTCATGAAATTCCTTTCCATGAAAAACGCCGTCATAGGAAAATCTGCGCTGTCCGCAATAAATCAACTCATTTTCCGAAACACTGCAGCCCAGTTCTTCCTTTAACTCCCGCAGCGCAGACGGAATGAAATCTACCCCTGCAGGGATATGTCCGGCGCTGGAAATATCGTAACAGCCCGGAAAGGAATCTTTATTCTGACTTCTTTTCTGCAGCAGTACCTCGACTTTTCCTGCCCGTTCCCGCAGGATCCAGACATGAGAGGTACGGTGCCGCAGTCCCTGCTTATGTGCAGCTGTCCGTTCTGCTATTTTCCCGGTCGGTACTCCATTTTCATCTACGATATCCAAATATTCCATACTCTACTACCCCTGTTTGTCGTCTCTTTCTTTCTATTTTAACGGAATCTATCGCCATGTCAATCTTACGTGAACCCTCCATGTCCGGGATAAAAAGCCAACCCGTCCGTCTGTTTTCTCCTATATCTTAGACACATTTCAAAAACTGGGAAATTTTGCTACACTCTTTCAATTCTGTGAATTGAGGAACCTCATTTCCTGCGATATGATACAGCTATAAAACAAACAGAGGAAAAAATTTCTCATTGTTTCCCGAAAATTCGGGCATCCTTTTACTGACAAATTGGTATTGAAAATCGAAAATGGAGGATTTTATCATGGCAAAGAAACATTCCGGTCTTTCAAAAGCAGCTATCCTCGCAGCAGGCGTCGGCGCAGCAGCATTTGCAGCAAAAAAACATACAGACCATCTTGCAGAGGAAGGTCAGACCTTATCCGGTGAGATTAAAGAAGCAGTCGCAAAGACCGCAGAAAAAACCATCAAAATGCCTGCTCCTGACCCGAGCTATCGCAACACAGAGCGGGGCAAATATGAGAAAAACAGCAAGGGCATTTACTACACCAACGGTAACTACGAAGCATTCGCCCGTCCCGAAAAACCGGAAGGCGTTGACAACAAAAATGCATATCTGGTAGGCAGCGGACTGGCTTCTCTCGCAGCAGCGTGCTTCCTTGTAAGAGACGGTCAGATGCCCGGCTCCCACATCCACATTCTGGAAGCAATGGACGTTGCAGGCGGCGCATGTGACGGTATCTTTGATCCCTCCAGAGGCTATGTAATGCGCGGTGGACGTGAGATGGAAAATCATTTCGAGTGCCTGTGGGATCTGTTCCACAGCATTCCTTCCCTGGAAAAGCCCGGTGCATCCGTACTGGACGAGTATTACTGGTTAAATAAGCACGATCCCAACTACTCCCTGTGCCGTGCAACCGTAAACCGCGGTGAAGACGCACACACGGACGGCAAGTTCAATTTAAGCCAGAAGGGCTGCATGGAAATCATGAAGCTGTTCCTGACAAAAGATGAAGACCTGTACGACAAGACCATCGAAGACGTATTCGATGACGAGGTATTCAACTCCACCTTCTGGTTATACTGGCGCACCATGTTTGCTTTCGAGAACTGGCACAGCGCACTGGAAATGAAGCTGTACTTCCAGCGTTTCATCCACCATATCGGCGGACTCCCGGATTTCAGCGCACTGAAATTCACCAAATACAATCAGTATGAATCCCTGATCCTTCCGATGAAGAAATACCTGGAGGACGCAGGCGTACAGTTCCAGTTCAATACCGAGGTTACCAACGTTATCTTTGATTTCTATGACGGCAAAAAGGTTGCAAAGACCATCGAATGCAAGGTAAAGGGGAAAGAGCAGAAGATTGCCTTAACCGAAAACGATCTGGTATTCGTAACAAACGGCAGCTGCACAGAGGGAACGATCTACGGAGATCAGAATCACGCTCCGGTGGGCGATGCAGAAGTTCGCAACAGCGGCGTATGGGACCTGTGGAAAAATATCGCCCGTCAGGATCCTTCCTTTGGTCATCCCGAGAAGTTCTGCTCCGATATTGAAAAGACCAACTGGGAATCTGCAACTGTTACCACTCTGGATGATAAAATCATTCCTTATATTGAGAAAATCTGCCAGAGAGATCCCAGAAGCGGCAAAGTCGTTACCGGCGGTATCGTAAGCTGTCAGGATTCCAGCTGGCTGTTAAGCTGGACCATCAACCGTCAGGGTCAGTTCAAAGAACAGGATAAGAAGCAGGTTTGTGTATGGGTATACAGCCTGTTCACCGACGTTCCCGGCGATTATATCAAAAAGCCCATGAAAGAATGCACCGGTAAGGAAATTACAGAAGAATGGCTGTATCATCTCGGCGTTCCGGTAGACGAAATTCCGGAGCTGGCAGAGCACAGTGCAGTCTGCGTTCCTACCATGATGCCTTATATTACCGCATTCTTCATGCCCAGAGCAAAGGGTGACCGCCCTGATGTTATCCCGGACGGCTGCGTAAACTTCGCATTCCTGGGTCAGTTTGCGGAAACCCCCAGAGACACCATCTTCACGACAGAATATTCCGTTCGTACTGCTATGGAAGCCGTTTACGGACTGCTTGGCGTAGACCGTGGCGTTCCGGAGGTATGGGGCAGCGTTTATGATATCCGTGAACTTCTCGACAGCTCCGTAAAGCTGATGGATGGCGTATCTCCGCTGGAGATCGAACTTCCCGGACCGCTCAATAAGCTCAAGAAGCCTCTGTTAAAAGCAATTTCCGGCACAGTAATCGAAAAGCTTCTGCGCGACCATAATATTCTCAAAGAAGGCATGATGTAATTCCATTTCCAAAAGGGGCAGCGCCTGGGGATTTTCCCGGGCACTGCCCCTGATTCATGACAATAGAATGCTCGCAGAGCGTGCATTCTATTGTTTTTTATCAATCTGCTTCTGTCCGGACTGCTTCCTTCAGAATCCGCACCATCAGTTCTACACTTCCGACGTGGTATCCGCAGCTTCCGTAAATGCCAGTTCCATCCGGTCTGACAGCTGCCAGAACCGGGAGCTTTTCGGCAAGCCTCATTCTCTTCGCAGTTTCCTGCCAGCCACAGAGGGTACCGAACGCTGTGTCACCAGTCGCGGTGTGCAGTGCGGCATTGGCATCCGAAGCACCGCCAGATATATCGTATAAAATTTCTATCTCAGATCCCGCATCCAGCGCCAGCACTTCCTGCAGCGTTTTATGCTGCAGGTCTTTTTCCTGCCGCAGAACGAAAAGCAGCTGACAGCCAATTCCTTTGGAATTTCCTTTTGCGCTCTTTTCCAGTGCCAGAACCTCATTCAGCACATGCTCTGTCGGCTCTGCCCCAATTTCCAGAAATGCCAGAATACTGCGTTTTCCGCTTACCAACTTTTCCAGACTGCAAAGCGTTCCATCTGCTCTCTGTAAGAGGATGTCCCGAAGCAGGCAGCTTTGTATTTCCTCCCGGAGACTGTTGTTTTTATTTTGCAGCTTCCGGCAGCTCTGGCTTTCATCCGGTACACTGTTTTTTTCCCACGGCATCACGCCATCCGTTTTTTCAAAATCCGGCATATAAAGCTCGGTCTGTTTCTCCTTTTCGATCGCAAACAAAAGCTCTGCTGCCTCCTGATCCCCGTTCAATAGCCGTTTTACTGCAATCAGGCGATAAATTCCCACCGGAAGTAAAAGCTCTAACGTTTCCTTTTCAAATACCAGTCCGGCATGATTCATTGTCACGAAATGATCCTTTTCCAGACGCCCCAGCGTCCAGTGCTGCGCATAAATCCATTCTTTTCCCGGAATATTTCGCAGCAGAAGCGTTCCTTTCGAGGCCTGCGCCCTGCTGACCGGTACACGGAATGCGCTGTCCGCCCAGTATTCCGGAAGCATCAGGCTTTTATCCAGCCTCGCCGGGATATTCAGGCTTCTGCAAATCGCAATAAACAAAATCGTCCGGGAAACTGCACTGCCCATTTTCAGCTTCAGACAGCCGATCGGCGACGCACAAAGGGTATTATATTCTTCTTCCGGGATATCGGTAATATTTTGGTTTACATAATTCCATATCAGCTCTGGATTGGAGGCAAATGCTTCCTGCTCCTGAGCAGGAAGCACACTGCAAATGTAACTTCTGTAAGCGCCGATTTCTTCCAGCCAGATTCTGGGACACAGCAGATCCTGTACATGTATATCTTCCGGCCAGCTGCCGCGCTTTGCTGACAAGTGGTCTTCCAGCACTTCTGCCCGCAGATCTTTATTATCTTTTTTCGTCAGACTGTCCAGCAGCTTTTTGCGATCCGGGTTATCATCCTTTTCCAGAAAAGCTGTCAGCTCCTCTGCATTCTCTCCCGCAACGCGCATCCTCTCTTCCTCCTCCGGATGCACTGCAATCGCGTGCCGGGTCAGCTGATCGAAGCGTTCTTCCCGCAGCTTCACTGCATCTGCCAGTCTCCGCGTGCCGCGCGACACTTCTTCCTCACTCAATACACTTTCCCGGACAACGACTTCTTTCGGAGCGCAGAGCTTCTCCAAATGCCATTCGCAGGCAGAAACGCCAGAAAGCGCATCTTTCATTCCCGCTTCCGAATCCTTCAGCACAAGCGTAACAGCGCAATCTACATCTGCCGCTCCGACGCCGTCCTCTGCCAGATTACAATAACGCTCCACAAACTTTCCCTCTGACCGCGCCTTCAGCCGGATGTCGCCCAGCCCAAGCCTGATCGAAGTCTCGCCCTGTTCGTCGGTTTCCAGCACTGCTGCCGGGAAATATTCCGCCATGTTCAGAATTTCCACCGAAACTTGTGCGTGCGCTGCCGGGGTGTTGTCCTGTTTTCGCACCTGAATCCGGAGCTTGCGTGTCTTTGTATACGAAGCGGTGACATTGTGGCAGACAACCGCGCCGTCCCTGCCGATTACCTCTTCCCGCTTTCCCGCCGCATAATCGCCGAATGTGCGGCTGTGAATCAAAAGCGCCTGTCCGGCAGGTCCTGTAAACCAGCCGCGATCCAGTTTTTCTTCCGGCTCGCAGGCCCCCAGAAAGTGCCATTCTCCATTTACCCAAACCTCGACCCAGGCATGGTTATCGTCACAGTGCGCCCAACGCGGCGTGTATACCTGACGTGCTGCAAGCCCGACACTGCGCAATGCCGTCACCGTAAAGGTGGATTCTTCTCCGCAGCGTCCTTTTCCGCTCCGGTACATCGTCATAGGCCCCGCCGTTCGGTCATCCGCCATTTCATACGTTGCATGCTCTGCGCACCAGTAGTTGATCTCTACCGCTGCCTGATATTCGTCCAGTCCCGCAATTCGGTCTTTTAACTGCTCGTAAAAAAAACTGCGGCAATCGCTGATGTCCTCCGAGTTGATCCGATAATACAGTACGTCATGGACAAACAGATCCTCCGGCAGCTTCTTACACCAGTCTATCGTTTTCCGCAGCCAGAGGGCATGGCGCACATAACTCAGAAATATTTCAAACGGATATTCCCCGGCATCCCGCAGCGGCATCGTCCCGTAAAAAAATTTTATCAGCAGGGCCTCTTCCTCGCTGCACAAAGACAAGCCTGCCTCGATTTCGGATATAATCGGCGCAAAATATTTTTTTCTATTTTCAAAGTGCGTTTCCGCATATATTTTTAATTGTTCTGAAAATTCCATGTTTCCTCTGATTTCCGCGCACGCTTTTTGCGCATACCGAGTTTGTGTCAAGTGCGCGCAGACACAAATCTCGCGATTGAAAAATTTTATTTTTCAATTTTCCTCTGATTTCCGTGCACGCTGCACGATCGGATGACCGCCGTATGGTGTCCTTTAAGCCCTAAAAAACGCCCCACAGGTTTTCCTGCGGAGCGCTTCTGTGTAACGGATTCAATCCCACTTTTTGAGGATCGACATCATTTCTGCTGCATTTTTTGCCGGATCCTTAAAAACAGCGGAGCCTGCCACAATCACATTCGCGCCGGCCTCCAGCACCAGCTCGACATTTCCTGCACCAACGCCGCCGTCTACCTCCAGCTCGATCTCACGACCGCTTTTCCGGATCAGCTCTGCGGTCTGGCGGATGCGTTCCGTTGACTCCGGAATATATTTCTGACCGCCAAAGCCGGGCTCAACACTCATAATCAGAATCAGCTCGACCTCATCCAGATATTCCTCCAGCACCTCTATCGGCGTACCGGGCTTGATGCTGACACCAGCCTTACAGCCGCAGCTGTGAATCTGTCGGATGACCTCATGCGCGTCTGCACAGGCTTCCAGATGGATCGTAATAATATCTGCGCCTGCTTTTGCAAACGCTTCCACATGCCGTCCCGGTTCTACGATCATCAGGTGCACGTCCAGAACCATATCGCAGGACTTGCGGATCGACTCCACAACACACATGCCATAGGACAGCGCCGGAACGAACATACCGTCCATCACATCGATATGAAGATATTTCGCGCCGGCATTTTTTACCGCTTCAATCTGCTCCCCAAGCCGCATAATATCGGCTGCCAGAATTGACGGAGCCAGAATTTTTTCCATACTTTCCTCCACTTAACGGGTCACAAAATTCTTTACGGTATTGTATACACCGTTCCCGTCAAGACCATATTTTACAAGAAGCTCGCCCGCAGAACCGGACTCGCCGAATACATCCTGAATGCCGATTCTGCATACCTTTGTCGGGCACTCTTCAGACAATGCCTCGCAAACGGCAGAACCAAGGCCGCCGATCACGGAATGCTCTTCCGCCGTCACGACTTTTCCGGTCTTCTTTGCGCTGTTGATGATCAGCTCTTTGTCCAGAGGCTTGATCGTGTGAATATTGATAACCTCTGCGCTGATGCCCTCTGCTGCCAGCTTTTTGGCCGCTTCCAGCGCGGAGCTTACCAAAATACCGGTTGCAACGATCGTCACATCCGTACCCTCACGCAGCACGATACCTTTTCCCATCTCGAAATGATAACCGGGACGGTCATTGATTACCGGCACTGCAGAACGTCCGAAACGCATATATACAGGGCCAACATATTCGATGGCAGCACGGACACACTCTGCCGCCTCAACCGCATCGGAGGGGTTCATGACAACCATACCCGGAATGGAGCGCATCAGAGCGATATCTTCGTTACACTGATGGCTCGCACCATCCTCGCCGACGGTGATACCGGCATGGCTTGCGCCGATTTTTACGTTCAAATGAGGATAGCCGATAGAGTTACGGATCTGTTCGTAAGCACGGCCTGTTGCAAACATGGCAAAGGAGCTCGCCACCGGAATTTTCCCAACGAGGGAAAGTCCTGCTGCCACGCCCATCATATTTGCCTCTGCGATACCGCAGTCAAAATGACGGTCAGGAAAGCTCTTTTTAAATACAGCGGTCTTTGTCGCTGCGGCCAGATCTGCGTCCAGCACTACCAGCTCAGGATGTTTCTTTCCCAACTCTACCAGAGTTTCCCCGAAGGCTTCTCTGGTAGCAATCTTCTTTACTTCTGACATAATGCTTCACCGATCCTTTCCAGATCCGCCATTGCGATCTGATACTCTTCATCGTTGGGCGCCTTACCATGCCAGCCAGCCTGATCTTCCATAAAGGAAACACCCTTGCCCTTTACCGTATGGGCAATAATTGCAGTCGGCATGCCCTTTGTGCTGCGCGCTTCTGCAAACGCCTGACGCAGCTGTTCCATATCGTTGCCGTCTGCAACGTCAATTACATGGAAATTGAAAGCGCGGAACTTCTCGTCGATCGGATACGGGGAGCATACGTCCTCGATCTTTCCATCGATCTGCAGACCGTTGTTATCTACAATAAGCACGAGATTATCCAGCTTATGGAAGCCAGCAAACATCGCAGCTTCCCAAACCTGACCTTCCTGAATCTCGCCATCGCCCAGAAGCGAATATACGCGGAACTTTTCGTCTGTCATTTTTCCGCCCAGTGCCATGCCGACAGCGGCAGAAACACCCTGTCCAAGGGAGCCTGTGGACATATCTACGCCCGGAATCTTATCCAGACAGGGATGTCCCTGCAAATAAGAACCGAGATGACGCAGTGTCTCCAGATCCTCTACCGGGAAAAAGCCTCTATGTGCCAGGGCAGAATACAGACCGGGTGCCGTATGTCCCTTGGAAAGAACAAAACGATCCCGGTCTTCCTTCTTCGGATCTGCCGGATCAATATTCATCTCTTCAAAATACAGGTAGGTAAAGATATCTGCTGCAGAAAGCGATCCTCCCGGATGACCGGATTTTGCGCCATGTACAGCAGTCAAAACGCCCTTGCGGACTTCATTCGCCACTTTGGCAAGTTCCAAATTATCCATAATTCCTCTCATTCCGCCGCGAAAACGGCCCAAAAATTAACCACTTACTTTACTTTGTATCACATTTTACTATAGACAGTCAACCCATTTACAGGGGGTTTCTCATATCTTTTCCCAAAACCACATATAAATATGAAAAAATCTGGTGGCGCTTTTTGAAAAATATTTTCCGCAAACGGACTCCTCTGTTTCTATGCACGCTTTTTCTGTGTATTTTTCTGCCCGCAATTTTGCTGTGTTCCCACTGCTTTGACCGGGCTCTTTTCCATAAAATAACAAGTGCATATGTGCAGTCCAGCCTTGAACACGATGCCCTCAGCCTGCACTTTGTCATGGCGTATCCGAATCTGCAAGGGATTCATCTAAAAGACGCTGCGCTTCCGGTTTATTCTAAGGAAGCTTCCGAGGCTTCTGCCGCCTCCCGGCAGAAATTTTTATCCGTGCTCTCCTTTCTCGATTCGAAAAAATTAAATGAGGAGGAACGTTATACCTACGATCTGCTCTGCGACAGGCTGGCTCTCGACCTCGAAGAATCTGATTTTTCCTATTATGAGGAACCCCTTTCTCCGACCTCCGGCATGCAGAGCGAGCTGCTTTTATTATTTGCAGAATATCCGTTTTATACCGCTGACGACGTGGAAACCTATCTTTCCCTCCTGCAGTCCGTTCCCGATTACGTGCAGGGTCTGCTTTCTTATGAATCCGAAAAAAGTGCAGCCGGGCTTTTTATGGAAAAAGAGGACGCTAAAAAAAGTGCACAGCAGTGCCGCGAAATCCTCACAAAGGAGGCGCTTTCCTCCGGCACGCACTTTTTACAGACGACGTTTTCTTCCAGACTTGCATCTCTTTTACAAAAAGGACTTCTGACCGCCAAGCAGCAGTCACAATACGAAGCCCAAAACCAGTCGCTTTTGTCAAAATCCGTCCTGCCCGCCTGGCAGTCCCTCGCAGACGGGCTGGAACAGCTTTCCGACACCGGACGCACGAGGGGAGGACTTTCCCAGAAGCCCGACGGGCGGCAATATTATGCCTGGCTCGTCAAGGAATCCACCGGTTCCTCCCTTTCCATGGATCAGCTCTATTTGCTCCTTCAAAAACAGTTTCAGAAAACTTACAAAGAGATGAAACAGACGCTGACCACTTATCAGGAGCTGACCGGCGGTACGCCTGACCTTGCCCCGGTTAACGATGGATTTCCACTTTCTGATCCAACCGCCATTCTGGAAGATCTGCAAAACCGGATGCAGCAGGACTTTCCGGCTCTGGCCGATCTAACCGCCCAGACGGTTCAATGCGACATTCAGGATGTGGACGCCGGGCTCGAGGCATATTCCAGCCCCGCCTTTTATATGATCCCGCCTATCGATGCTCTGATGCAGAATACGATCCGCATCAACCGTTCCTCGACCGCGGACGGAATTGAGCTTTACACCACACTCGCCCACGAGGGTTATCCGGGGCATCTCTACCAGACCGTCTATTCCTCCCTTGTCTGCGACACGCAGACGCTGCCAATTCGCAAGCTGTTCTCCTACGGCGGATATGTGGAGGGCTGGGCGTACTATACCGAACGGATTTCCTATGAATATGCCGCACAGGTCCTTGCGGAAGCGGAAGGCAGCTTGGGCAGCTCCTATCCCGCTGCGCTGCTCTGTACGCTTCTGGCACAGCAGCGCGATCTGCAAATCAACCTGTTTTGCTTACTCGACCTTTCTCTGCACTATTACGGCGCGGAAGAGTCAGAGCTTCTGCGCTCTCTCGAATCCTTCGGTCTTTCGGAAGAGCAATCGGAACGTGTTTACGATTATCTGCGCACTGCCCCTGCGGTCTATTTGAAGTATTACGTTGGATATCTCGAAATGAATGCCCTCAAAAAAAGAGCCGAACTTCAGTGGAGCGACAACTTTTCCCTGCTGCGTTTCCATCGTTTTGTCCTGGAAGCTGGTCCGTCTGATTTCGAAAACCTTACAAAACGGCTGAAACAGACTGCAGCAAAAACGGGCTGACCACGCGCCAGCCCGTTTGCTTCATGCTCATAGATCGCTCACAGAGCATGCATTTTATTGTTTTATTCCACGCTTTTCAACGATTCCGCCATATTGATCCGTTCCAGCTTCAGATACATCACAACATCTACAATGACCATAAATACAAAGGTCAGCAGGATACTCTTTACAAAGCTAAAGGGAAGCACCCGCGGCTGAAATGTAACCATATCGACATCAATATTTGCAATAACAAACCGGTGCAGGCAAATTCCGGCTCCCAGCCCGACAATTGTTCCGAGCGCCGTCAGCACGACATTTTCCCGGAACACATAGGCTGCTGTCTCCTTTGGTCGGAAACCAAGTACCTTGATCGTTGCAATCTCCCGGATTCGCTCGGTGATGTTGATGTTCGTCAGATTATAAATTACGATAAATGCCAACGCACCGGCGCAAAGAATGACCAGAAGCACCACTGCATCCAGACTGCCCATCATTTTGTTGATCTGGCTGAGCATATCCGCATTGACCGCAACCGCAGAAACGACGTCGCATGCCAGCAGCTTTTCCGACAGTTCCCGGTTCTCCTGCGCACCCTCCAATGCATGGATATAAATGCTCTTGTAAACCGGATCACTTCCGTTATCGAGTTTCCATGTTTCCGGCGAAATATAAACGTAATTATAAATATAGTTTCGAGACAGAGCAGCCACCTTCACTTTTAGCTTTTCGCCATCCTCTGTCCGCAGTGTAACGGTATCCCCAACGCGGATCCCGCATTTTCGCGCAAGCTTTGCACTGATAACAGCCTCTTCCTCACCAGGCCATGGAATATCCTCACCCTCTTCTGTCCGCAGCCGGATATACTCCTGCGCTGCCCCGGTGTCCTGCGGAATGACGACATTTGCGGTCTTGACACCACTGCGCCCCGTCAGATCCATTGAAATCTCACAGAAGGGCATCCAATCCTTCGAGGATCCGGAAAGCGCCCCGGTAAGTTCAGAAAAGTCTGCCGCATCCGCGTCCGGATACCCCTCCTTCAGTGTCGCGCTCATATCATACAGCTGCACTTCCTCATACTGCATGTCCGCGATGTCCGCAATCGTATCCTTTATACCATAGCCGGTTACAAGAAGGGCTGTACAGCCGCCAATACCGATTACCATCATAAAAAATCTCTGCTTATACCGGAAAACATTCCGCACGGAAACCTTTGTCAGAAAGCTCATATGGTTCCAGAGCAACGGGATGTGCTCCAGCCATACCCTTCTGCCGCTCTTTGGCGACTTGGGACGGATCAGATTTGCAGCCGTGCTCATCAGCTCGTACCGACAGGTCAGCCACGTTACGCCAACCGAGCATAAAAGTGCCACTGCAAGCGAGGCAGCCGCCAGCCCCGGGTCAAACATCAGCTCATAATCCCCCATATGGTACATGATCTTATATGCATTCCAGATGACGGTCGGAAAAATCGTCGAACCGATCAGAAAACCGATGACAGAACCGATCCCTGCCGCACTTCCCGCATAAAACAGATATTTCCCCATAATACGGGCTTCCGAATAACCCAGTGCCTTGAGTACACCGATCTGCGTCCGCTGCTCCTCTACCATCCGGTTCATTGTCGTCATACACACCAGCGCCGCTACCAGGAAAAAGAAAAACGGCAATACCTTCGCAATTCCGGCAACGATCATAGAATCATTTTCATAACTGGCGTAACCGATATTGGTATCCCTGCCCAGCACATAGACATCCGGCTCCTGGATCTCGTCGATCTGCTTCTGCGCATCCGCAATCTCTTCCTTTGCATCTGCGGTCTTTTCATCCAGTGTCTGTAAGCCGTCTTCATATTCTTTCTGACCGTCGGCAAGCTCCTTCTCTGCATCCGCCAGCTTCTGTTCCTGCTCGTTTAGCTGTTTTTCCTGCGAGGAAAGCTCCTGCTTTGCAGCCGCAAGCTGCTTTTCTCCGGCTGTAAGCTCTGCCTCGCTGCTTTCCAGCTGATTGCGCTGCTCATCCAGAGCTGCCTGCTGCGCATCGAGCTGAGCCAGCTGCTGCCAAAGCTGCGCAGGGCTGGCGACAGCACTGCCGGACATGCCAGATTCTGCGCCCGCCTGGCTTCCAGCACTCTGCGCAGCCGCAATCGCTGCATTCAACTGTGCCCGCGCGCTGTCAAGCTGCACCTGCCTGGCTTCCAGCTGGCTGCGTCCATCCACAAGCTGCGCGCGTCCGTTGTTAAGTTCCGTCTGCTTCTGCGCAAGCGTCTGTTTTGCCTGCTGCAGCTGCTTTCTTGCGTCCGCGATCTGCTCTTTGCCGTCTGCAAGCTCTTTTTGCCCGTCTGTCAGCTTCTGCTTCGCCTCTTCCAGATCGGTACGCGCATCCGCCGTCTGATCCCGCAGCTCCTTCTGCGCATCGTCCACCTTCTGCTGCGCATCTGCTTTCAGGCTGTCGTAGCGGTTCTGCGCCTCCTGCTCTGCAATCGGCTCTGCCCAGGTCTTGAGGTCTTCGATTTTTTTCTTGTAAACGTCACTGTAAATCCGGTCATTCTGATCGAGCCGGACAAAAATTTCCGTATAATAATTCGTATCAAATCCATCCGGAAGCATGTATACAAAGCCGGAAACCCGCCCCGTTCCAAGCGTGGTCGATCCGCGCTGATAGTTAATATAATAGGAAGCGTCTGCTACGCCAACGATTGTATACACGTCATATGCAAACAAGTCTGCCGTCTCTTCAGAATTTTCATCCGAAACCTGAATCGTTTTGCCGATATCGTCTTTCGAAAACAGACTGGAATCCACAACGATTTCATCCGCCGCCTCCGGCAGCCGTCCCTCTTTTAATTCGACCTGATTCTGTACTTCCAAAAGTGTCTGCGCCACAAGCACCCGGCTTTTGCCGCTCTCATCCACCGCCAGGAAATCCGAGGAAACCGCGCCCTCCACTGCTTTGATGTCCTCTCTGCCTGTAAAAGCGTCCACCGAATCCTTTTCAAAGCCGAGCGTCGATAACAGCCGCAGATCATACAGGTCATGGTTGTTCAAATACCGCCCGCCGTTTCGCACCATTGCAGGTGTCACCACCATCAGCCCGACGAAAAATCCCACGCCCAGCGCTACAATCGCCAAAATTGCAGCATATCTGCCGAAGCTCTGCCGGATTTCCCGATATGTTGTTTTCCACATCGCCGATTTTCTTCTTTTCACGTCTCCTCACCTTCTGCCGCACTGCGGCACAAGCCCTTATTTCTGACAATAGAATGTTTACAGAGCGCACCTTCTATCCTTTACCACTCGATCTGCTCTACCGGAACAATATGTTCGTTTTTACGCATATCCGTGACTGTTCCATTCTTTACGGTAATAATCCGATCCGCCATCGCCGTAATCGCCTGGTTGTGTGTAATAACAACGACAGTAACGCCCTTTTTGCGGCAGGTATCCTGCAGCAGCTTCAGCACTGCCTTACCTGTATTGTAATCCAGCGCGCCGGTTGGTTCATCGCACAGCAAAAGCTTTGGATTTTTGGCAAGGGCACGGGCGATCGCCACACGCTGCTGTTCCCCGCCGGAAAGCTGCGCAGGGAAGTTCGATGCCCGGTCTGCAAGCCCCACGTCTGCAAGCACCTGCCCTGCATCCAGCGGATCGCTGCAGATCTGGGATGCCAGCTCCACATTTTCCAGCGCTGTCAGATTTCCGACCAGATTATAAAACTGGAACACAAAACCAATATCATATCTTCTGTAATCCGTCAGTTGTTTTTTCCCATAAGAGGAAATCTCTTTTCCATCCAGCAGAACCCTTCCCTCC
>ERZ856578.3188-NODE-3188-length-25109-cov-4.452101_pt1 | contig 25109 bp, 20 predicted proteins | sample MGYA00514384_ERZ856578 | MGnify/ENA primary metagenome ERZ856578 (study PRJEB29103, sample SAMN06111958) | human gut metagenome | biome: human gut; feature: ankylosing spondylitis patient; material: healthy_person | host: Homo sapiens | place: China:Hangzhou... | reverse complement strand
ACGGTACCAATTATTGTGGCTGGCAGATCCAGCCGAACGGTATTACAATATAAGAAATCCTAAATAGACAGATCAGTAAACTGACTGGAGAAGATATCCGGATCATTGGTGCAAGCCGGACAGATTCCGGAGTACATGCACTTGGAAATGTAGCCGTTTTTGATACAGAATCCCGGATTCCGGGAGACCGGTTCGCATATGCACTGAATCAGAAGATGCCGGAAGATATTGTGATCGTAAGATCTGACGAAGTGCAGATAGATTGGCATCCGAGATATCAGAACGAGATATCCAAAACATATGAATATCACATTTATAACGCGAAGGTGAGAAATCCGCTGAAAAACCGGTACAGCACCTTCGTTTCTTTCGATTTAGATGTGGAAAAGATGAGACAAGGTGCGAAATACATTTTAGGGGAGCATGATTTTGCGAGCTTCTGCAATGTACGGACCAATGCGAAAGATACTGTGCGTACAGTGCATGAAATAACAATTACAGAGATTCCGATGGATAAGTTCCAGGCTTCGAATTGGGGACAGGAAAATTCAAATTTAGAAAATGAAAAAGAAATCGTTATTCGTGTAACGGGAAACGGCTTCCTATATAATATGGTTCGTATCATTGCCGGAACGTTGATCCGTGTGGGGCGTGGATTCTATGAACCAGAGAAAATCAGAGATATTCTGGAGGCGAAGGAACATACTTCCGAGGGAATAACAGCACCGCCGAATGGACTGGTGCTTGTATCAATAGATTATCCACTGTAAACGCTTTCAACAGAAGAATATAAGAAAAATGTAAGAAAAAAATAAGAAATTTGTATTTTTTCTTTGAATTATTAAGAACTCTGTGATAAACTATCTAGGATATATAATTCTATGGAGGGATTGGACAATGGACAATTACATGTATCTGGTTCCGGTTGCGGCTGTAGTAGCTTTGTTATTTGCTGCATACCTTGCAAATAAAGTAAGCAAAATGGACGCTGGAACTGACAGAATGAAAGAGATTGCAGATGCAATCGCTGAAGGTGCTCGTGCATTCTTAGGTGCAGAGTACAAGATTCTTGTTATCTTCGTTGCAGTACTTTTCGTACTGATCGGAGTAGGAATTCAAAACTGAATTGAAGCTATTTGTTTCGTAGTTGGAGCGCTGTTCTCAACAATCGCAGGTTACTGCGGAATGACAGTTGCTACAAAAGCTAACGTTAGAACAGCTAACGCTGCAAAAGAGCACGGAATGAACAAAGCTCTTTCAATTGCATTCTCAGGCGGAGCAGTTATGGGAATGTGTGTAGCAGGACTTGGTGCACTTGGTGTCAGCCTTGTTTACATTTTTACTAAGAACACAGACGTATTATTTGGATTCAGTCTTGGTGCTTCATCTATCGCGCTTTTCGCACGTGTAGGTGGAGGAATCTATACAAAGGCAGCTGACGTTGGAGCTGACCTTGTAGGTAAAGTTGAGGCTGGTATTCCAGAGGATGACCCGCGTAACCCGGCTGTTATCGCTGACAACGTTGGAGATAACGTAGGTGACGTAGCAGGTATGGGAGCTGACCTTTTCGAGTCTTACTGTGGATCTCTGATCTCAGCACTGACACTTGGTGTTGCAGTAAGCGAAGTTTCAGGAGTATTATTCCCACTTGCAATCGCAGGATGCGGACTGATCGCTTCTATCCTTGGAACATTCTTCGTAAGAGGCGGAGAGAACACAAATCCTCAGAAAGCTCTTACAAAAGGAAGCTATGCTTCTTCAGCAATTGTAATTATTGCTTCTTTAGCACTTAGCTGGGTGCTTTTCGGAAACATGAACGCAGCAATCGCAGTTATCGCTGGTCTGGTTGTTGGTGTTATCATTGGTAACATCACAGAGTACTACACATCAGCAGATTACAAACCGGTTAAAGGAATCGGAGAGCAGTCTGAGACAGGTGCAGCTACAACAATCATCAGTGGTCTTGCAGTTGGTATGAAATCAACAGCTATCCCGCTGCTTCTGATCTGTGTTGGTATTTTTGTTTCTTATAATGTATTTGGTCTGTATGGAATTGCTCTTGCAGCAGTTGGTATGCTTTCTACAACAGGAATCACTGTTGCAGTTGATGCATATGGTCCGATCGCAGACAACGCTGGTGGTATCGCAGAGATGTCTGGTCTTGATGAGTCCGTTCGTGACATCACAGATAAGCTTGACTCTGTAGGTAATACAACAGCAGCTATGGGTAAAGGATTTGCTATCGGTTCTGCAGCACTTACAGCTCTTGCGCTGTTCGTATCTTATGCAGAGACAGTTGGTCTGAAATCCATCAATCTTCTTGACTACAAAGTAATCATCGGTATCTTTATCGGTGGTATGCTTACATTCCTTTTCTCAGCATTTACTATGGAGTCTGTATCTAAGGCTGCATACTCAATGATTGAGGAAGTTAGACGTCAGTTCCGTGAGAAACCGGGCATCATGAAAGGTGAAGAGAAACCTGACTACAAGTCATGCGTTGCTATTTCTACAACAGCAGCACTTCACGAGATGCTTCTTCCAGGTCTGATGGCGGTTATCGTTCCTGTAGTAGTAGGTGTTCTTCTTGGAGTTGATGCTCTTGGCGGACTTCTTTCAGGATCCCTCGTAACAGGAGTTCTTATGGCCATCTTCATGTCAAATGCAGGTGGTGCATGGGATAATGCTAAGAAGTATATCGAAGAAGGAAACCACGGCGGAAAAGGTAGTGAGGCTCATAAGGCAGCCGTTGTTGGAGATACTGTAGGAGATCCGTTCAAGGATACATCAGGTCCGTCCATCAACATCCTGATCAAACTTATGACAGTTGTATCACTTGTATTCGCTCCACTGTTCCTTTCTATCGGAGGACTTCTGTAATACTTTTGTAATCCATATATGGATGATATTAAGAATATAAGTTGAAAGAAAACGTTTTCCGGGGATTTCCCCGGGGGACGTTTTCTTTTTTCTGTGTTGCTTTTACTTGTTTTGTTATATAACTATAAAACTGGCTTGTATAAATATTTTAAAACTGGATATATCTAACAGACCAGGGCGCTGATATAATAAGGCGGTATGTTGGGGAAATTCACTTACAACTCTGACATTATCCGTCAGGTAATTACTCAACATAAGAGATAACAAACAGGAGATTTACAAAATATGAAAAACGAAAGTATCAGCACAAAGAAAATCGTAATGACTGCATTTTTTGCAGCTATTATTTATCTGGGAATCCAGTCTTTCCGTATTCCGCTTCCGGCGGCTGTCGGAACACCATTTCTGCATTTCGGACACATTTTCGTAATGCTTGCAGTACTAATGCTTGGACCTAAGCTTTCAACTGTGGCAGGAGTTCTCGGACTTCTCGTCTTTGATGTATTGAACGGTTATATTCAGGCAATCCCGAATGTATTCGTCAGCACAATTATCAAATGTCTGCTTGTGGGCATGATCTTTCAGTCTCTGAAGAAAAAAGCTCAGGGAGATGCGAAGAAGGAATATGGTTATGCGGTCCTCTGTGCGGCTATCTACGGTGTTACGAACATTATCGTAGACTTTATCTGGTCAACAGTTGAACTGGTTGTTCTCGGAAGTTCCTGGAGTGCAGCGTTGGCAGCAGAGATTACATCTATCCCGGCTACGATCATCAATGCCGGATTCACAGTAGTAGGAATTGCGATTCTGTATGTTCCGGTGAAGAAAGCTTACAAGAGAATCCTTGGAGCATAAGAATCAGGATTCAGATTATTTGTGCCAGGCACTTATAGAGGTAGTTTCAAAGTCATTTGTGCCAGGCGCTTATTAAGGAGATTTCATAAGTTGGATATTATAAAGATACAGAAATTATTGAGGGAAGCAAAAATGGACGGCTGGTTATTTACAGATTTCCAAGGTCATGACTTTATCACGAAAGAGTTTCTTGAGCTTGGAAATCGTTTCTGCACAAGAAGGCTGTTCTATTTGATTCCGGCGCAGGGCGAACCGGTGAAGGTGCTCTCAGCGATTGAACCACTTCTTCTCGAACATCTACCGGGAAAGAAAATATTATATCAAGGGATCGAAGGACAGAAGAAAGTGCTGTCAGAATTATTGAAGCCGGGTATGAAGATTGCCTGCCAGTACTCTCCGGGTGGAAATGTCCCGACAATCAGCTCTATGGATGCCGGCCTGATCGAGTATCTTAGAACTTACGGAATCGAGCCGGTTACAAGTGCAGATCTGATGCAGCATTTCGGTGCAGTACTAACGGAACATCAGATAGAAACACACCGACAGGCCGGAGTTATCATACATAAGATCCTTACTGATACATTTTCTTGGATCCGAGAGAAGATAGATGCGGGAACTTATATTGATGAGTATGCAATGCTTCAGAAGATGCAGGAGCTGATCAGACAGGAAAACATTTATATGGATTCTCCGCCATTTTTCGGTATTGATGAACATGCATGTGATCCGGGGTATGAACCAAATGAAAATGATTCGAAGCAGATCCGTGAAGGCAGCAGATTGATCATAGATATTGCCGGACGTCTTCCGGAAGAGGATGCGGTATATTATGATGTATCCTGGTGCATGAATGTCGGAGAAAAGATTGATCCGGAGTATGAAAAATGGTTTCAGATCGTATATGATGCGCGGGAAGATGCAAGACAGTTTATTCAGGCGAGATTAGATGCAGGAGAAAAAGTCAGAGGATATGAAGTGGATCGAAGGCTGAAAGAAAGATTCGAACAGCTTGGATGTGCACAGTATCTGATGCACCGGACAGGACATAATATCGGTCATAGATGTCATGGAATCGGAGCAAATCTGGATGATTATGAGACACATGATGACCGCTGTCTGCTTCCAGGGACGATGTTTTCCATAGAGCCGGGACTGTATACAGAGAAGTATGGTGTAAGACTGGAATATGATGTTCATATTACTTCGGAGAGAGAAACGAAAGTGTATGGACCGGTGCAGGATGAGATTCTTGTGATTTGATCAAGGGTAAAAGGAATATAGTTCACCATAGTTTCAAACTATGACAAATGCATAAATTTATATATTTTTCAAAATAAGCATGGGATGATAAGATGATTGCAGATAAAACGTTACTGTTCACACGATGTGCGACCAGCAACGCATCTCGCCATTTTAAATCGCCTTTGGCGATGGGGCGAGATGCATTCAAGCCAAAACATGCATCCTCCGTGTCAATCAGCGAAGTGATTGACACGGGAGTGAACAGTAACGATAAAACATCACTTACAAAAATAAAAGGAGAATTAATTTATGAGCAAATATCAGACACCATGCAGATACGATTTTGTGGGAATTTTTTTGAGTCCGGAAGATGTTAAGAAAGCGAATGCAGATTATCAGGAAGGAAAGATCAGCGAAGCAGAAAAGAATCAGATCATTGATAAAGCGGTTACAGAAGTTGTAGCAAAGCAGAAAGAGCTTGGATTTCATGTGATCACAGACGGAGAGTTCAGAAGAACTTACTGGCATCTGGATTTTATGTGGGGATTTGAAGGTGTCGGTCATGAACAGACCGGCAGCGGGGTACAGTTTGATGGAGAGCTGGCCTCACTGGAAGATACTTATTTGACAGGAAAGATAAAGGCAAAGGCGCATCCGTTTGTAGAACATTTCAAATTCCTGAAACAGTTTGAGGATGAGAACACAGTTGCAAAATATACAATTCCGGCGCCGGCGCAGATGTTCCAGCAGATGATTATTCCGGTCAACTATAAAAATACGAGAAAATATTATGAGACAAACAAAGAACTGATCCACGACATTGGAACAGCTTATCAGGAAGTGATCCGTCAGTTCTATGAAGCAGGATGCAGAAATCTTCAGCTTGACGACTGTACCTGGGGAGCAATTGTCGGAGATGCGGCAAAGAAGAGATACAAACTTCTTGGAACGGATATTGAAGATGTGAAAAAAGAGCTTCTTGAAGTGAATAACCTTGCACTGGAAGGAAAACCGGAGGATATGGTAATCACTTCCCACATCTGCAGAGGAAATTATCATTCTACATTCTTTACAAGCGGGCCGTATGATTCTGTAGCAGATTATGTCTTTGCAAAAGAAAATGTGGATGCATTATTCCTTGAATATGATGATGCAAGATCCGGTGGATTCGCTCCGCTTGCAAAGGTGTCTCCGGATAAAAAAGTGGTATTAGGGTTAATTACAACGAAGACACCTCAGCTCGAGGAGAAAAAAGTTGTGATCAAGAGAATTCATGAAGCTGCAAAATATATCCCATTAGAAAGACTTTATCTCAGTCCACAGTGTGGGTTCGCTTCCTGTGAAATCGGAAACAAACTGACAGAAGAGGAACAATGGGCAAAGTTAAAGCTTGTGAAAGAAATTGCAGAAGAAGTCTGGGGAGAGTAATAAGAGTTGAGTTGCTGCTTATATAGAGAGTAAACGGCAACTCAATTTTTATGCACAATACTTCTTCAACATTCTTCTGGCCATTTTTTCATCTTCTCCATGAATAACGAGGAGAAACGGAAGACCAAGCTGGATCGTGGCAAGTTCAGAAAGCTCTTTTCCATTGATATCTACGCGATTGTGGTTCTCAAGATCCTGGATGCGCACATCCGAAGAAAGATTTTTACAAGTGTGTGAAAAAGTGAGAAATTGTCCGGTTGTGAGAAATTTAATGTTTTGCTTGATCATGATATCGCCCCTCGTAAATGAATGTGTTTGATTTTTTCGTTATTCAGTATATAATAAATAACAAAGAAATAAAAATACATATTTGTTATAACAGATATACATTTTTTATATGATTTATCAGATGTGGTTTGACTCCCACCTCTGCAGGTGGAGAGTAACAGATTAGTGTCAGTTTAGGGGGGGACTTATGGAAATTACTTACGATTATTACCGGATTTTTTATTATGTAGCAATGTATAAGAGCTTTTCTAAAGCGGCGAAAGTATTGATGAGCAACCAGCCGAATATTACTCATTTTATGAATAATCTGGAGAATCAGCTTGGGTGTAAATTGTTTGTCAGATCTAATCGAGGAGTTACGCTTACAGCGGAAGGAGAGAAGCTGTATCAGCATGTTTCTGTTGCATATCAGCATCTTCATGCGGCTGAAGCGGAACTTGCAATGGAGCGAAGCATGGAGAGCGGAAGTATCACGATCAGTGCGAGTGAGATTGCACTTCATCTTTTACTTCTTCCTATACTGGGGCGCTTTCATAAGCAATATCCGGGTGTTCGGCTGAGACTTCTGAATCATTCCACGCCGGAGGCAGTTGAGTCCGTCAAGAATGGACTGGCGGACTTTGCAGTTGTGACTACGCCGCTTCAGGCAAAGAAGCCGTTGAAAAGTACTTCTTTGATGTCTTTTAAGGAAATTGCAGTGGGAGATCATTCTTTTCAGGGGAAAGAAAAACCAATAAGGCTGAAAGACTTAATTGAGAATCCGTTGATTTCTCTTGGGCAGGGAAGCACAACCTATGAGTTCTATTCCAAATTTTTCCTGGAGAATGATCTGGTTCTATCTCCGGATACGGAAGTTGAGACGATCGATCAGGTGTTGCCGCTTATTATGAATGGACTGGGCATTGGATTCCTTCCGGAGCTGTTCGTAAGACCAGTGATCGAGGAAAGAAAGGTCTGTCAGATTCCACTAAAGGAGAATATTCCGGAGAGAAAAATCTGTCTGGTTGAGAATCATACATTTCCGCCAAGTATTGCGGCGGAGATGTTCAAAAAAATGTTAGTTCTGAAATAAGGTATTGTTTAAGAAGATATTATGGATTCAATCTATTCCTATGTAGAAAATATATATCAGATATGTGAATAAAACAGTATGCGCCGGTTTGACTTTAGAACCGGCGCTTTCTATATTAATAAGTAGGATTTTATTCTGTTTTAACAGGTGAAAAACAAGAAATAACAAAGGAAGTGTGAGTATGCAGACAGTATTACCACGTGAAGAAGCTGTAGAAGGAGTTATATCTAAGGTTCTTGAGTCACAAGAGGCCTGTGATCGGCTAAATGAAGTATTTTATGAGCATTTGGAAAATTATCAGGAGATAAATGACGATGGCGACAGACATTTTGCAGAGGTCTTGCTCCAGGCGTATAAAAATGGAGATGTCAGCGCGTTGCTACTTGAATTGTGCGGAGGAAGTATGTTTGATTTGCTTCGGGACGCATATCTGATTCCAAAGAAATTTCATGGAAAATCAGGAGAGAATCCGGTTCTCCTGACTGATGTAGAGGGAAAGCTTCTGGAGAGTAAGAGAAGGGAAGTAACAGTTCATGAATATGAAAAGTTCCATGAGACGTACAGGCAACATCAATGTGCACCGAGATCAAAACTGTATCTTGCTGACGGATATGACATAGTTCGTTCCTATACAGAGGGCATGCAGATTCAGGAGAAAAAAGAGAACAAGAAACGTGGCGTGATGGCGTTATATGCATTACCGGATACCAGAAAGCTTGGACTGACAGAAGCACAGGCCTATGCAGTTGTCTGGGATACTTTCCAGAAGATTCAGAAACAGGCTCCGAGAGTAGAAGTTTATTATGGGCAGGATACCGGTGAGAAGCGTCAGAAAGGATTTGACGAGATAGGAGTTTTACTTCCAATTCATGGATTTGAGAAACGAATGCTTCATCATTTGGATGAGATTGATGGGATTGTTCTTTCATGCAGAGAGAAGATGATGAAAAAGGCCGGAGCGGAAAGCCTTGACCTAGAATAAAGAGGAAGTGAATGAGATGCAGACACAGAAAATAAGAAAAAATCATATGGATATTCTCTGGCATGAATACACAGATAAAGGTGGAGAAGAAATACCGGTAACACAGGCAAGTCTGACGGAGAAAGCTTCGATTGTCGGAAGAGTTGGGATTATGCTTCTCTCCTGTGGAACCGGAGCTTGGAGAGTGAGAAGTTCTATGAACGCACTAGCAGAAGAGATGGGGATAACGTGTACAGCGGATATTGGTCTGATGTCGATTGAGTATACCTGTTTTGACGGTGACGACGGATTCACGCAGTCCTTGTGTCTGACGAATACGGGCGTGAATACATCAAAATTAAATAGGCTGGAGCACTTTATCCGTGAGTTCGAGCAGGGAGAACAGGAAATGTCCGGAGAAGAATTGCATAAGCTGCTAGATCAGATTGAAGAGATTCATGGACTCTATTCTCCAATTGCATTGGGAATGGCAGCAGCATTGGCGTGTGGCGGATTTACATTTCTGCTTGGTGGTGGACCAATTGAAATGTTTTGTGCATTTGTCGGTGCCGGGATTGGAAATTTTATCAGGTGTAAATTGAGTAAACATCATTTTACATTGTTTTTGTGCATAGCCTCATCTGTTTCAGCAGCCTGTCTGGTTTATGCGGGACTTTTGAAAGCAGCAGAGCTTTTGTGGGCAATTTCAATTCAGCATGAGGCGGGCTATATTTGCGCAATGCTATTTATTATTCCTGGTTTTCCTTTCATCACAAGTGGAATTGACCTTGCAAAATTGGACATGCGTTCTGGCATGGAGCGACTCATGTATGCACTGATTATTGTTTTGGTAGCCACAATGTCTGCATGGATCATGGCACTAGTCTTAAATTTACAACCTGTGGATTTCCTGAAACTTGATCTGACGCAGGAAGAATGGATTATTTTCCGGTTACTTGCAAGCTTTTGTGGTGTGTTTGGATTCTCGATTATGTTCAACAGCCCTACGCGCCTTGCGGCAGTGGCGGCAGGAATCGGTGCGATTGCCAATACACTGCGATTGGAACTGGTTGATCTGACGGCATTGCCTCCGGCGGCAGCAGCATTTGTCGGAGCATTAACAGCCGGACTTCTGGCAACTATGATTAAAAATCAGGTTGGATATCCGAGAATTTCTGTCACGGTTCCGTCGATTGTAATCATGGTTCCGGGATTGTATCTGTACCGTGGATTTTATAATCTGGGAACAATGAATCTTTCTGCATCAGCTTCCTGGTTTGCGGCGGCAATACTGATTGTTGCAGCTCTTCCGTTAGGGTTGATCTTTGCAAGAATTCTTACGGATAAGACATTTCGGTATTGCACGTAAGGAGAATATATACAAAAAAGGAACAGCTCCAGGTGGGACTGTTCCTTTTTGATGAAATAGAAAGGAATTTATTTCTTTTTATCTTTTTTCTTGTCTTTGTCTTTCTTCTTTCCGGAAGATTTCTCGTTGTCCTTATTCTTCTCGCTATCCTTCGCTTTTGCAGAGAATTTCTTATCTGCTTCAGCTTCCGGCTGATATCCGTTGATATCATATTTCTTCTCATATTCCTCAAAGGCTGTAAGATAAGTTTCATCCTTCAGCTTGCGGACACTCTTTGTATATTCATGAATATCAAAGTTAGAAGAATCAAGCTCGAGAATCGCTACAGCAATGTTAGAACAGTGCGCTGCGATACGCTCGTAGTTTGTAAGCAGGTCATTAAAAGCAAATCCGGTATTCAGATCACACTGACCATTTCTAAGTCTCTTAATGTGACGAAGTTTCAGATCATTACAGAGAATACCAATCAGTTCGCGCAGAGGTTCAACCTTTGCAGCAGTCTCAAGATCTTCATCTACAAAAGAATTTACTGTAAGATCAACAATCTCAACCAATGCCTTCTCAAGCACATTCAGCTCATAAGTAGCAGATTCAGAGAATGTACGGGACTTTTCATGAAGTTCCTGGGCAACTCTGGAAATGTTGACTGCGTGGTCACCAAGTCGCTCGAAGTCACTGATCGTATGAAGAAACTTGGAGGTCTGCTTCGCCTGATCCGGTGTCATATCATGCATACTTAACTGCATCAGATAAGTACCAAGTTTATCCTCGTACTTGTCGATCATGTTTTCCTTTTCCTGGATCTTATTGAACTTGCTGTCGCTAAAGTCTGTCAGAAGTTCGAAAGCGCGCATGAGATTCTTGCGGGCATTCTTCGCCATACCGTTAACAGCCATCTGACTCTGACTGATCGCCAGCGGTGGGTAATCCAGAAAACGTTCCTCAAGCAGATCAAAATCAGCCTGCTCTTCGTTGTCTTCGTCTGTATCCTTGATCAGGAAGAAGACAAGCTTCTCAATCTTGCTGATAAATGGAGCAAGGATCAGGATCGTAGCGATACGGAATACCGAGTTCAATAAAGCAATGCTGACAGGACTCATGACCATGTCCATAAATGTAAAGTGGACAGCAGCATTTACTGAGTAAAATACGATAGACCAAAAGATCATTCCGAATAAGTCATTCAGCAGGTAAATAAGTGCTGTACGCTTTCCGTTCTTGTTTGTACCGATAGAAGAAAGCAGTACAGGACAGGCAGCTCCGACACCGATTCCCATTGTAATAGGCAGTGCGGCAGCAAATGTAATAGAGCCTGTGATTGATAATGCCTGAAGGATACCGACAGATGCAGATGCACTCTGAAGCACTGCAGTAAATGCGATACCAACAAGGATACCCATGAATGGATTCTTAAACATTGTCAGAAGGCTGACAAAATGTGGGTTCTCTTTCAGAGGTGAAACCGCACCACTCATTGTCTGCATTCCGAACATCAGGATCGCAAAACCAAGCATGATGTCACCGATATCGGAATAAGGTTTCTTCTTTACAAATGTACGGAAGATGATACCGATGATCGCAACGATCGCAGAGATTGTCGCGGTGGACAGAAGCTGCGCGATACCATTGGAGCCATCAATGTAAGAAAGACATAAAATCCAGCCTGTGATACTTGTTCCGATGTTGGCACCCATAATGATTCCGATTGCCTGAGCAACTTTCATCATACCGGAGTTTACGAATCCTACGACCATAACAGTAGTAGCTGATGACGACTGAATGATCGCTGTTACGACTGTACCCAGCAGCAATCCTTTGATTGGGGAGTTTGTGAGCTTGTATAAGATAAGTTCCAGTTTGTTACCGGCAACCTTCTTAAGACTGTCTCCCATGAGTGCCATTCCGTACAGGAAGAGGGCAACTCCGCTGAGCAAGGACAAAACCATTGTAATTCCCATTTTCTTTTTTCCTTTTTCTTAAGTTATTAAGTTGACATGTTACGTCTTGCAAAAATTACGTACATGGCTATTATAAAACACTTTACCCGGAGTTTACAATTATTTTCTTTAAACTTTACAGAAAAATATTGATTGCAAATTGCAGAAAAATTGTAGGGATAAACAAAATGTTGATCTTAAGCAAAAAAATCCTTGACTTGTCCGTGGATAATTTCCATCAGATGAGTTCTCGCTTCCACGCTTGCCCAGGCAATATGTGGCGTGATCAGCAGGCGCTTGCTGTCTTTGAATTGAACCAATGGATTATCTGCGGACATTGGTTCCTCACAAAGGACATCTAATCCTGCTGCGGCAATCTGATTCCTGACCAGTGCATTATATAATGCCTGCTCATCGACGATCGGTCCTCTTCCGAGATTCAGGAAAATACAGGAAGATCTCATTTTTTCAAACGCTTTGCTGTTGATCAGTCCTTCTGTATGCTCGTTGAGTGGAGCGTGGACGGAAATAATATCAGACTGCGTAAGCAATGTCTCAAAGTCAACCTGTTCATAACCTTCCTGCGCCGGAGCACCGGAGGCGGAGTAGTAAATGACCTTCGCTCCGAACGCACGCGCAACCTCAGCGACACGTCTGCCAATCGCTCCAAGTCCAATGATCCCCCAGGTTTTTCCATGGATTTCTGTGAAATGTTCTGCAAAATGAGTGAAAGAGACATCATTTACATAGCGCTCTTCTTTCACATAATCATCATAATAGCGCAGCTTTTCTAATAGAAAGAGAAGCATTGCAAATGTGTGTTGTGCGACAGTCTCTGTAGAGTAGCCGGCAACATTTCTCCAGGCAATTCCTTTTGAATCAAGATATTCCTTATCCAGGTTGTTCGTGCCTGTGGCTGTGACACAGACAAGTTTCAGATTCTTCGCAATTCCAATTGTCTGCTCATTGACCGGAACTTTATTTAATATAATCACATCGGCATCCGTGACACGCGCCGGGACTTCTTCCGGTGAAGAAAAGCTGTACTTTACAATTTCGCCGAGTTCATCATATGCGGAAAGATCAATATCCTCTCCAATTGTTTTGACATCTAAAAATACAATTTTCATTTAAAATCTCCTTGTTTCATAATCAGTATTAAACAGTGTAATTATTTTAGCATAAAAAGAACATAATTTCCTATATTTTACCACATACTAATTAAAAATTAATGTGACTGTTCAGAGCCAACCTCCAAAATGCTATGCATTTCGTCGGTGTGGCGTATCCGCCAAATAAAATTTCAAAAACAGTCTTAAAAATGCATGCATTTTACATCTGTTTTATGAAATTTTGCTTGGCTCTGAACAGTTACAAATTAATATTGGAGGAAATGTGCCATGAAAGCCACAGGGATAGTCCGGAGGATAGATGATCTTGGAAGAATCGTAATTCCGAAAGAAATAAGAAGGACATTGCGGATCCGCGAAGGTGATCCACTGGAAATTTTTACAGACAGAGAAGGAAAGGTGATTTTAAAGAAATATTCTCCAATCGGTGAATTAGGAACACTGGCAGGGATTTATGCAGATAGTCTTTCAAAGACACTTGATTGTACAGTCTGTATCACTGATACAGATCAGGTGATCGCGGCAGCAGGAAACGGGAAGAAAGAACTTCAGGAAATGCTGTTGAGTGCAGAGCTGGCAGAAGTGTTTCAACAAAGAAAGACCGTGTTGACAAAGAGCAGTGACGCTGAGTTTGTAGCAATTACAAAAGACAGAAGTGAATACAGAGAGGAAATAATCAGTGTTATTCTCAGTGAAGGTGATATTGCAGGCGGAGTGATCTTTCTGCAGAAAAATGAGAAAAAGCATTTTGGAGAAATGGAAAAGAAGTTTGCGTCGGGTGTGGCAGATCTTCTTGGGAGGCAGTTGAGCTAAAAGCGTCATATTTTTCTAGAGGGATGCATAGAATAGTATCAGTGGAAAACCGGACATGCATCGAAAGGAAAAGAAAATGAGAGAAAATCATGGAAAAAAAGGGATAATATACGCAGAAAATCTGGTGAAGGCATTACTTTGCGCCTATCTGGTCACAGGAATGTTTCTGTTAATTCTTGCACTTCTCCTTTATAAAGCAGGATTGAGTGAAGAAAATGTAAATCTGGGAATTATTCTCATTTATGTAATAGGAACTTTTTCCGGTGGTTTTGTGATGGGAAAACTGGAAGGCCAAAAGAAGTTCCTCTGGGGGTTTGGAACCGGTGTGGTTTATTTTGTTCTATTACTGCTCATCTCATTTGGAATGTACCGTGAGGTTTCGTCAGGGACAGGCGATTTGTTTCTGACATTTGTACTTTGTACCGGAGGCGGAATGCTTGGTGGGATGGTCGCATGAAGAAAAACCAGACAGATGTGTGAAAAAATACTTTAAAAACCTGGCTGTGTGTGCTATAATAGCGAAAGCAATATGTGCGAAGTTAGGAGGAGTAAAAATGAAACACATTAAAACACTGAATACACAGACACTGAACAACACAGTTAAAAAAGGTGGATGCGGAGAGTGCCAGACATCTTGCCAGTCTGCATGTAAGACATCCTGTACAGTAGGAAACCAGACTTGCGAAAACGCAAAATAAGAAAACCTGAAAGTGAAGATAATGTTGCTGCAGAGTTGCTTTGAGCGGTGATACTGCCTGCAATTATGCGAAAACAGCAACAGGATTACAGGTGAGGCAGCGGTGCAAATCGCTGCCTTAAGCATGTTTTAGACGTATCTGCTTAGAGCTGCATTGTGAAAATGCTGGGCTTTGAACAGTTACAAATAGATTTACAAATACATATAGAAAGCGAGGTATCCACGTGATACATCAGTACCAGAACAATGGATATAATATCGTCCTTGACGTGAACAGTGGGGCTGTACATGTTGTGGATCAGGAAGCGTATGACGTTATCAAAGTGCTTAATCGCATGAATGAAGATCATACAGTGGAGACATTGAAGGCTCCGGAGACAGCAGAAGCATTGAAAAAGGAACTCGGAGAGAAATACTCTGAGACAGATCTGATCGATATTTTAGAGGCAGTAACAGAACTGACAGAGCAGGGACGTCTGTTTACAAAAGATATTTATGAGAGCTTTATCGACGTTGTAAAGCAGCGTAAGACAGTTGTTAAGGCGTTATGCCTTCATATTGCACATGACTGTAACCTTGCATGTAAGTACTGCTTTGCGGAAGAGGGAGAATACCATGGCCGCAGAGCTTTGATGTCTTACGAGGTTGGTAAGAAAGCACTTGATTTCCTGATCGCGAATTCAGGAACAAGAAGAAACCTTGAGGTTGACTTCTTCGGTGGTGAGCCACTGATGAACTGGCAGGTTGTCAAAGACCTGGTTGCTTACGGAAGAGAGCAGGAGAAGCTTCATGACAAGCATTTCCGTTTCACACTTACAACAAACGGAGTTCTTCTGAACGATGAAGTTCAGGAGTTCGTGAACAAAGAGATGGACAACGTTGTCATCAGTCTTGATGGAAGAAAAGAAGTGAATGACCAGATGCGCCCGTTCCGTAACGGAAAAGGAAGCTATGATCTGATCGTTCCGAAGTTCCAGAAGCTGGCAGAGAGCCGTAATCAGGAGAAGTACTACATCAGAGGTACATTTACAAGAAATAACCTGGATTTTTCCAAGGATGTAGAACATTTCGCAGATCTTGGATTCAAGCAGATGTCAATCGAGCCTGTAGTAGGTGATGACACAGAACCATATGCAATCCAGAAAGAAGATCTTCCACAGATCTTTGAAGAATATGATAAACTCGCAAAATTCCTGATCGAGCGTGAGAAGAGCGGAAGAGGATTCAATTTCTTCCACTTCATGATCGATCTTGAAGGAGGACCGTGCGTGTCCAAGCGTCTGTCCGGCTGTGGTTCAGGTACAGAGTATCTAGCAGTGACACCTTGGGGAGATTTCTACCCATGTCATCAGTTTGTAGGACAGGAAGAATTCCTCATGGGAAATGTAGATGAGGGAATTACAAAACCGGAGATTGCGGAAGAATTCCGTGGATGCAGCGTATATTCCAAGGAAAGCTGCAGAACCTGCTTTGCCAGATTCTACTGCAGTGGCGGCTGTATGGCGAATTCTTACAAGTTCCACAATACGATCCATGATACTTACGAAGTGAGCTGTGAGATGGAGAGAAAACGTGTGGAATGTGCGATCATGATAAAGGCTGCCCTGGCGGATGAAGAACAATAAAGTTAGAGAGCAGCAGTCAAGAAAGGAAAGAAAGAGATGAAGAAAGGTAAGAGTATTCTCAGCCTCATTCTCGTAATCGCAGTTACAGCACTCTTCGGTATGACCTGTGTGCTTGGACTTGATTTAAAGGGAATGGGAGCTGCAAAGAACATCAATCTTGGTCTTGACCTGGAAGGTGGAGTCAGCATTACATATCAGGTAAAAGGTGACAAGCCATCTCAGGCAGACATGGATGACACCGTGTACAAGCTTCAGAAACGTGTGGAGCAGTACAGCACAGAGGCACAGGCTTATCAGGTTGGAGACAACCGTATCAGTATCGAGATTCCGGGTGTGAGCGACGCAAACAAGATCCTGGAAGAACTTGGACAGCCGGGTTCACTGTACTTTATCAAGCATAAAGACAGCGAGGGAAATGAAAACTATTCCCTGACAGCTTCCGGATATACACTGAATAAGTCGATCGACGAACTGAAAGATACAGACTCCATCGTACTGACAGGTACAGAAGTAAAGACTGCTTCAGCCGGAGTGCTCAACGACTCAACAACAGGAAATAAAAAATATGGGGTTGATCTTGAACTGACAGATGAAGGTGCTGAGAAGTTCAAGACAGCAACAGAGGAAGCTTATAACAACAATCATGATACAATTGCTATTTACTATGATGGTTCTCTGATCAGCGTGCCAAGCGTAAATGCAGTGATTGAGAATGGAAAAGCTCAGATTTCAGGAAACATGGATTATGAAGAGGCTGATAACATCGCTTCTACAATCCGTATCGGTGGACTGAATCTCGAACTTGAAGAACTTAGCTCAGAAGTTGTAGGAGCACAGCTTGGACAGGATGCTCTGAAAGGAAGTCTGATCGCAGGTATCATCGGTCTGGCAATTGTATGTGTATTCATGTGCTGGGTATACCTCCTTCCGGGACTTGCATCCAGCCTTGCACTGATCCTTTATACAGAGCTGATCCTGATCCTTCTGAATGCATTTGACATTACACTGACACTTCCGGGTATCGCAGGTATCATCCTCGGTATCGGTATGGCGGTAGATGCGAACGTTATCATCTTCGCCCGTGTGAAAGAAGAGCTGACAGCAGGAAAGAGCGTACATGCTTCTCTGAAATCAGGATTCCAGAAAGCAATGTCCGCAATCGTTGACGGAAATATCACAACACTGATCGCAGCCGGTGTGCTGTGGCTTCGCGGAAGCGGTACTGTAAAGGGATTCGCCCAGACACTTGCACTTGGTATCGTCGTATCCATGTTTACAGCACTCGTGATCACAAGACTGATCATCTTTGCATTCTATGGTGCAGGCATCCGCAATGAGAAAGTATACGGAAGACATCTGAAAGAACGTAAACCGGTTGATTTCCTTGGAAAGAAAAAGATCTTCTTCATTGTTTCCATTATCCTTTGTCTGGCCGGACCGGTCATGATGGGTGTGAACCATGCAAGAGGAATCGGTGCGATGAACTACAGCCTTGATTTCGTAGGCGGTACTTCAACAAATGTAACATTTGATAAAGAATATACACTCGAAGAGATCGACAGCCAGATGATCCCAAGTCTGGAAGAGATCACAGGAGATAAGAATATTCAGGTTCAGACAGTAAAAGACAGCAATCAGGTAGTCTTCAAGACACAGACACTTGATCTTGAGAAACGTGAAGCACTTGCTTCTTATCTGAATGAGAACTACGGGGTAGAGGCATCTGATATCGCTACAGAGAATATCAGCTCAACAGTAAGTTCCGAGATGAGAAGAGATGCTGTGATCGCTGTGATCATTGCTACAATCTGTATGCTGCTTTACATCTGGTTCCGTTTCAAAGATATTCGTTTCGCAACAAGTGCTGTTATTGCACTGATGCATGACGTACTTGTAGTTCTTGGATTCTATGTAATTGCAAGAGTATCTGTCGGAAATACATTTATCGCATGTATGCTGACGATTGTCGGATATTCTATCAACGGTACGATCGTTATCTTTGACCGTATCCGTGAGGCACTTGCAACAAAGAGCCGCACAGAAGATCTGAAGGATCTTGTAAACCGTTGCATCACTCAGACACTGACAAGAACAATCTACACAAACTTTACAACATTTGTCATGGTTGTTGCATTGTATATCCTTGGTGTAAGCTCCATTAAGGAATTCGCAGCACCACTGATGGTAGGTATCATCTGCGGTGGATATACATCCGTATGTATCACAGGCGCACTGTGGTATGTGATGAAGACAAGACTTGGCGAGGAAGCGAAGGCTGCAAGAATAGCTTCCGGCACAAAGGCAGTTTCTGTAAAAGCAGCAGACAAGAAAGAAGAAACTACTTCCACAGAGAGTAACGCAGCAGATACATCTGCAGATAACAGCTCCAAGAAGAAAAAAGGAAAGAAGACTTCTTTCAAGAACAAAAAGAGCAAAAAGCGCTAAGAAATAAATAACCGCCTGGAAACAGGATGAATAAACGCAGAAACAAAAATCTGTCGTATCGGAAATGAAAAATGATTTTCGATACGGCAGATTTTTGTTATAATAAGAAGATACGATACTGACAGACAGGGAGGTTGTTTGGATGGAAAAATGGTTCGTCACGATGAAAAAGGCGGATTTTAACGGAATAGCAGAGAAATATCAGATTTCCCCGATCATTGCACGACTGATGAGAAACCGTGATGTGATCGGAGATGAAGCAATTGATTTTTATCTGAACGGAACAGTGGAGGATCTGTATGACGGCTTACTGATGAAAGATATGGACCGTGCGGTAGATATTCTTAAGGAGAAAATAGAAGAGGGAAAGAAAATCCGTGTGATCGGTGATTATGATATTGATGGAGTCAATGCAACGTATATTTTGCAACAGGGGCTTGCAGGACTTGGGGCAGATGTGGATACGGATATTCCAGACAGGATCAAAGACGGATATGGATTGAATCAGATGTTGATCGACCGTGCACTGGAGGATGACGTAGATACGATCATCACCTGTGATAATGGAATTGCGGCAATGAACGAGATCGCTTATGGAAAAGAACAGGGGATGACGATCGTTGTGACGGATCACCATGAAGTTCCGTATCTGGAAGAAAATGGGGAGAAAAAGTATCTCCTGCCACCGGCGGATGCAGTGGTTGATCCACACAGAGCAGACTGCGAGTATCCATTTAAAGGGTTGTGCGGCGCAGCTGTAGCGTATAAGCTGGTTGAGGTTTTGTACAGAGTGTCTGGAAAGTCAGAGCAGGAGGTAGAGCATCTGCAGGAAAGCCTGATGGAAAATGTTGCGATCGCCACGATCGGGGATGTGATGGATCTGGTTGGAGAGAACCGTGTCTTTGTGAAAAAGGGACTTGAGCTTCTGAAGACAACGAAGAATGAAGGGCTTCACGCATTGATGCAATGTACAGGGGTAGATACAGCGAACCTGAATACTTATCATATCGGATTTGTGATCGGACCGTGCATCAATGCCGGCGGAAGACTGGATACAGCCAAGCGTGCACTGGAACTCCTTAATGCATCGAACCGGAGAGAGGCAGTGACACTGGCAGCAGATCTGAAAGAATTAAATGACAGCAGGAAAGAAATGACCGAAGAAGGTGTAGAAGAAGCTGTCCGGCAGATTGAATCAAGTTCCTGGAAGGACGACCAGGTGCTGGTCGTGTATCTTCCAAAGTGTCATGAAAGTATCGCCGGAATTATTGCGGGAAGGATCAAGGAACGTTATTATCGTCCGACCTTTGTACTGACAAGGGGAGAGACAGGAGTAAAAGGCTCCGGACGGTCGATCGAAGCATATGATATGTTTGCAGAAATGAGCCGCTGCAGGGAATTATTTACGAAGTTTGGAGGACATAAGCTGGCAGCAGGACTTTCCTTAGAAGAGGAAAATGTCGAAGTTTTTCGGAAACGGATCAATGAACTTGCAGATCTGACAGAAGACGATCTTCAGATGAAGGTGTCGATCGACATGCGGCTTCCATTTCCATATATTAATGAAGAGCTGATCCATGAACTTAAGATATTGGAGCCTTTTGGAAAAGGCAACGGGAAACCGTTATTTGCAGAAAGTAAACTGCGTGTAATCCAGCCAAGGATCTTCGGAAAGAACCGGAATGTGCTGAAATGCAGACTGGAGGACCAGCAGGGAAATCAGATGGAAGCAGTTTATTTCGGAGAAGTGGAAGACTGTCTGCAGCAGATGGAAAAGAAGCAGATTATGTCTTTTACATACTATCCATCCATCAATGAGTACATGGGACGAAGAACAATTCAGCTTACAATTGTCAATTATCAGTAGATAATATCGAAAAAACCGTACAAATTGCTTAAAATGCAGAAGAATGGGAAGTTCTTATTTGAAAAAGGAAAAAATAGTGATATACTAAATCATATTAATTGTTCAGAACTAAGGATAAATGAAGGGGGAAGACGATATGGCAGGCACTCGGGAATATGAAGATCTGAATAAAAATCTGGAGATGGTGGACGGACATGCAGTAAAAGCACCAGAGGATTATCAGGATCCGGAGGAGTTATATCAGGCCTTAATAGCTCGTGTGCGTAAGTATCATCCTTCTGCGGATATTACGATGATTGAGAAGGCCTATCAGATAGGCAAAGAAGCGCATAAGGACCAGTTTCGTAAATCCGGAGAACCTTATATCATCCATCCACTCTGGGTGGCAATCATACTTGCCGATCTCGAGATGGATAAAGAGACGATCGTGGCAGGAATGCTTCATGACGTGGTAGAAGATACGACAATGACACTCGACGAGATCTCAACAGAGTTCGGCGAAGAGGTGGCACTTCTTGTAGACGGCGTTACCAAGCTGGGACAGTTGAACTATTCCAAGGACAAGCTGGAGGCCCAGGCAGAGAACTTGAGAAAGATGTTCCTTGCAATGGCGAAGGATATCCGTGTCATCATTGTAAAACTTGCAGACCGTCTGCATAATATGCGTACGATGGAGTTTATGACACCGGCGAAGCAGAAAGAGAAATCAAGAGAGACGATGGATATCTACGCTCCAATCGCCCAGCGTCTCGGTATTTCCAAGATCAAGACAGAACTTGATGATCTTTCTCTGAAATATTACCAGCCGGAAGTTTATAATCAGCTGGTGCATGATCTGAATGCACGCAAGACAGAGCGTGAAGAATTTGTGCAGCAGATCGTTGCAGAAGTATCAAAGCATATGAAGAATGCTGATATTGAAGCGAAAGTATACGGACGTGTAAAACATTTCTTCAGTATTTATAAGAAGATGGTGAATCAGAACAAGACACTGGATCAGGTGTATGACCTGTTCGCTGTCCGCATTATCGTAGATTCAGTGAAGGACTGTTACGCAGCACTCGGTGTGATCCATGAGATGTATACGCCGATTCCGGGGCGCTTTAAAGATTATATTGCTATGCCAAAGGCAAATATGTACCAGTCCCTGCACACAACGCTGATCGGACCGTCCGGACAGCCGTTCGAGATCCAGATCCGTACAGAAGAGATGCATAAGACAGCTGAATACGGTATCGCAGCACACTGGAAATATAAAGAGACAGGCGGAAGCAACACGAAAGGATTGAACACGCAGGAAGAGAAGCTGAACTGGCTGCGTCAGATCCTGGAATGGCAGAGAGACATGTCTGATAACCGTGAGTTTTTAAGCCTGCTGAAAGGTGACCTGGATCTGTTCCAGGAAGATGTATACTGCTTTACACCGAACGGGGATGTGAAGAACCTTCCGAATGGCTCCACACCGGTTGACTTTGCCTATGCGATCCACAGTGCAGTCGGCAATAAGATGGTCGGCGCCAGAGTGAACGGTAAGCTTGTAAACATCGATTATAAGATCCAGAACGGAGACCGGATTGAGATCCTTACATCTCAGAACTCCAAGGGACCGAGCCGTGACTGGCTGAATATCGTCAAGAGTACACAGGCAAAGAGTAAGATCAATTCCTGGTTTAAAAAAGAATTTAAAGAAGATAATATTATCCGCGGAAAAGATCTGATCAGCGCTTACTGTAAGAGCAAGGGGATTAACCTGCCGGATGTGCTTAAACCGAAATATCAGCAGATCGTTCAGAAAAAGTACGGATTCCGTGATTGGGATGCAGTACTTGCAGCAATTGGACACGGCGGACTGAAAGAAGGGCAGGTTGTAAACCGTCTGCTCGAAGAGTATGAGAAAGAGCATAAGAAAGAGATCACAGACGAAAATATTTTAGAGAAGATTTCAGAAGCAAATAAACAGAGAGTACACATTGCCAAATCAAAGAGTGGAATCGTAGTGAAAGGAATCAATGATATGGCAGTACGTTTCTCAAAGTGCTGTAACCCGGTACCGGGAGATGAAATCGTCGGTTTTGTGACAAGAGGACGCGGAATGTCGATCCACAGAACAGATTGTATCAACATTATCAATCTGTCTGATGTGGAAAGATCCCGTCTGATCACAGCAGAGTGGGAAGAAAATGATCAGGATGAAGGCGGTCAGTATCTTGCAGAACTGAAGATATTTGCAGATGACAGAAGAGGTCTTCTGCTGGATGTATCAAAGGTATTTACCGAAGAGAAGATTGATGTGAAGTCCATGAATACCCGAACGAGCAAGAAGGGTACAGCGACAATGGAGATGGGATTTGTCGTACACGGAAGAGAAGAATTGAATCGTGTGATCGGAAAGCTCAGACAGATTGAAAATGTAATTGATATTGAGAGAACAACAGGCTGATCAAGGAAAAGTCGATGGAGGGAAAAGAATGAAGGTTGAAAGTATTGTACTTGGGTCTATTGGAACGAATTGCTACATTGTAACTAATGAAGAGACAAAGGAATGTTTTGCCGTAGATATGGCAGAATGTCCGCAGGAATATGTCAATTATATCAAGAACAATGGACTAGAAATGAAAGCATTGTTTCTGACGCATGGACATTTCGATCACATCATGGGAATTGATGATTTCCTCAAAGCCTTTCCTGTGCCGGTTTACGCAGGCGAAGACGAACTTCCTGTAATCGAAGATGACCGCCTGAATGTATCTTCTATGTACGGACCGAAATACGCATTCCACGGAGCAAAGCCGGTGAAAGACGGCCAGGTGATCGAATGCGCAGGGATTGAAGTTGATGTACTTCATACACCGGGACATACAGTAGGAGGATGCTGCTATTACCTTCCAAAAGAACACAGACTGTTCAGCGGAGATACATTGTTCTGTGCTTCCATCGGAAGAACAGACCTCCCAACAGGAAGCAGTAGCCAGCTGGTTCGCTCTGTGAAGGAGAAGATCATGATACTTCCGGAAGATACAAAGATCTATCCGGGACATATGGAAGAGACATCAGTTCAGTTTGAGAAGGAGCATAATCCATTCATATGATAAAGATAGAAAGTAAGAAGAACAAATTTACTTATAATGTATATCATGTCACGAAAGCATTTTATCCGAAAGAGGATATCGTGCAGACAGTAGATGAGAAGCAAGAACCACTGGTGAAGATACATTTGCCGGAAGGGACTTGCTTTTCCCTTGCACCGGAAGAATGCGTGCAGACAGAAGATGTGCAGGAAGAGAAACGCAATGTAACGAAGAAAGTCTATCAGTTTCTCTCAAAGCAGACAGGACAGGAACTTGCCTGGGGCATGCTGACCGGAGTCCGTCCGACAAAACTTGTAATGCAGAAAATCGAGCAGGGAATGACAAAAGAAGAAATCTTTGAATTTCTAAAAGAACAATATTGTGTTGGTGATAAAAAAGCACAGATCGCTTATGAAATTGCCTGCCGTGAAAAGGCACTTCTTGATCAGTTGGACTGCAAGAATGGCTATAGCCTGTATGCAGGAATTCCATTCTGTCCAAGCATCTGTTCCTACTGTTCCTTCAGCTCTTCACCAATTGCTGAGTGGAAAGATCAGGTCGATCGTTACCTCGATGCGATGATCAAAGAATTGAAAGCTACCGCAAAGCTGATGCAGGGAAAGACACTGGATACCGTATATATCGGCGGCGGAACACCGACGACACTCGAGGCAGATCAGCTTGACCGACTGCTCGGTACAATCCGGGAGAATTTTGACTTAGAACATGTGCTTGAGTTTACAGTTGAAGCCGGAAGACCAGACAGTATCACACAAGAAAAACTTGAGGTAATCCGCAAATATCCGGTAACCCGCATCTCTGTCAACCCACAGACAATGCAGCAGAAGACACTGGATCTTGTCGGAAGAAAGCATACGGTAGAAGATGTAGAACAAATCTTCCACCTCGCACGTGAGCTTGGATTTGATAATATCAATATGGATCTGATCGCCGGACTTCCGGGAGAAGATGCGGCAGATATGCAGGATACACTTGAGAAGATCGAGAAGCTTCATCCGGATAGCCTGACAGTACACGCACTCGCGATTAAACGTGCTGCGAAGTTTGGCCAGGAAGGAAGAACAATGGATTCGGGAACAGAGATCACACAGATGGTCGAGGCGGCAGCAGCGTCAGCAGAACGCATGGGGCTTGTGCCATATTACCTGTATCGCCAGAAGAACATTGCCGGAAACTTCGAGAATGTCGGTTATGCAGAGCAGGACAAGGCTGGGGTGTATAACATCTTGATCATGGAAGAACGCCAGACAATTATTGCCTGCGGTGCCGGCTCTACGACAAAGCTTGTTTTGCCGGAGAAAATCAAGACAAGCAGTGGCAAAGAAACAAATCTGATCCGTGTAGAAAATGTGAAGAATATTATAGATTACATTGTCCGTTTTTATGAGATGATAGAAAGAAAAAAAGTACT
>ERZ856578.3183-NODE-3183-length-25146-cov-4.921018_pt1 | contig 25146 bp, 20 predicted proteins | sample MGYA00514384_ERZ856578 | MGnify/ENA primary metagenome ERZ856578 (study PRJEB29103, sample SAMN06111958) | human gut metagenome | biome: human gut; feature: ankylosing spondylitis patient; material: healthy_person | host: Homo sapiens | place: China:Hangzhou... | reverse complement strand
ACTTGTTTTTTGCTATACTATTTGTATAATTGAACAGAAAGCAGGATGTGATTTTCCGATGTCAGATGCCCTCTAGTAACAAAGGAGGGTGATGCCCTATGAACACAATGGAAGTATTAACTTTATTGCTAGTAGTTTTTGCGGCTCTATCGTACATAGATAATCATTTTGACAAAAAGAAATAGCATCCCGTACCCTCGCAAAAGTCAGGATGCTGTCTCTTTATTAGTTTTCTAACTGAGGGCAAATCGGACTCACATCCGATTCACTTTCTAAGTAGATTATAACTAAAGGCATTTGAGAAATCAAGTGCCTTTTTATACCTTTACATAATTCAATATCATTTCTTTGATCCGCAGCAGTTCTGGCGTATAATCTCTGTCTTTCTGAGATCCCCAGATAAAACCACCCGCATAGTAAGCACAGGCTGTCATCATGGAATGCACGGTCACCCGCATAAATTCTTCTTCTGGAATATCAGTCCGGAAGGTCTTGTCTTCTTTCGCTTTCGCATACATCATATGAAGGCGGGTATCCACAGAATACAATGCTGCATGGAATTCCTCCAGCTGCTCTTCTTCGCATCCTTCATGGCTTACATAATGGTTAAAATTATCATTAAAGCAAAGCAATGCCTTATGGGACTGGTACATTTCAATATAACTGTCCAGTGTAAAAATCAATCTTCCGATTGCCGGAATCTCTCCCACAGAACTGATCGGACGCACCTGATCCAGCGCATCCAGATATGCTTTCCATTCTCTGGTACAGACCGCAATCACCAGCTCCAATTTGCTGGAATAATACCGGAACAGAGTCGCTCTTCCGATACCTGCCGCCTCTGCAATCTCTCCCATGCTCACCGGCTCGATCTTCTTCTCCACAAAGATCCGATAGGCTTCCGTTAATATTTTCTCTCTCCGTTCGTCCTTCTTGGTCTGCATAATCCCCTTTGTCCTCATAATCCCTTCTTTTTACACTCTTCTGATTTTTTGCATAATTCTGTTTTGATTATAGCATACTCTTTATTCTGGCACAAGATTTGGACAATTCAAGCGCGACGAGCGGCAAAGTAACTGACCCGCCAAATACATCCTCGCATGAAGTTTTTCGCACCGATATTGGAGAATTTGCAACCTGATTTCATGGCAATTATCCAATGAATAACAGAAAAGCCCCATATATGAAAATAAATGGATAATCAGTGTTTGGCAAGTGCAGTAATTATCCAACGTGCATGAAAATCCCCTTCTTCTGACAAGATTTTGGAGCATTCACATTGTTAACAACTGAAAATTGTCCAATCGCAGGCACAACACAGAATAGAACCACATGCCTTCAAGCACAATACCACTCAAAAAACCCGGCGATCCATACGGATCGCCGGGCTTTTATATTCTTCAGAATTACTTTATTTTGCTTTCTGAGCCAGTGCTGCCTGTGCTGCTGCCAGTCTTGCGATCGGCACGCGGAACGGTGAGCAGGATACATAATCCAGACCAATCTCATTGCAGAACTCTACGGAAGACGGATCTCCACCGTGCTCTCCACAGATACCGCAGTGCAGGGTCGGACGGACTTTCTTACCTTTCTCAATTGCCATCTTCATCAGCTGACCTACACCACTCTGATCCAGTCTTGCGAACGGATCGTTCTCGATGATCTTTGCATCAAAGTATGCATCCATGAACTTGCTGGAGTCATCACGGGAGAATCCATAAGTCATCTGAGTCAGGTCGTTGGTACCGAAGCAGAAGAACTCAGCCTCTTCAGCAATCTTGTCTGCAGTCAGAGCAGCTCTCGGAACCTCGATCATGGTACCTACTTCATATTCCATCTGAACGCCTGCAGCCTTGATCTCTGCATCAGCAGTCTCAACAACTATATTTTTCACATATTTCAGCTCTTTGATATCGCCTACCAGCGGGATCATGATCTCCGGAACGATCTTCCAATCCGGATGCTTCTTGCTTACGTTAATTGCTGCGCGGATCACTGCTGCGGTCTGCATCTTGGCGATCTCCGGATAGGTAACTGCCAGACGGCATCCTCTGTGTCCCAGCATCGGGTTAAACTCATGCAGAGAATCAATGATTGCTTTGATATCTGCAACTGTCTTGCCTTTTGCTTCAGCCAGTTTCTTAATGTCCTCTTCCTCAGTCGGAACGAACTCATGCAGAGGCGGATCCAGGAAACGAATGGTAACCGGTTCTCCCTCCATAGCCTCGTACAGCTGTTCAAAGTCTCCCTGCTGCAGCGGAAGGATCTTGGACAGTGCTTCTTCTCTCTCTTCTACAGTGTCAGAACAGATCATCTCGCGGAATGCGTCAATTCTGTCTCCCTCAAAGAACATATGCTCAGTACGGCAAAGACCAATACCCTCAGCTCCCAGCTCGCGTGCTTTCTTTGCATCTGTCGGAGTATCTGCATTGGTTCTTACTTTCATGGTTCTGTACTCATCAGCCCATCCCATGATACGATCGAAGTCACCTGCGATCTTAGCATCAACAGTCGGGATCGCACCATCATAGATGCATCCGGTGGAACCGTCAAAGGAGATCACATCTCCCTCATGATATTCTTTTCCAGCCAGAGTGAATTTCTTATTTGCTTCATCCATGATGATATCACCGCATCCAGATACACAACATGCACCCATACCACGTGCAACAACTGCTGCATGGCTGGTCATGCCACCACGAACGGTCAGGATACCCTGAGATACTTTCATACCAGTGATATCCTCCGGTGAGGTCTCCAGACGAACCAGAACAACTTTCTCGCCTCTTGCTGCCCAGCTTTCTGCATCTTCTGCTGTAAATACAATCTTACCACAAGCTGCTCCAGGAGCTGCTCCCAGTGCTTTTGCGATCGGAGTTGCTGCCTTCAGTGCTGCTGCATCGAAGGTCGGGTGAAGAAGTGCATCCAGGTTACGCGGCTCGATCATAGCTACTGCCTCTTCCGGTGTTCTCATACCTTCATCTACCAGATCGCAGGCAATCTTCAGGGCTGCTTTTGCAGTTCTCTTACCATTACGGGTCTGCAGCATGAACAGTTTTCCATGCTCAACAGTAAACTCCATATCCTGCATATCTCTGTAATGTTTCTCCAGAGTCTCACAAACCTCTTTGAACTGTTTGAATGCCTCCGGGAACTTCTCTTCCATCTCACTGATGTGCATCGGCGTACGAACACCAGCAACTACGTCCTCGCCCTGTGCATTGGTCAGGAACTCACCGAACAGACCTTTTGCTCCGGTAGCCGGATCACGGGTAAATGCAACACCAGTACCGCAATCATCTCCCATGTTTCCGAATGCCATTGACTGTACATTGACTGCAGTACCCCAGGAATACGGAATATCATTGTCACGACGATATACATTTGCTCGAGGGTTGTCCCAGGAACGGAAGACTGCTTTGATCGCACCCATCAACTGCTCCTTCGGATCATCCGGGAAGTCAGCACCAATCTTCTCTTTATATTCAGCTTTGAACTGATTAGCCAGTTCTTTCAGATCGTCAGCATCAAGCTCAACATCAAGCTTCACACCTTTTTTCTCTTTCATCTCATCAATGAGCTTTTCAAAATACTTTTTGCCCACTTCCATAACGACATCAGAATACATCTGGATAAATCTACGATAGCAGTCCCATGCCCAACGAGCATTGCCGGATTTCTGTGCCAGAACATCTACAACAGTCTCATTAAGACCAAGATTTAAGATAGTATCCATCATACCCGGCATGGATGCTCTTGCACCAGAACGTACAGACACCAGAAGAGGATTTTCGGTATCCCCGAATTTCTTGCCGGTAATCTCCTCCATTTTTACAATATATTCATTAATCTGTCCCTGGATCTCTTCGTTGATCTCACGACCATCCTCATAATACTGTGTACACGCCTCTGTTGTGATCGTGAATCCTTGCGGAACCGGAAGTCCGATATTCGTCATCTCTGCCAAATTGGCGCCTTTGCCTCCCAGCAGATTACGCATACCAGCGTCTCCCTCTGTGAAAAGATAAACCCACTTTGCCATTACATGCCCTCCTAATAATATAAAAAATATAAATCAAAAATGCGCATCGTGTAGCTGCCAGGCCTACTATGCGCACATATTTATTGTAACACATATAAATGTTTTGTCAACCGACATTTGTGCAGTTTACACAATATTTATCACTTTACCATACTGAACTTTTGACATTTTATTAACATATGTTCCATTTATAGGGTGGTAATATGTCAAAAAAATCCTGCCGTCTTTCGACGACAGGATTTTACTGTTTTTTTACTATTATACTTATTTACCCTGCTCAAGAGCCAGAGTTCTGGTTGTGATATCGCATACCTCGGTCGGTCCGTAGTACTGGATTGCTCCCGGGAATACATAAGAGGTCTCAACAGCCCACTCATCTCTGTGTGCTTCAAAATATTTGAATGGCTTACCATCAAGCTCAACAAGTGCTTTCTTGATAACCGGCTTGTCCTCGCCATGTCTTCTCTCGATATTCATCATCTTGGTGATCGGCATACCGCCTGCAACCCACTCTTCTGCCGGTCTGGACAGGTTGGAAACCTTGGAAAGGTATCCATTGTATCCGTACTGGATCAGCATGAATGCGTTGTATCCAAGAGAGTAGCAGTAGTCAGCATCAAAGTTGGACGGGAATGCGCATCTTCCTTCATATCCGAAGAAATGAGTCTGGGTTGCGTATTTTCCAGTGTAGGTTCCTGCTGCTTTTCTTGCTTTCAGTTTGTCGCCTACCAGTGCTGCAAACAGTTTCTCGGACTCGATCAGAGATACCTGTACGTTTCCGTGCGGATCTCTCTCAAGGAACAGCTGCTGCTGAATAGCCTGCGGAAGAATTGCAAATACTTCCATAGCCTCTTTGGAAAGGCCTTTCTCGATGAATGCATATTTCTCAGCCCAGCTCTCCAGAGCGTTGAATGCATCTGCTTTGCTTCCTGCAAGAAGCTCATTGATCTCGCTGATCAGTGCAGAGAACTCCGGAACAAACTCAACAACACCCTCCGGGATTACAACAACACCAAAGTTGTTGCCATCTGCAGCTCTCTTCTCTACAGCATCTGCGATATAATCTGCGATCTCAGACAGAGACTGTTTCTTAGCCTTTACTTCCTCAGAGATCAGGCAGATGTTCGGCTGGCACTCCAGTGCACACTCAAGTGCTACGTGAGAAGCACTACGTCCCATAACTTTGATGAAATGCCAGTACTTCTTAGCAGAGTTACAGTCTCTCTCGATATTTCCGATAAGCTCGCTGTAAGTCTTGGTTGCAGTATCAAAACCAAAGGAAATCTCGATATCCTCATTCTTAAGGTCTCCGTCGATGGTCTTCGGGCATCCGATTACCTGTACGCCGGTCTTATGTGCTGCCATGTACTCAGCAAGTACACATGCATTGGTGTTGGAATCATCACCACCGATGATAACGATTGCGGTGATACCATGTTTTTTGCAAACCTCAGTAGCGATCTTGAACTGCTCTTCAGTCTCCAGTTTGGTTCTTCCAGAACCGATGATATCGAATCCACCGGTATTTCTGTACTCATTGATATATGCATCATCAAATACGATGAAATTGTCTTCGATCAGTCCGCTTGGACCACCCTTGAAACCAATCAGAACATTCTCTTTATTGGTTGCCTTCAGTGCATCATACAGACCACTTACAACATTGTGTCCGCCTGGTGCCTGTCCACCGGAAAGGATAACACCTACTACCTGTTTCTTAGCTGCAGAAGTGTTCTGTCCTTTTTCAAAGGTAACCTCTGGCTCGCCATAAGTATTCGGGAACAGCTCAGCGATCTTCTCCTGATCTGCTGCACTTGTGGTCTTCTCGCCTTCTTTAACAGCGATCTCTGCAATACCGTTTCTGAGCATTCCCGGAAGCTTCGGGCTGTACTCATATCTTGCTTTCTGAAGTGGTGAAAGATTCATAATTATACTCCTTTGTTATATATTTTATAACTATCCAGAGCCATATAAACTATGGCTCTGAACCATTACTCCAATTTATAAATTATCATTATAACGTATTTTCGTCAACCTCTGAGCACTGATTAGAATGCAAATTTCTCATCAAAATATTTGTCAAGATCAGCAATTGCTACACGCTCCTGCTCCATGGTGTCACGGTCACGGACAGTTACGCATCCATCCGTCTCAGAGTCAAAGTCGTAGGTTACACAGAACGGAGTTCCGATCTCATCCTGACGACGATATCTCTTACCGATATTTCCTCTGTCATCGAACTCGCAGTTGTATTTCTTGGACAGCTCGGTGAATACTTTCTCAGCACCCTCGTTGAGCTTCTTGGACAGTGGAAGAACGCCGACTTTAACCGGAGCCAGTGCCGGATGGAAATGAAGAACTGTTCTCATATCCGGTTTTTCTTCGGTTCCGATGTTCTCCTCATCATAAGCTGCACACAGGAATGCCAGAACCACACGGTCTGCTCCCAGAGACGGCTCGATAACATACGGAATGTATTTCTCTTTGCTCTCATCATCGAAGTAGCTCATATCCTGACCGGATACGGTCTGATGCTGTGTCAGATCATAATCGGTACGGTCTGCAATTCCCCACAGCTCGCCCCATCCGAACGGGAACAGGAACTCGATATCTGTAGTACCTTTACTATAGAAGCAGAGCTCCTCCGGAGAGTGGTCACGAAGACGCATCTCATCCTCTTTGATACCAAGAGCCAGAAGCCAGTCACGGCAGAATGCTCTCCAGTACTGGAACCACTCCAGGTCAGTGCCCGGTTTACAGAAGAACTCAAGCTCCATCTGCTCAAACTCACGGGTACGGAAAGTGAAGTTACCTGGTGTAATCTCGTTACGGAAGGATTTTCCGATCTGACCGATACCAAACGGGATCTTCTTTCTGGAAGTTCTCTGTACATTCTTAAAGTTTACGAAAATACCCTGCGCAGTCTCCGGACGAAGATAAACAGTATTTTTTGCATCCTCAGTAACACCCTGGAAAGTCTTGAACATCAGGTTGAACTGACGGATATCTGTGAAATCTTTCTTACCGCATTTCGGACAGCAGATGTCATGCTCGTCGATGTAGGATTTCATCTCTTCCTGAGACCAGCCATCAACTCCGCCTTCATGCTCGATATGATTCTCATCCATATAATCTTCGATCAGTTTGTCTGCACGGAAACGCTCTTTACAGCTCTTACAGTCCATCAGCGGATCAGAGAAGCCTCCAAGATGTCCGGAAGCAACCCACGTCTGCGGATTCATCAGGATCGCACAGTCAACACCTACGTTGTACGGATTCTCCTGAACGAATTTCTTCCACCATGCTTTCTTTACATTATTCTTAAGCTCTACTCCAAGATTACCGTAATCCCAGGTATTTGCAAGTCCACCATAGATCTCACTTCCCGGATATACAAATCCACGGTTCTTTGCAAGAGCTACGATTTTTTCCATTGTCTTTTCCATAACTGTTCTCCTTCATCTTTAATAAATAATATAGGCATACTCATCTTCCGCTTCAATGGGCATCACTTCCACGGTATGTGCATCCAGTATTTCCACATTGCTGCTGACGTATTTCACCGGCTTCTCCAGCTGGATCACGCCTTCTTCCTTTGCAACTGCCACAGTTTCACTCTTATTCTCTGTCACATCCGCTGCTGTATATTCACCTTCATAGTCTGCATCACGGAAGATCATGTTAAATGACAGCCCTTCTGACAGAGCGTCCTCCACAGATCCCACAAACAGATATTCTTCATTATAAAGTCTATACGTATCCGCATCCGCATAATGCAACTTCAGATACATCACGCTGTCTTTGACTTCTGTACTTTCGACCGTGATCTTTGTCTCTCCCAGTTTCTGGTTATAGACATCTACTTCCTTCTGTACCATGGCTGAAAACTCATCGAGACTATAGTACTCCTGAGCAAAGCTTTCCACGATCGCCTGTGTGATCTCTCCGTTTTTTTCTATGTAAAGTGAAGATACCGACGGGTTGAAGGACTTATCCTTGCCACATCCAGTCATGAAGAGAACAGCCATCAGGACACAGACAGCCGACATCCATTTCTTCATTAAACTTCCTCCTTACCTGCCACAAGGGCTTAACTATTCCACATTATAACCGCTTTACAGGCAAGTTTCAAGTATTTCCAACGATTTGAAGCGGTGCTCCACATAATGCTTTCGAAGCCACGTGACCACCCTTGCGAATTCTGCGAAGACTTCCTCCGTCAGAAGAAAGGTATAGAGCTTCTCCACAGAAGCTGCCACCACGTACTGAAGAGCATATTCCGTAGATGGATTCAGGTTCCAGTCCGAAAACTGTTCAAAGGTCTGGGGACACTCACCGCTGTACGTCATGGCCTTCAGTTCATATATGTAGCGGACCAGTTTTCTTGGAAGCGACGGCACCAGCAGCGCCCGCAGGGACTGATAGGCAAGCTTCAGAAAATCCGACCCATCTGCATTTTCTCTTGTATAATAGTCGGCAAATTCCAGAAAATACTGTCCGTAGCAGGCTCCCTCAAAATCCGTCATCAATTCGCCAAAATAATTCTGGATCGATGCCTGACTCATAGTATAGGAAGTCCTTCCCTCGTAAATCTGAAATTCACCGAACGCAAATGCATTTGCCGCAGCCATCAAGGCGCTTCCCGGCCTTCTGGCTCCTCTGGCAAATGCTCTGATTTTTCCGCGCTCTCTGGTCAGTAAGACCACCAGCTTGTCATAATCACCGACCGGTGCGGCAGACAATACCATGCCGGTCACGGTGTAGGTCTGACTGCTCATCTTTCTCTCCTGCTTTCTCGGACTTGCAGTTCTTTACTCTGTAATCCAGATAATCCCGTATATCTCCGGTGTGTGCAAATCGATCCCAACTGTCCATCCTTCTGCCTCCGCTTCTTCGGTTCTGTATGTTCATAGAATCCCCGAAGCAGATCAAAGCTATACTTCTTTTTTGTCGTAACCAAAATTTTTAATAAGGAAGTCAGAATCACGCCAGTCCTTCTTCACTTTGACCCAAAGTTTCAAATTAATCTTTGCATCCAGCAACCGCTCGATCTCATAGCGGGCTGCAGACCCGATCTTCTTCAGCATAGCTCCGCCTTTTCCAATGATAATCCCCTTATGGGAATCCCTCTCACACACGATGGTCGCTTCAATATCCCAGATCGGCTGGTTTGGCCGTTCCTTCATAATATCAATGGAAACAGCGATTCCGTGGGGAATCTCCTCATCAAGAAGCTTCAGTGCTTTTTCACGGATCAGCTCCGATACGATCTGACGCATAGGCTGATCCGTAACCGTATCTTCAGCATAAAACATAGGACCATACGGCAGATATTTGAAGATCACATCGATCAGTTCTGCCTCATTGGAGCCTTTCAGGGCAGACACCGGAACGATATCTGCAAAATCCATCAGTTTCCGGTAAGCCTCAATAAATCCAAATACCTGATCTTTTTTCACCATATCTATCTTATTGATGACAAGAACAACTGGCGTATTGATATTTTTCAGCTGATTGGCAATGTGCTGATCTCCTGCTCCTACACGGTCAGATGGCTCCACCAGCCACAGTACCACATCTACTTCCTTCAGCGTCTTCTCTGCCACATTGACCATATACTCGCCCAGCTTGTTTTTTGCCTTGTGGATACCTGGCGTATCTACAAACACAATCTGTCCACGATCACAGGTATAGACCGTCTGGATCTTGTTGCGGGTGGTCTGCGGACGATGGGAGGTAATAGCGATTTTCTGTCCGATCAGCCGGTTCATCAGGGTAGACTTTCCCACATTAGGTCTTCCCACCAGTGTTACAAATCCTGATTTCTTCTGTTCACTCATAGTTTCTCCTCTTTATGCACCAAACAAACGGAATGTGGTGTCAAACAATTCCTTTTCTTTTTCGATCTTACTCTCATTTCCAATAGCACAGAATGCACCTTCCTCAAGCAGCTCACGGATACCGCCTGAAAGTGCCCGGATATCCTCCGGCTGTGCGTCCAGTACTTCATCCCTGTATTTCTGAATATTTTCAAGGGTTGTCTGTGTCAGCCAGGATGCAAGACCACGGCTGCCTTCCATGGCCGGTGTCCGCGGAGTATCCATATCACTGATGGTTCCGATAATATATTTGGTCATATCACGCTCAGATGCATCAAACTGTTCCACATATTCCGGTGTCTGTTCGAATACCTCATTGGTCTGTCCCAGATTCGGGTCACGGTAGGATACCAGATAACTGTCTCCATAAGTACCAAATCCGCTCATACAGCCATAAGCGCCGCCCTTCACACGCACCTGGATCCACAGATAATCGTAGCTTAAGATCACTTTCAGGATTCGATATGTGCCATAGTACTTCTTAATGTGTCCGGCTCTCGCAACATACTGAACTGCTGACGGAGTCTTGATACCTTCCCGTTTTGCCGGACGCTTCAGAAGTTCTTCGGTTCTGGTTCTCTCTGGAACCGGTAAGGTATTCAGACATGCCTTCAGTGCCGGGAGTTCCTTCTTCACGGCTTCCAGTCCATCTGTTTCAGATGTGCAGCTTACGATCAGATTTTCCGGACGAAGCACATACTGCATCACCAGCTTCAGATTTTCCACGATCTGATCTTTCTTCTCTTCAAAATGCTTTTCCAGTTGTTCGATCAATCCGTAAAATGCAATACCACTGATCTGATCGGTCACCCAGGAAGAATCTGAAAATTCTGCCATCGCCCGCACTGCCGCTGCGGAGTGTCCGGAACCAGTCAGATACATCTGTAATCTTGATTTCACCTGTGCCACGATCTCATAGAGACGTTTGGTGTCGGTAAGCTTGGTTCGGCTTAAAATCTCACGCATCATGGCAAATCCAAAGTCTGTATCTGAAACCAGTGCCTTGCAGCGCAGCTCCACCATGATCCGGTATTTTTCCGGCTCCCTCATATTTCCGTACAGATTTACGGTAGAAGTGATGCCTCCGGTATGGCAGTTGATCTCGTTGAACAACTCACCATAGTTATAATTATCCGTATCCATATATCCCAGCACATGTTTTAACAGACCAAGATACGGAATCAGATCCGCCGGTACCTCTTTGGCATCAAACAACAGTCTGATATAATTGATACCGGAGGTAAACAGATTCTGATGAAGAACGGTAGTTCCTTCCACATTCAGCTCTTCATTGATAAACGGAGCTGCCTCCCGCTTAATATCCTCTCTTGCCAGCATAGGGATCTTTTCCAGATCTGCCTGTGGTGATGGCTCATCCTGATATTCCTTCAATTCTTTTGTCTGTGCTGCCAATGCTATCAGTTCTTCTTCTGACAGACTGTCTTTGTAGGCTTTCAGCTTCTCTGCCAGTGCTTCCTGCTGCTTTGCTTCCAGACCAGGCACCGGTTTTAATACCAGAAGAGCTCCATGTGGATTATCAAGGATCCAGGTCCTGATCAGAGCTTCAAAATAGCCTTCATCCAGCTTTTCTCTCATCTTTGCAAAACGATCTAATGCAATCAGATGAAGGAACGGCTGATTCTCATCATAGAGCCAGCTGTCAAACATCTGCAATCCGTACATGAGTCCTCTTGGAAAATTCCCAAAATCTGCCTCTCTGTAACGGAATTCATAGTAGTTGATACCAGCCAGCAGAGCTTTCCGGTCAAATCCGTTCTTCACAATTCCTTCCAGTGTCTCTCTGACCACTTTCATGAATTCGTCCTTCTGGTCTTCTCTTGCATGCTTTGCGATCACAGAAAAATACGGCTGCGCAATACCATTTTCATAAGAGCTTAAAATGTCTTTTCCAATTCCTGCATCCAGCAGAGCTTTTTTAAGCGGTGCTCCCGGTGCAGACAGCAGGGCATATTCCAGCACCTGAAATGCCAGATAAAGATCTGCGTCCAGCGAGGTTCCAACCACTGTGCTGTAAGATAAATATGCCTGTGCATCGTCGGTCTCTTCCTCAGACACCGGATATTCCACGGTCTTCTCCACCGGCTTTGCAAATGGCTTCTGCAGGGCAATGCTGGAATCCATCTCCAGATACTCATAATGGCTTAAATATTTCTCATCGATCCATGCCAGCTTCTCTGCCATGTCCATATCGCCGTACAGATAGATGTAACAGTTGGACGGATGATAGTATTTTCTGTGGAAATCAAGAAATGCCTCGTACGTCAGCTCTGGAATCACTTTCGGGTCTCCGCCGGACTCATGGAAATATGGCGTATCCGGGTACAGTACCCGCATGATCTCACTGTCCAGCATATCTTCCGGAGAAGACAGTGCACCCTTCATTTCATTATAGACCACTCCATTGTAGATCAGCGGACTGTCCGTATTTTCCAGCTCATAGTGCCAGCCTTCCTGACGGAAGATCTTCTCTTCCTTATAAATGTTCGGATGAAATACTGCATCCAGATACACATGCATCAGGTTCTGAAAATCCCGTTCATTGCAGCTTGCTACCGGATACACTGTCTTGTCCGGGTAAGTCATGGCATTCAAGAACGTATTCAGGGAACCCTTCACCAGTTCCACAAACGGATCCTTCACCGGGAAATCTGTGGAACCGCAGAGTACGGAATGTTCCATAATATGCGGTACACCCGTACTGTCTGATGGCGGTGTACGAAATCCTATATTAAATACTTTGTTTTCATCATCATTAGATAAAAGTGCCACCCTCGCACCTGTCTTTTTATGACGCAGCAGATAACCCACAGAATTCATCTCCGGGATCTGCTGTTTTTCTATCAGTTCATAAGCTGCTAACTGCTCTACTGTCATAAATCTTGTATGACCTCCATGTTCTTTTCTTCTGTGTAGTATATACATTCTTTATGAGTATAACACAGGATGGGTGGATTTTCCATGGAGGAAATCGCGATATTTTGTTTCATGAACACATGTAAAAAAAGTGAATTTTCACTTTTTTCAGTGAAAATTCACTTTTTATCACTTCTACGCTTCCAACGCATGTTTCACATAGATCTGTCGAACCGCTGGGTATTCACCCAATCCTTTCAAGATGCATTCTACTTCATATCCGGCTTTTTCAAATGTGCTTTTCCAGGAATCCTCCTCATCGCCTGACATATCATTTATAGCATGGTCTCCTGCCACCACCATAAACGGTGCAAGAATGACTCTTTTCACATGCAACGTCTGAATCTTCTCAAGCAAAGTGTCCAAAGATGGTTCTGCTTCCACTGTTCCCATAAATACCTGTGGATATCCCAGTTCCTTCAGCCGCTGATCCAGTTCTGTATAAACACTGTTACTATCATGAGGGGTTCCATGTCCCATAAATACAACTGCTTCCTCTTTTTCGATAGTTCCAATCTCTGCCATCACTGCCTGAAGTACCTCGTCTGTATCTTCCGAAGTAGTCAGCAGCGGAGTACCAATCCGAACCTGTTCAAACTGACTGCGTCTTTCCAGAACAGCTTCTTTCAACTGATCATATTCAATTCCTCGAATCACATGGGTTGGCTGCACGATCACATCCGTAATTCCATCTAAAAGCATCTGCTTCATGGCTTCTTCCACGGTGTTGATATGTACGTCATCTCGCTTTTCTATTTTTCGGATGATCATACCGCTGGTCCAGGCACGATAGAATGCTCTGTCTGGCATTGCCTTCTGAATATCTGCCTCTATCCGATCAATGGTTTTCTCTCTGGTTGCATTTACACTGGTTCCAAAACTCACTACTAAAATTGCTTTTTTCGCCATACGATAGATACTCCTTGATTTGATTTCTACTATTACTTATAGTAGCCTGATTCGGCAAAAAAGTCTATAACCCGAATTGGAATAGCTTCCTTGGCTACAACTGCTGGCATAATTTTATGCTTTTTTATAAAACTACCAGTTGACAAACATCGGAATGTATCATAGCATAATACATGTATCGTAATACTATTTCTAATCCGTCTAAAGTAACTACCCATTTTATTTTTTAATCTTTGCATCATTCTTTGCACGTTCCAGTTGTAAATTTTTATAAAGCCCCTTGCAACGCAAAGCTAATGCAGATACAATAAAGGAGAAATCTATTGAAAACATTAAACGAATTAACTTTGCTTGACAAATTCTTATTTGATGAGGTTATGGACATTCCGGAAGCTCATGAAGCTGCTCTCCGGATCATTCTCGGTGATGAAAACCTGCAACTGCTCTCGGCATCCCAAACAGAAAAGGAACTGCGTACAGCTCCCTGGCTTCGCTCGATCCGGCTGGATGTATATTCCATTGATGAGAATCTTCGGATCTATAACACAGAAGCCCAGAAAACCCGCAAAACCGATCTGCTGCGCCGGAGCCGCTTCTATCAAAGCGTTATGGATTCGTCACTCTTAAAGCCTGGCGATGAAAGCTTTAATCTACTGAATGATACATTCAACATTATGATTACACCATTTGATCTTTTTGGCAAAGGTAGATACTGCTATACATTCCATGCACACTGTGATGAAGATCCTTCTCTCATTTTGGAAGATGGTGCGACAAGAATCTTTCTCAATACCCGCGGAACCAATCGCAGTGAAGTATCCGAAGAACTGGTCCAGTTTCTGGAATACATGGAGCAATCCGCTCTGAACGCAGACATTCCCGACACCAACGAAAATCTCATCAAAATTCATAAACATGTCATGCAAATAAAAGCCAGTGAAGAGATTGGAGTGAAGTTTATGCAGCGATGGGAAGAAGAAGCTATGTTAAAACGCGAAGGCAGGGAAGAAGGTCTTTCCGAAGGCATGGAGCTAAAAGAAAAGGCTCTCATTCTGAAAATGCTGAAAAATAACCTGCCAATCGAACAGATTGCCTCCATCACAGACAAAACCGTTGAAGAAATCCAGGCGATTGTCAGTAACCAATGATCTATAACTACCCACAGAGCCCGCAGAAAAGCTTCTAAAGCCTGCGGCAGCCCAGAGTGATATTACTTGCTCTGGACTGCCGCAGGCTTTCTGAATTTTTCTGCTGTCTGTGTTGCGTATTTACAGCATTGACTCCGGCTTAAACAGTGATCTCACCTGTTCGATTTCTTCTCTGCTTGCTGGGGCCGCAGGCACATAATAGGATTTCTCTCTGGCGATCTGATAGATCTGCTCCTGAGCAGCCTCTGCCTTATTTCTCATCTGCTTCAATGTCTGTTTAAGCTTCGGATCCTCGCTCTGAGAAATATACTCCGCATACATTTTCAGTTCTCCGTTGATACCGGTCAGTGTATCACTGACCATGGTCTTTTCATCCATCATGATCTGTTCCTCCTATTTCAAGAATCCCATAAGCTGCTGCTTGTTTTCTTTGGCAGACTGAGCCGCCTGCTCAAAATACTGTCGGACCTGGCTGTCAGTTGCTTCCTGCGCATATGCAGAAAATTTTGCATGACAGGTCTCGCTGCCGCCGATCAGATGACGAAGATTCTGTACATCCAGTTCTGATAACTGTGCCATAATAAAATACCTCCTTGTGAACCATACTGATTACGGCAGTAGTATGTGTTCACAGGGAGGTTTTCATAACATTTAAAATTTTCCAGAATTCCTGTACCGGACTCTGTATCATCTACATTTCATCATATAATTTTTCATATTCTTTTGCAGAATGGCTCCAGGAGAAATCTGCTTTCATGGCACGCTCTGCAATCTTATTCCAGGAACGCTTTCTGTCATAGTAGATCTCCTCCGCATAGCGGATCGCACCCAGCATCTCATGAGCATTGTAATTGGTAAAGGAGAATCCGGTCCCGGTCTCCTCATACTCATTGTACGGCTCCACCGTATCTTTCAGTCCACCGGTCTCACGAACGATCGGCAGTGTTCCATAACGCAGACTCATGAGCTGACTCAATCCACACGGCTCGAACAGAGACGGCATCAGGAATGCATCGCTGGCTGCATAGATCTTATGCGACATCTCATTGGAATAATAGATGCAGGCTGCCACTTTATCTCCGTATTTCCATGCGAAATGACGGAACATATTCTCATAACGCTCCTCGCCGGTTCCCAGCACCACAATCTGTACCGCATCCTGACAAAGCTCATCCATAATACAGTCAATCAGGTCAAATCCCTTCTGATCCGTCAGTCGGGATACAATACCGATCATCATGGCTTTCTTATCCTGCGCAAGTCCAAGCTCCTTCTGAAGCTCCAGCTTGTTCTTTACCTTTTCCTTACGGAAATTGTCCACGGAATAATTCTTATAAATATGTTCGTCCGTCTGTGGATTCCACTCGTCATAGTCAAGACCATTGACAATTCCGGTCAGTTGTCCGGCTCTGGCACGCATGAGCCCATCCAGATGTTCTCCGAAGAACGGAGTCTTGATCTCCTCTGCATAGGTACGGCTCACCGTCGTGATCCGGTCTGCATAGACGATGCCTCCCTTTAAGTAATTGGCATCTCCAAATGCTTCCAGCTTGTCTGCTGTAAAATAAGACATATCAAGTCCGGTCGCATCCTGCACGGTCGGGATATTCCAGACACCCTGGAATTTCAGATTATGGATGGTCATCACTGATTTCATATTGGAATAAAATCCACCTTCGTGGAAACTGTCTTTTAAGTATACTGGCACCAGACCTGTCTGCCAGTCATGACAGTGGATGATGTCCGGCTGATATCCTACTACTGGCAGGATAGACAGAGCCGCTCTGGAAAAGAATGCGAACTTTTCCACATCTTCATGAATGTAGCCATATGGTTTATCCCCATTAAAATAATATTCATTGTCGATGAAATAATAATGAATCCCCGCGTATTCCATCTCCATGATCCCCACATACTGGCTTCTCCATGCCATATCCATATAAAAACTTGTTACAAACTGCATGCGTTCTTTCCATTTTGCAGGAATAAACCGATAGTTCGGAAGTATCACACGAACCTCGTATTTTTCTTTATCAAAATATTTCGGAAGTGCACCAACAACGTCTGCAAGCCCCCCGGTCTTCACAAATGGAACGCATTCTGATGCAACAAAAAGTATTTTCTTCATCGCTTCCCCTCCAGTTTTTATACTCTTGTATTATTATACCGCAAAGAGAAGTTCTTTGAAAGAAGTTTTCGACTGGTTATGCTCTCTTTTTATAATCCAGTCGGATCTTGTCGGCAATCAATGCGATAAATTCTGAGTTGGTAGGCTTTCCTTTCCCAACACTGACCGTATATCCAAATAATTCATCAATGGTATCCATCTTTCCACGACTCCATGCTACTTCAATAGCATGACGGATGGCCCGTTCCACACGGCTTGGTGTAGTCTGATGATTTTTTGCAATAGTCGGATACAGAATCTTGGTAATCGAATTCAACATGTTCATATCCTCTACTGCCATCATGATGGCATCCCGCAGATAATGGTATCCTTTGATATGAGCCGGAACACCGATCTCATGGATCATATTGGTCACATCTGTCTCCAGATTCCGTTCCACATATTCTTTTTTATTTTCATAGGGAACCACTTTCCTGCTTTCTGTGCGGATCTCAGATCGCACTTTCGTTCCTGCATGCTTCAAGCTCTGGATCCGGTTCAGCAGCATCTCATGGTCAAAAGGTTTCATAATATAGTAACTTGCGCCTAACAGAAATGCATCTTCTGTGATCCGTTCCTGTCCAATGGCGGATACAACAACAAACTCCGGCTTCTTTTTAATCTTCGTATCCTGGCTGATCCGCTCCATCACAGACAGTCCGTCCAGCTTTGGCATAATGATATCCAGCAGCATAATGTCCGGCCCTTTGTCCCGGATCAGCTGACAGGCTTCCTCTCCATTGTGGGCGATTCCCACAACCTGCAGATCCTCATCCTGTTTCATGATCTCGCTTAAAATCTCTGTCATTCTTTCATTATCATCTGCAATCGCAACGCTCCATTTGCTCATATACAAACCTCCCCACTATCCTATTGGATTTCTACATCCTTATACAAAACGTATCAGCATTTACAGTCAGATTATAAAAAAGGCTGTAGTATCTGACAAGCTCATCCCGTCTACCGGTTTCGACAGTCATTTTCGACAAGCCCAATATCTCCTGTCAACTATCTTCAAACCGGTGAAAGGTCTGGTGATACAGATGCCCATTGGTAAATTCAGCCCAGCTGTAATTGGACATATATTCACCTCGATAAGCATTGACTGCTGCCACGTTTCCATCAATAAATTCATACAGATCACAACAGATCTTTGAGACATCCACAGCTGTCCTGTTCCTTGATTTGACCAGAACATCTGTCACCCCGGCCTTCCTCAGGGTCTTTCGAAGAGATGAAATGATCGTCTGTACACTTCGGATCTTGCTGTCATCGTCCCACAATGCCAGGGCGATCTCCGCCGTTGTCGCGGATGCTCCCCGCTTGTCTACCAGATATGCCATCAGCTCCCGTGCTTTTTTCCGTTCCCATACCAGCGGTTTGTTATTCACAAACACTTCAAATTCGCCAAATGTCTGCACTCTTACCACAACTCCGGACTTTTTTGACGGCTTGGTCAGAATCTGATCCAGCTGCCGCAGCACATCCCGGATGTCTCCTTCACTGACTGGCTTTAGCAAGTAACCTACTGCATGGACGGAAAATGCTTCCATAGCATAATCTGAATAAGCGGTGCAGAAGATCACCTTTGTCTTCGGGCTTCTTTCTCTGATGTCCTTGGCCAGTTCAATTCCTGACATCCCACGCAGCTTGATATCCAGAAATGCATAGGCGATGGATCCCTTCTCCTGTGCATCCAGCCATTCCATCACATCATCCACTTCATCAAATCCGCTAACTCGATATTCCGGTTTCTCAAATATGCGTTTCAGATTTTCTGTCAACTGCCACAGCATCAAAGGTTCATCATCAACTGCCAGTATATTCATGTGTCTTCCTCCTCCACGGAACCTTGATCGTCACGATCGTTCCCCAGTCTTTTTTGCTGAAAAATTCAAGGCTTCCTCCTGCCATCAGCTTTACTCTCGCCTGTACATTGTGCAGTCCCACATGGGTCTTTCCATCATCCCGGATAGGAAGTTCGTTCAGGTTGCGTGCATCTACACCAACTCCGTCATCTCTGATTTCTACCAAAGCACTGTCTCCTTCCCGCCGTACAGAAATCCACACGGTTCCTCCGCCTTTTTTATCTCCTACACCATATTTGATGGCATTTTCCACAATAGGCTGTAAACTCAACACAGGAATGTCAAAATCCATATCCCAGCCTTTTTCAAATTCATAACAGACCTTAAGTTTCTCTCCGAACCGGATCCTTTCCAGCGTCACATAGTTCTCCACATGAGCAAGCTCATAAGGAAACGGTACCAGATTTTCGTTGCCGATGGCATCCATATTTCCCCTTAGATAACTGGAAAAGCAGGCAACTGCTCCGGCTGCTTTCTGGGGATCCTTCAGGCAAAGCACCTGGATCGATGCCAGAATATTGTAGATAAAATGTGGCCGGATCTGCGACAGCATCATCTGTGTCCGTACTCTCTGTTCTTCTTCTGATCCTTCTGTGTACCTGTACAGCAGAATCGTAAACCGATCTCTGGACTGATTCCACGATACATAGAGTCCAACCAGCATGGCGATCAGACTGTTGGTCAGATTGATTACCATGATCTCGCCATGCTCAAACAGAAGCTCCACACAGATGGTGAGCAGATATGCATACAGAACCATCTTCAGGTGATTCTCCGGATATTCTGCGAAGATCAGTTCCATCCCGATGAAGATTGCACAGAGCATACCGTTGATCTCTCCCGGCCGCATCATAATATCGTAATATAATGCCATTCCGTAAATGGTCCAGATGAAAATCCAGGTCAATTCATGGATATGTTTCTTCAGCCTGATCCGCGATTTCAGAAGATCTTTTGTAGAATACAACAAATACACAAATATTATGATGGCCAGCACCATGGGCCATACATTTGCCTTCTCAAATCCTCGTGCCACACTTCTTACACAAATCAGCAGGAACATAATCGGAATACCAATACACAGACAGTTGATCAGCACTTTTGCGTTATATTCCGCCAGCGAAAATTCCAAAAACCGGATTTCTTTTGCTTCAAATCCATAGTTTCTCCATATATTCAGTTTTTCTTTTATAAAGTCCATTTATTCGCCTTCATCTTCTGTTTTTTTACAGGAACAGAATACATGGCAGACTACAACAAAACAACAACAGGCAATTACGCCTGCGGCAAATCGAAAAGGAGATTACGGTTCTCCGTAATCCCCTCTCTTTTCAAAGCTTTTATACTTCTTCCAAAGGCTTTTCTGTATTTGTTTTTCTCTTCCAGAAATAATATTTCTGTCTCTTTTCCCGTCTGTCTTTCTTGCTGGTTCCATATACGATCAGATAGAATACCGGCATCAATACCAGGATCAGGATCGTAGACGCTACCAGCCCTCCGATGATGACCAGTGCCATACCCTGCATCATAACAGAACTTCTTCCGCCAAATCCAAGGGCACTTGGTGTCATGGAGATGACTGTTGTCAGTGTAGTGATCAGGATTGGACGAAGTCTGGTCTTGCCGGCTTCGATCAGGGCATCCTCCACATCCATCCGGCGGCGCATCATATTTACACCGTCAACATAGAGAATACCGTTATTTACTACCGTACCGACTAATGTCAGCACACCCATCAGACCGACCATACTGAAGGCAATTCCGCTGATAAATACCAGACCGAAGGCACCAATCAAACTGAACGGGATACTCAGCATGACCATCAGCGAATATTTTGGTGACTCAAACTGCATCGCCATTACCAGAAATACCAGGAATACTGCAGTTGCAAGGGCTTTACCCATATCGCCAAACATATCATCCTGCATAGTATCCATCAGAGTCTTAGCCTCAGATACGCTGTCTGGCAGATCCAGTGTGGTCAGTAACTGATCCATAGCATCCTGAATATCGGATTTGGCATCAGACAGACAGGACGCTGTTACCGTCACGGTATACTTGCCATCCATCTTCATAATTGTCTGCGCTGCATTGGTATATTCAACCGTTGCCAGCTCGGACAACGGAATACCTCCAATATCTGCATTCATCAGCTGACTGGCATTGTCGTAGGTTCCCTTCGGGAACTCCAGATCCACATCATATTCCTCACCGTCTGAGGTAACTGTCATGGCTGTGGTTCCGCTCAGCATGCTATAGAGACCGCCTGCCACCTGCGCCGGTGTCATACCGTGGCTCATGGCACTTAACGGATCTACCACAACACGAAGCTGTGTCGTGTTATTTCCTGCATCAGACGATACATTCAGCACACCTGGAATATTCCATGTTGCTTCCTGAATCATCTCCGAAGCTTCTTTTGCATCTTCCAGATTCACAGATCCAATGGTAATGGATGCGCCGGAACTGGAACTTGTTCCCATTGACATGGAACTTGACATGGTGATATCAAGCTGCATATCCACAATATCACCGGTATCCTCGATCCATTTATCCACCACTTCCTGCGTGCTCATCTTTCTCTTATCTTTTAAGTTGACAGAGATGGTTGCACTTCCAGAAGAAGCCGTCATCGTGTAATTCTCTACATTTTCATCAGCTGCGATCATATCTTCGATCGGAAGGATCTGATCACTGACAGTCTCCACTTTTGTTCCGGGACGGAACGTAGCTTCTACGCTGACCATGCCTTCATCCATGGTTGGCATGGCTACAATATTAGTAAAGCTCAGGATTACGAAGGAAGCAATCAGCAGTAACACTGCTACCAGCACACTGGTTTTCTTCCTGCGAAGAACCTTTCTCTCCATATGGTCATATTTTTCTTTGATGATATCCAGCAAATGATTGATCTTCAGATCTTCCTTCTGCTGCGGCTGATACATCTTAAAGAACAGCGGCACAAGCGTAATTGCGGAGATCAACGAAGCTACCAGTGAGAACACAATAGTCAGTCCCAACTGCATAAAGATCTGTCCGGTCATTCCACCAGAGAAGCACAGCGGCAGATATACAACAACCGTTGTGATAGTGGATGCCACAATAGAGGAGATCACTTCTGTGGTACCCTGCAGTGCTGCCTCTTTGAAATCCGGCACCCGATCTCTTGCACGGAAACAGCTCTCGATCACGACACTGGAGCTGTCTACCATCATACCGATGGCGATGACCAGACCACCCAGCGTCATAATGTTCAAAGAGAAGCCCATCAAAGCCATAACGATCACCGTCATGAGCAGCGAGATCGGCATCGAGCATCCTACGATAATACTTGCTTTCCAGTCACCGAAGAAAATGAACAGAACGATCATGGAAAGGATAACACCCAAAGCCAGTGTACTTCCCACAGAACTCAAGGATTCAAAGATCATTTCCGATGCATCATAGGAAGCTTCGATCACTGCATTTTCATTCTGCTCTGAAATATTTTTCATGACCTTCTTCACATCATTTACCATACCGATGGTACTGGCACTCTGATTCTTGGTCATGGAGATTGTTACGGTGTCTTCCCCGTTAAATCTTGCAATACTGTCTGCATCCTTCACAGACCAGTCAACATCTGCCACATCAGACAGATGGATCACGCTTCCAGTAGCTGTATACAACGGAATATCCCGGATTGCCTGTACGGTATCATTATCCGAAGTGCTGATGGCACTGATGGACTGACTTCCCTGCTCCAGATTTCCCAACGGGATCGTAAAATCCGTTGCCTTGATATACTGAGCTATGGAGTTCATATTCAATCCATACTGGCTCAGTGCATTTCTGTCGAGCTCTACTTTTATGTACTGTTCCTGTCCACCGGACACAGTGACCTGTGCCACGCTGCTCAGTGCTTCCAATTCCGGAACTACATCCTGATTGGCAAATGCCAGTGCATCGGTTCCATCGGAGGTACTGACAGAATAGGTAATGCTTGGCATAGAATCCATATTCATCTCTATGATCATAGGATCCTGACTGTCGTCCGGCAGATCTGATTTTACCTGATCCAATGCTGCCCGCAGATCCAGATATGCATCATTTACATTCTGATCATAATCATACTGCAGAAGTACCATGGAGACATTTTCCATGGAACTGGAAGTGATGGATTTTACACCACTTAAGCTTCCGACTTTATCCTCGATGGGCGTCGTCACCAGATCATCCACAGACTCGGAATCTGCACCCGGATATACAGTATATACGATTTTCATCGGCATCTCCATATCCGGCATAAGCTCCAGACGCAGAGTGGTCAGTGATGAGAATCCAAATACTACCAGAGCAAGTACTGCCAGCAGAGTTGTTACTGGCCGTTTTAACACTAACCTCGTCACTCTATTCATTACTCGGCAGCCTCCTCATCCGCAGATGTCTCATCCGTTGCCTGTTCCTGTGACTCTTCTGTTTCCTCAGATGTGTCTTCTGTATTGTTTACCACATCTTCTCCGTTGAGAGTCACGATCTCTACTTCTGCACCATTTCTTAATTTGGCAGACCAGTTATCCACAACCAGGCTGTCAGTTGTCAGCCCGTCTTCGATCACTGCATGTTCATCATCCATAAGACCTACTGTTACAGAAGTACGGACCAGCTTATTGTCCTCCACGCAGTACACATAAGCATCTCCACCTGAGAAATACAGCGAATCAAATGGAATCAACATTTTATTGTCTTCTTTTTCTGTGGTGGCACTTACCTTTACAGATACACCGTTTGGCAGGGCATCTCCGGCTCCTGTCACGGTTGCTTTGACACGGAACAGCTTGGTCTGCTGACCTGCCATCGTTCCGATCTCGGTGATGCTTCCGTCAAAGGTCTGTCCATTACGTTCCACTGTCACATGATCACCAATGTTCAATGTATTTTTTGCAGCCTCTGCCACATCAAAAGTCACAGTCATGGAATCCTTGTTGGAAATGATATATGCCACATTACCTGCTGCTGCCATTCCTTCTTTTTCTACATTGATTGCTTCGATCACACCACTGATCGGAGCTGTCACCGTACAATAATCCAGCTGCATCTGCGCAGACTCAATACCTACAGCTGCCTGGTTAAGCTGTGCGGTATACGTTGCATCTGTCTGCGGATATACCTCATTTTGTGTGATGGAGTATGCCTGTTTTGCAGTATTCAAGCTGTCTGTCAAGGTATCCTGGCTGGTCTCGATCTGATCGATGCCGGATTTGAGCTGGGTCTTACCACTATTGATCGTATTCACACCCGCCTGTGCCGCACTTAAGCCCTGCTTTGCAAGTGCAAGCTGGGAAGATGTTGCGGTAACAGTAGCTGCAGCAGCGTCATATTCTGCCTTTGCAGTGTTATAGGCAGCTTCTGCGGCCTTACATGCTGCTTCTGCTTCAGCTTTCTGAACAGCGGTTGCTGTAGAACCTGCTTTGTTAATTTCATCATATGCTGCTTTTTTTGCGTCATATTCTGTTTTTGCTGTCTCCATCGGTTCCTGCTTTGCTGCCAGATCCTGCTTCTGCACCCCCAGGCTCTGGGACAAGGAATCCACACTTGCCTGTGCAGATGCGACCTGCGCAGACGCTGTTTTTCCCTGCTCTCTCAGTTCATCCAGGCTGTCTTCCATATCATCTTTACTTTCATATGTATCATTCAGATTTTTCTGAAGCTGACGGATCTGCTCCTCAGTCTGATAATTCTGGAGATCTCTGGCTCCGCTGGTCGCCGCCGTAGCTCCTGCCTGTGCCGTATTGTATGCTGCCTGTGCGCTGTCCATCTGAACCTGATATGCTTCATCATCGATTTTGAACAGTACGTCGCCTTCCTTTACCGTATCTCCTACTTTATAATTGACCTGTGTGACTGTTCCGGACAGCTTCGGCATCACATATACCTGTTGCTGCGGTTCTACTGTACCTATGTAAGTAGTATCACTGGTCAATTCACCCATCTGGGGATTTTCCACTTCTACTGAAACCTTGCTGACCTGGGTCGTCTCCTTATTCTTACCGCAAGCGGTCGCGGATACGCAAAGTGTCACTGCGAGTCCCATTGCCATAAGTTTCTTTGCTTTCATGTTGGCTCCTCCTGTCATCTTTTTCAATTTTTAGCCGTGTACAGATTATAACCCGATTATAAACAAATTATAAATTTCTGGTAACAATATTTGGATCTTGGC
>ERZ856578.3176-NODE-3176-length-25180-cov-17.532446_pt1 | contig 25180 bp, 34 predicted proteins | sample MGYA00514384_ERZ856578 | MGnify/ENA primary metagenome ERZ856578 (study PRJEB29103, sample SAMN06111958) | human gut metagenome | biome: human gut; feature: ankylosing spondylitis patient; material: healthy_person | host: Homo sapiens | place: China:Hangzhou... | reverse complement strand
AGGCAAGAGCCATTGAAGCCACGCTGGGCGATATTACCCCGTTCAACGCCGGAAAGAAAAAAGAGGAAGCCCTCTCCATGCTGAAAAAGTGGTTTCCTCAGATGGAGAACTTCTCCGGGCAGCTAAAAAAGTACAAAGTCACAATCCATGACCTGTTGGCGGAAAATGAGAAGCTGGAAGCAAGGGCAAGGGCCAGCGAACAGGGCAAGATGAAAGATACGATGGAACGAGCAAAGCTGAAAAGCGAACTGCACGATATGCAAAGGCTGATTGAGCGTATCCCGCCGGATATACTGGCGGAGCTGAAACGGCAGCAGCGGCAGCATGGAAAGGAAAGGTGATTTTATAAGCAGATTTTTACGCCGTCCCTGTGCGGCATTGTACCTTGAAAATTGAATACAGGAGGTTCTATGGAGCATATCAGATACAAAAAAGAAACAGAGGTCGTGACTTTTCAGGGAAAAGAAATCACGCTGGAAAATCTCTCCCCGGTGTTCACGCCGGAACAGGAAGTGGCCAAACGCCGGGAGCTGGAGCAGCAGCTTTATGAGGTGTTCCGCAAGTATGCCGACAAACGGCAGAGTGAGGAAGCTGGGGCATAAGGTTTTCCAAAGCCATCGTTGATTTGCGGGGCTGCTGGCGGTATAATAAAACTGTCAGCAGCTCCGTTTCTTTTTGAAGAAAAGGAGCGACAATATGAACAACAGAATAGACGCAATCTATGCAAGACAATCGGTAGACAAAAAGGACAGCATTTCCATTGAAAGCCAGATTGAGTTTTGCAAATACGAATTGAAAGGTGGGAACTGTAAGGAATATACAGACAAAGGATACAGCGGCAAGAACACAGACCGTCCGAAGTTTCAAGAACTGGTGCGGGACATCAAGCGGGGGCTGATTGCAAAGGTCGTGGTTTACAAGCTCGACCGTATCAGCCGTTCCATTCTGGACTTTGCCAACATGATGGAGCTGTTCCAGCAGTACAATGTGGAGTTTGTGTCCTCTACGGAAAAGTTTGATACCTCCACCCCGATGGGGCGGGCGATGTTAAATATCTGTATCGTGTTCGCCCAGCTTGAAAGGGAAACGATACAGAAGCGGGTGACGGACGCTTACTATTCCCGCAGCCAGCGAGGTTTCAAGATGGGTGGGAAAGCCCCTTATGGCTTCCATACAGAGCCGATTAAGATGGACGGTATCAACACAAAAAAGCTGGTGGTAAATCCAGACGAAGCGGCAAATATCCGGCTGATGTTTGAGATGTACGCCCAGCCCACAACCTCCTACGGGGACATTACCCGGTACTTTGCCGAACAGGGAATTTTATTCAACGGCAAGGAACTAATACGCCCCACGCTGGCGCAGATGTTACGCAATCCTGTCTATGTGCAGGCAGACCTTGATGTGTACGAATTTTTCAAAAGTCAAGGGACAATCATTGTCAATGACGCTGCCGACTTTACGGGGACAAACGGCTGTTATCTGTATCAGGGACGGGATGTGAAGCCCAGCAAGAAAAACGACTTGAAAGACCAAATGCTGGTGCTGGCTCCCCATGAGGGCATTGTCCCGGCGGATATATGGCTGGCCTGCCGCAAGAAGCTGATGAACAACATGAAAATCCAGTCTGCCCGGAAAGCCACCCACACATGGCTGGCGGGGAAAATCAAATGCGGGAACTGTGGATATGCACTTATGAGTATCTTCAATCCGTCCGGCAAGCAATATCTCCGCTGTACGAAACGGCTGGACAATAAAAGCTGTCCGGGCTGCGGGAAAATCATCACTTCGGAACTGGAAACGGTTATTTATCAGCAGATGGTAAAGAAACTGGCAAGCTACAAGACGCTGACAGGCAGAAAGAAAGCGGCAAAGGCAAACCCGAAAATTGCCGCCCTGCAAGTGGAACTTCTCCATGTGGACAGCGAGATTGAAAAGCTGGTGGACAGTCTGACGGGTGCAAACAATGTCCTGCTCTCCTATGTGAATGTGAAGATAGCGGAACTGGACGGGCGCAAACAGGAACTTGTGAAGCAGATAGCCGAGTTGACGGTGGAAGCCATAAGCCCGGAACAGGTCAGCCAAATTTCCGGCTACCTCGACACTTGGGAGAATGTATCCTTTGACGACAAGCGGCGGGTGGTGGACTTGATGATTACCACCATAGCCGCTACAAGCGACAGTTTGAACATCACATGGAAAATCTGACGGGCGGCACACCTCCCGTCAGACCGTTACCCTGTGTAGTCCCTTGTAAACTGTACTTTCCCATAGACTAACACTTTGTATCTATGCGCCACATCAATTGGGATGGTATCTCGCTCCCCGGTCCACGCCGGATATTGCTTTTCCGCCCGCTCAATGTAATGCGTCCGGTTTTTGATGTAGTCTTTCGCCGTTGGGCCATTCTGGTTCCAATCCGGCTGTACCGCGCTCTCCGGCGCATCCTGCCAGGCTGTCCCATCCTCTGTCCTTGTAAGCAGTTGTCCAGACTTACCGCCCGCCGGCACGCCGATCCCCGCCGGGCCCTGCACTCCGTCCATCACCTCCGCCGTAGTCGTCCCAGATGTGTCTACGGCAGTCAAGAGCGCCCCGCTCTCGGTCCTCGCTACTTTGACCGAGGGCAGGATCTCCGCCGCCGCTTCCGCCCGGTCTGCGGCGGCCACCGCGTCGGCCTTGGCCTGCGTGACCCTGGCCTCCATCTGGGCAAGCTCCGAGGGCTCGACGCTCGGAAATGCCTCCGCAGCGTTGATGCTCCCGCTCACCAGCAGCTCAAACTGGTTGCTGTGGGCCACCGTATCCCCTTTGAGGCCCCGGAGCTGACAGCGGTACAGCCCGTCGGAGGCCAGGATATCCCGCGTGAGCTCCACCCACAGCACGTCCCCGGTCCGCTCCAGGTCCACCACGTTCTTTGCCTTCCCCAGGGCCATATCCAGCTTGACCGCCCACCCCGCGTCCAGGTCCGCGGCGATCTCCAGCCGCCGGTGCAGGTGGTCCGACTCATATCCGAGCTCCCGGTCCCTTACTTCCATCCGCACACGCCAGTTATCAAGCCTAATCATACCTGCGCCTCCTCCAGCAGCGCCTGGACCTCGTCCCGCCAGCGCAGGGGCACGTCGTCGATGGTCTTCAGCCCCTTGCGGATCAGGTCAACGTACAGCTTAGCCATTCGTCTCACCTCCCAGCAGCGCCTCGGCCAGCTCCGCGATGGCGAGCTGCGCCGCAGTGTTGTTGTCTTCTACCACCTGGGCCAGTTCTGCCACGGCGAGCTGAGTCTGAGTGAGCGCGTCCGGCTCCGGCTCAGGCGCAGGGGTGGGCTCTGGGACGGGGAGCTGTGTCAGGAGGATCGATCCGCCCGTCTGTTCCACCCGCAGCCAGTCGGCCACGGCATAGGAGGCCAGCAGAAACGGCCCGTCCTCAAGTTCGGTCCACACCTCCAGGGCCTCTCCCAGCTCCATCGGCTCCGCCGTCTCCAGACGTACCGTCTGGTATCCAGGGGCAAAGGACAGCAGCTCCGCCTCCTGACCGTTGGTTTTTAAGATCATAGCCTTTCCTCCTTCAGAGACCCAGCCGAAAATGTGATCGGGCCGAAGTTGCGGTTTGCACTAATTGTGATGGTCTCGTACAGCGAACCATCCGCCAGTTCCCTCGACGCATAATAGAGATCAAGCGTGTCTCTGTTCGCGTAAGAGCCGTAGGGAAACCACAACCTTGTGCGGCTGCTGGAATCCCTACTAATCGATGCGATCTTCAGGACAGAGGTATCCCCACTATTCTCTGTGATTTTCAGGTGAGTGCATCCACTACAGTTCAGAGTGGCGGTCTCAGTGGTCGAAACGGAAACGCTTCTGACGGATTTGAACGCTTTTCCGCCCATCACGGGCAAAATACAATCGCTCATCTCATCCCCTCCTTACACCGTGCCCACGAGCTGGATCGGTATATTGACGGACGGAGCCGCTCCGTCGCTCCTGGTGTAGACCCGGATTTTGCCGGCCATGGTTTCGATCCGGCTGATGTTGTTGGCGAACTCCTCCACCATGAGTTCCGAGGCAGCGACGTCGGAGGTCTGCACCACGCCTACGCAGGGGGTCATGGCCGCCGTAATACCAGATACTGCGACGTCCTTGTAGTACCCGCCCCCGGACGCCGCCGTCCATGTTCCGGTGGGGATCGTCGCCGTATACCGGTACTTCACCGCCGCCCCGATATCTGCCGGGGTGGGCTTGTTTTGCGTAGTATAGAACTCAATCCAGGCGCCGTATACCGGCGTGGATACGTCACCATTCGTGGATAGCTTCCGGGCATAATAACGATTCCCGTTGGTCATGATCTTCTGGATCAGATAGGCATAGTTGCCGTCCAGGGCTATGGATGTCCCGTTGGATGGCACAACATCCATGACGAAGGCGTCGGTCGTCGGACTGTTTGTCAGGCTCCCCGCCGTCGCATTGTTTTTGCACCGATACACGCCGACCGCCGTGTACGAGTTGAGATCAGCGCCCTCGGGGATATCCGCCCGAGAATCATCAAACGGGATCGCTCCCGCCACATCCGCCACCTTGGGCTTGTTGCCGGCATGATAGACGTTATACGACGTTCCGTTGAAGTTCAGGCTCAAGCAGGATGCAAGACCTTTGATTTTTTTAATACACAGGGCAGCATACGTCCCATCTGTATCAACGTCCTTAATATGCAGCCCATCCTCGACAGACGAACTTGCGTTTTTAAAGATAGTGGCCGTTCCGGCTCCATCTGTTCCGAAATTAAGTGATGGAAGCGCACTCTTTTTTATAGTCAGGTCCCCAGTCATGGTATCGCCGGTCTTTGCGACCGCCCCCACCTGGGCCGCCGTCACCCCATGGGGGTTGTTGGTGTTGGAGATGTGCGCGCTGGTTGCCGTCCCGTCCGCCTTGGCGTTCCACGCCGCCCGCTCCGCCGCGCTGACGTGCTTCACCTGGTCCGCTTCGTGCGCCGCCAGCGCCGCCCCCTCCGCCTTGCCGTCCTCCAGATCCTTCAGCGCCGCGTCGACGGCATCCATATTGGCGTTGAGCACGTCGATCTTGGCATAGTCGCTGCCGCCCGGCTTATTGAGTCCGTAATTTGTTGTCTGCTCCATCTCAGAGCTCACCTCCTAAAATATCATCCCAGGTCCGGCTCTCCAGCTCTCCCCAGGTCTTCTCCTCCAGCTCTCCCCAAGTCCGGTAGAGGATGATGTAGTCGTATGCCAGGTGCGCGGGCTTGATCTCCTCCAGGGCCGCCGACAGGTCGTCCAGGTTGGGCGGCACCCCGATGCTGCTGAGGAACCGGATGTCGAAACGGTATGCCTCCGGCTGCTCCTCCACCGCCACCTGGCCGTTGGTGAAGCTGGATGCCACGTGCTGGATGAGCTTCTTTGTAACAGTTCCTTGCCCAGCCAGCTTTGCAATAATCCTGGAACGCCTGTCCGCCATAGCAGATTCTGAATCGGTGGGAAGCCCTAAAATCTTTTCGTGCCGCCCCAGCCCCCAGGTAGAGGTCGCAATGACAAGCTGCTGTTCCTGGCTGCTCACGTTGTCGCGTAGCTCCTGCATAACGCTTTCCTCGGCTTGCAATAGGTCCCTCATGTTTTTCATTTTCAGCAGAAAGAGCGGGAGCATCTTAGAATCATTCAGCTTCATGTACTGAGACCTCCTGGAGTTTAAAAAACTCGCCTACCTGTGCTTGTATGGAAGATGTTCCGCCGTTGATTGTGTAGGAAACAATATCCTTTACTCCGGGTGCATTGAAAATACGATCTCCGATCCTGAAATAGCTTAGCGGAGTATCCTCCTGGAAAGCGATCTCATTTAAATATTCTTGGATGTATTGGCCAATAGATGTCTTGGCAGCCTCAAAGCCAAATCCGGATTCCATTGATATTGTAGCGTCAATACTGATGAGAATGGGTGACGCGGCAACCACCGTGACCGTAGCGCCAACAGGACGATTTTCCTCAACATATTCTCGAACCGCTTGAAGATCTGCTTCCCCGGGGACATCCTTTTGTGTAGAGATTACAATCACTTTCACCGTGCCGGGCCCATTCCAGCACGGTATACATTTTGCATCCCCGATATTGGGCACACTCTTGGCCCAGTAAATATAGTGGTTTTTATTCCCACTTGTTAATGGATTCTGGATTTTCTGGAAAATCCGTTCCCGAAAAGCGTCGTCTGTCTCACCTTCCAGTCGGGCCTCGTTATAGTCGAGGGCCTTTCTATCTAAGTATTCGCCTTCAGCGGTATCCAGGAACACATGGTCCGGGATTGTAGAGATTTCCATTTGAACCAGCCGGGCCATTTCTTCAGCGACTGCCTGCAGGTTATCCATACAAAATCCGCCCTCGAGCTTATTTACTTCATCTTTTAAAGCTCCTTTCATGCGGCTTAAAATTTCTGCATAGCTAAAGTCCATCTCTGCTGTGTCACTCATGCACACACCTCCATTGCCTCCCATGCGATTTGAGTCGGTCCGTAGACCGTCGTGCAGGTAAAATCAGTTTGGATCCCACTTTTGGTTTGTGTAAAAACGAAGTCTGAAATCTCGGAGATATATGGATTTACCATCAGGGCTTCAATGATAAAACGCTTGATCTCGGATTTCACGACCTCAGAGTGCGAGGGGCTTCCTATCAAAGTATGGATCTCGCTACCAAAGGCACTATCATAGGCAGTATACCGGAACCGCTCTGTAATCAGTGCCTTAAATATCCAGATGCGCAGTGCCTCGTTGCCCTCCACTAGGTAGGTATTCCCGTTGCGGAGCAACAGCCTGTTGTTTTCAAAATCATATGCATATTCCCGGAAAAGCGGACGATTACTGTTCTGATCCGCTTCCAGAATTTCTGGGCTGATAAAAGGGAAGATACTCATGCGGGCACCACCTTTACAACGATATAAAAGGCGACGCCGGATTCATACACCAGCACCTGATCCCCAGCCTTTAGGGGCAAGGAGGCGTTCTTATAGAGGTACTTGGAGATCACCTGATCGTGCGCTTTAATGGTCAGCGGTACGGTGGTATTGACGGTCGCAAACCGCCAGGTGCCGTCTGCGCCGCCAGAGCCATCGCCCATCAGGGCCTCGGCCATCTCCACGGCCCATCTTGACATATCTCTCGCCTCCTATCCTTGGGATTGGTTTTCAATCTCCTTCTCGTCCATCATGTTGGAGAAAGCCAGGGTCAGAGCCATCTCGTGTTTGCCGTCCGTGAAGGTGTGGGTGTCGCTCTCAATATAGAACTTGCCGAACAGCCCGGTGGTGGTCTCCTGGACGATCAGCGCATAGCCACTGACCGCCCGGCTGTCTCCTGGACAGCCGGTGACGCTGCCGGTCTGTTCCAGCGTCTGCAGGAGGGCTTTTGCCTCGGTCTGTGCGTCCTTGCCGTCCTCCTGCTTGTAGACCGTCTGCACCACGCCATACTTTTGCTGGGCGGCGGTATCCTCCACCACGCCGATCTGGTTGCCGTCCTTATCCGTGATCAGCACCCGGTCAACCAGGTTTTGCAGGCTGGTCTTGTAATTGGCCTCCGTCAAATTGTAGGAGCCGTCCAGCACCGCCCCGCAGAGCGCCCCCTTCTCGATTACATGGAGCTGTGTGGCGTTTTTAATTAGGGGGATGTATTTCTTGCCGTTCTTCCGGCTGGCGGCTGTGTAGGCCGCCATAATGCCGTCATACGCCTTCTTTCCCAGCCACGGCATATAAACAGGGATCCCCGTGGCTGCAGCTGAGCCGAAAGGGATCCCAAGGTGGGAACAGATCCAGGCAGTGATGGCCTCCGGGGTTTCGTTATCGAATACCCGGTTGATGTCAGACTTCGTGACATAGAACATCATGTCGAGGGCGGTATAGGTCACCACATTCCCGCTGCCGGACTTCTCAATATCAAAGACCGGGCCGCTGAAAAGCAGCTTCCCGTCCTCCAAAAATTGCACCTGGTCGCCCTCATTGATGTTCACTTTCGGGAGAAAGCGGTCGCTGTCCTTGTTGGCCACCGTGAATACCAGCTTCCGGGCCACCTGCTTGCTGTCGCCGCTCCAGGTGACCTTTTCAATGACCTCGGCCAGCTGCTTTCCCCCGGCGTTCAGTTCATAGCTCATGGGATCACCAGCTTCTGTCCAGGTTTGATCAGGTTGGGGTTGCTCCCTATTGTCCCCTTGTTGGCCTCATAGATTTTCGTGTATTGGGAGCCGTCGCCATAGTATTTCTTTGCAATGTTCCACAGACAGTCCCCGGACACCACGGTGTAACTCTTGGGGGCAGTCTGCGTATTGGGGCGGTTGTTCAGCCCGTTGGTGTCACTCTGCTGCTGGGTCTCCACCTGCACCGCAGGGACATTCAAGAAGCGGTACTCGGATAGCTCCAGGGTGTAATACACATCCTTATCGCCTTCCCGGTACTTTTTGGTCAGCTTGTCGATGCTCATAGCCAGGTTGAAGTCGCAGTCGCTGATGATGACACGGATGGGCTGTGTGCTGGTTTTCCATTTCTCCAGCAGCCGGATATATTCCAGCGGCTCCCGGTCTGCATAGCGGGCCAGCGGGGACGATGGCGAAGGGAAAAAGCTGGACAGGGAGCCTGTCACCAGGCCCCGGTGCCCGATCAGGTTTGCTTCGCCGATATTCAGCAGGGTGATCTTCTGGTTGTTCTGGGCCTCGGAGAACTCAAACTCCGAGGGGTTGATGGGGAGATCGAACATCTCCTCGTGGTTGTTATAGCTCAGTTCAATGATGCGCTGCTTCAAGCGGCCACCTCCTTATGCGGGCACCGGCACCATATTCTTCACAGCCAGCACCACTTCCTTGGCGACCTTCTCGCCGATCTTGTCGATGTCGGCCTCCTCCCGTACCACGATGGTATCGGCCAGCTTTGCCAGGGTAAACTGGACGACAGAGGAAACGGGGGAAGATCCGCCGCCTCTGCGGATGGGCGCGTTGGCCGGGACAGAGGTGGGGGCGTCTTGCGCTGCTGTGGCCTCCCGCATCCGCTGCAGGCTGCTGGCCAGCTGGACGCTCTCCTTGTTTGGCAGGATCCGTGTCCCGCGCGGCAGGTCGATCAGCTCCGGCCCTTGCTCACCCACCCAGGTGGGGCCGCCGCGCCAGTTGTTAGTGCCTTCTGCGTTAGAGCCTGCCTCGCCGCCACCGCCGCCGAATCCGAACAGACCGCCGACCTTATCTGCGATCCAGCTCAGGCCGTTGCCGATGCCCTCGACGATGGGCTTCACCGTGTTCCACACGCTGCTGATAACGCTGGCGATCCCATTAAAGACCGTTTGCACCACATTGAAAATGGTCTTAAAGACGCTGATGGCGATGTCGATGACCGGGGAAATGACCGACCATGCGGTGGTCAGAATGTCTGCCACCACCGGCATCACCGTACCGATGATCTCCTGGATCCAGCCCATCTTGCTTCCGATGAAGGACAGCACGGAGCCGACCTTCTGGCCGATGCCGTCGAAGATGACCTGGAACACAGGAGCCAGGGTGGAAATGACCGTCCCAATGCCCTGTACCAGCCCGGCAATGACCGGAGCTGCCGCACTGATCACCTGGCCGATGGTGCCCACCACCGTCTGGATCACAGGCAGCACCGAGGGGATGAGCGTCTGCACGGTCTGTATGATGCTGGTGATGGCGGGCATGACCGCTACGCTCACCTGCTGCAGGGTGGTCTTGACAGAGGCCCCGAAACTGGCCAGCTGCGGCTGCATTGCCGCAAAGCCGCTCTTGAAGTCCCCGATGGCGTCGAAGAGGTCATCCACGATGCCACCCATGCCGGAGGGAAGAAAGCTGACGATGCCATCCCGCAGGCTCTTGACGATCCCTGCGCCCAGGCTCTTGATTTTAGGGGCGGCAGTCTGAAGGCCGGTCTGGATAGCCTCCGGCAGGGAGGTGATGACACGCCCCACCATGGGAATGGCGTTGTCCAGCAGGAAGGTGGAAGCGGTGGAGACCAGCTCCTTCATGGAGCCGGTCACATCCCCGCCGATGGCCATATTCCCCAGCAAGTTCTGCGCGGCGGCTTTCATTGCGGAGAAGGAGCCGCTGAAGGTCTCGCTGGCTTCCTTGGCCGTTGTCCCCGTCACGCCCAGGTTTTCCTGGATGGCGTGGATGGCATTATATACATCGGCCAGGTTGTCGATGTCGTACTTGGTGCCAGTAAGCTTCTGTGCGTCCGACAGGAGCCGCTGCATCTCCTCTTTGGTGCCGCCGTACCCCAGCTTCAGGTTGTCCAGCATAGTATAGTTCTGCTTGGCGAAGCCCTGGTAAGCGTTCTGGATGGACTCCATATCGGTGCCGAACTTGTTTGCGTTGTCCGCCATGTCGATCAGGGCCATGTCCGCGACGGTGGCCGCCTTTGCGGTGTCACCGCTCAGGCTGCTGATCAGCGAGGCGGAGAAGCTGGTCACCTGCTCCATATAGGCGTTGGCGGAGAGGCCCGCTGTGCGGAATGCTGCGTCCGCATTGGCCTTTACCACACTGGCATCTTCCTTGAACAGGGTCTCCACGCCGCCGATGCTCTGCTCCAGCGCAGCCCCCTGGCTGATGGCACCGCCCATGACCACCGTGACCGCCAGTGTCACCGGGATGGCCACCGTCTTTGCCAGGCTTGTCAGCTGGCCCTTGATTTTGGATAGCCCGGCGGTCACGCCGTCCTTCAGCTTGACCACCGGCGTGGCGATCATCTTTCCGACCGCCTTGACCTTATTCCCCACCGCCTTGACCTTGTCGCTGGCCATATCCTTGATGGCCATGGCGGTGACGATTTTTTGACGCAGCGGCTCAAGCCGCTGCCGCAGCTGCTGCGCAGTCCGGTTTGCCGCCGTAGCGTCAAGCCGGGCCGTGCGCCGCTGATCCCAGGTGGACTCAAGTTCCCGGCGCGTCCGCTGCACATCACGCCGGAAGGCACTCTGCTCTTGCTTGATATTGCGGAGTACCGCCGACATATTATCTTTGATTGAAATTGCGCCTTTTACCACGCCCATCGGCGGCCCACCTCCTTATTCCAGCGAGAACATCTTCGCCCGTTCATCCAAGGCGACCAGCATAGATGCCTGATAAAAAAGCCTGGATTCAAGATCCAGACTTAAAAACTCCTCTGCCCTCCATCCCTTCTGGATGTAGTAGTGGAGCAGGTATGCGTCGCCATCCTGGGCAATTACTTTTTTAAATCTTCAACCACGGTCACTTCGCCGTTCATCGCGCCGGACAGTTCCATGATGGCCGTCGCGATCTGTGTGATCTCCGACAGGTCAAACATATTCACGATGTCCAGCGGCTCCTTCAGCTCCCGTTCCTCCGGGGGCAGCTCGGCTTCCTGGGCCATGATCTCCTTGGCCACATCCCGCAGGCTCGGCTCCATGGCAGCCAGATAGATGCTGTACTTGTCGCTGCGCTTGATGTCGCCGTTGTCCTCCAGCGTCATGCACTCCATGATCTCCCCATAGTCCAGGCTACGGATCGTCAGATCCATGTCCATGCTGGGGATGTGCAGGGTCTGCCTCTTGGGGATCTTCTTGTTCTTCAGCCGCTGCAGGGCGCGGCGGGAAAACTCAGCCAGGGTGCGTTTCTTCTCGTTGTCCATATCCATATCCTCCATTTACGCAGAAATAGCGTCCAGGTTGACCATGTCGCTCGGCGTGAAGCCGCCGGTAGCCTCCTCCTCGATCAGGCCGCCCTTTTCGTAGCCGACCATCGGCAGGTCGTTATACCAGCAGTTTCCGATGCTGTAACGCTCCTGCTGCCCGTTGGTAGCATCGGGGTCAGCCAGCTTGGTGATGATCTGGCTGCGCAGATCGACGCCCTTCTTCCAGCTCTCCAGCACCCTGTTGTAGCGGGTGTAAGCCTTCTTGATGGTCAGCGTGAACTCGCCTTTGATGCCCGTCATCTTGCTGTCCACATCAATGTCCAGCTGCACATCCTCGCGGTTGGCGCTTACCTTGACCTCAATCTTGGACAGCTCGGCGATCAGTTCGCCATCCACCCAAATCTCGCCCCAGGTGCCCGTCAGTGTGCGATTGCCTCTCAATTTGCTCATGGCTTGCCCTCCTTACATATTACAGGTCAGCTTCAGATCTTCCATCGCATCCACGAACTTCACATTGCTGGCGATAAAGACCTTGGAGCCGGTGTTCGCCTGGGCGATGGCAGTTTCGTCCATCTCAGAGGTATCTTTGCCCTGGCTCTGCAGGTAAGTTTCCTGGGCCTCCACATCAATGGAGGCGGTGTTGTCGAAGGTCTTGTCCAGGACATCACCCTCCAGTTCCTTGTGATAGGCCAGGATCGCGGCCACAAACGCCTGCTTGTTGTCGTAGTCGTTGATGACCTTTCCCACATAGCCGCTCTCGAAAGTCTCCCGAATATCATCCTGGTAGAGGTCAACACCCTCAATGATCTTAATTTTCGAGAAGTCCTGGCCATGCTCCGGGGTGAAAGAAGTCAAGCTGTTCACGCCGCGTCCGATCTTGTATTTCTCCCCATCAAAGACGATGACCAACTCCCCATCATCAATGCGCTCATCCGCATCCTCCGGCACATCGGCGGCGGTGATGTCGGACAACTCGAAGAAGGTGCAGCTTCGGGACAGGGGCAGCCCGGCCAGCACACCGGCGATGCGGCAGCAGTACTCTGCAGTGGTAAAAGCGGTGGTACCCAGGGTGCTGGTGATGTTGTCCGTGGTCAGATTGATAATGCCCTCATGGTCAGCCGTGCAGTTGGGCAGCACCGCCTTGAAGGTCTTGTGGTGGTCATCGCGCGCCTCCTTGATCCAGGCGGCCACCGTGGTCTTTTCATCCTCGGAAATACCCGGAATAACCAGGTAGTTCCACTTCAGATCGTTCAGCTGCTTCAGCTGCGGATCCAGATTTTCTGCCGATGTTGCCACCTTCAGCACGATGGTTTTAGAAGGGGATCCCTCATAGACCAGCTTCAGGTATTCGTAGTTGCGCACGGTGAAGTGCGTGGGATCCACATCCAGCACACTCTTATAGATGTTCAGCGCCTGGCCCTCTTCGGTGTCATCCTTCAGAACGATGGCCACGATGCCCCGTGCGCTGCGTTTGATGGCGGTCACGCCTTTGGTCTTGAACTCAATGATGATTTCAGGCAAACCCATAAAATCACTCCTTCCCGTAGTCCTTGATGGTGGACTCCAGCTCTTCCATGAGCTTCAGGCCCACCGGCTCTTCGTCGCTGTCCCGGAAGGACAGTGTAAATGTGGCGTGGAGTACTTTGTCCACGGTCTTGAATGCCAGGTCGGTGATCGTCACCGCCCTGGCATCTCCCTTGTCTGTGAAACGAAACACCGGGAGCAGCAGCTCATCCAGTGCCTGGCTGATCTGCAGATACTCCCGGTTGCTCTCGCCCTTGGTGTGGATCGCGGCGTCCACCAGGATGCTGCGGTCTGTGTAGCCCCGGCCTGCGGGCTGGTTTCTGGAAGGGATAATGTCCAGATAGATATAATCCTCCAGCTCCGTCTGTCCCGCCTCCTGCGTCTTGTCGATCCCCTCGCCGAACACATCGAAGGCGGGCCAGCGCCCCTTCAACAGTGCGATTAGACTGCTGCGGATGGCCTCGTAAATGGTGGTGGCCATGCTCTCCCTCCTCACAGGTCATGGGTGCTGATGAAGTCGCTGAGCCATTCCCGCAGGAAACCGGGCAGGGCCTGGTTCAGCTCTTCCAGGGACAGCTCCATCATGTGCTTGCCCGGCACAAAGCCACGCCCGCCACGCGTCCGGTGCCCATACTCCACCGGCTCCGCATACTCCACATTGTTGTAGACCTCGATATAATAGGTGTCGCCCTTTTTGACAATTGGACCGACCTTCCAGCTGTCCTGGAGCCTGCCTGTCTTGCGAGGGGTCTTTTCCTTGACCTTTCCTTGCAGCTCATAGGCGATCTGGATGACCATCGCGCGGAATTCAGTGGGGTATTCACTCTCGATCATGCGGGAGAGCTGTTGCTCCAGCGCGTCGAGACCATCAAAGCGGTATTCTGTCCGGCTCATGCTTTCGCCTTCGCCAGCTTCAGCGGCACATTGTTGTGGGAGGGCTGCCGATCCGCAAGCCCGGCCTCCGTCAGGTACTCCCGGCCCAGCCGGATCACCTTCACCGTGTCCCCAGGCTCGATCTCCACCTCCGGGCGGACGAAGAGCAGGTAATCGGTGTCGATGCTGGCCGTTGGCTCCTTTTTCCCCAGCTTGCCCCCGGAGGGGCTGGAGAGGGCGCAGGGTATGTTCTCATACACCGCCTTGCCCTCCAGCCCCTTCTGGAACACGCTTTCCCCGGAGGGCAGCGTTGTCTTTTGGGGACGGTACACCCAGCACTTGTCCTTGTAGGTCAGCGCCAGGATGTCGGCTTCCGTCATGTGGGGCAGTCCTTCGGCAGCTTCATCCGTTTGAAGGGGATGAGCTGGCTCTCATAGTTCTTCACAAAAGCCACCGTTTCCTTCAGGCTGTTTGCCTTGTCCCGGTAGCTGATGCTGGTGTCGCCCCGCGTGACGCTGGCCACATCGTTTTCCGATGGGGCCACCTGGTCAGCCCGGAGCATATCCTCCACGATCTGCGCCGCCACATCCTCCAGCGGGGGAGGGAAGTCCTCCCGTCCGCAGAATACCAGGATGCGGTTGATGGCCCGCTTCACATACCGCTCAATGGTGGGCAGCTGCTCATCCGGCAGCTGCAGGTTGCTTTTCGCCGTCGCTGCGATCCAGCTCACCAGTTCCTGATCCATCCGGCTCATCCTTTCCCTTGGCGCTCTTCTTCGTGGTGGTCTTGGCCTCGCCCTTCAGCCGGTCGAGCAGCTGCTTTCCCAGCTTCTCCAGGTCGGCCTCCGTCACCGGGCGGCTCCCCGGATCAGCGGAGCCGCCGATCCGGGTGAAGCCCTTCTGCTCCAGCTTGGCGGCCCGCTCTTCGCTGGCCACCTCCCGCACTTCGTTCAACCGTTTCATCTGGATCATGTCAATTACCCCCTTTTAGGAATCACCACTGGGCGCGGCAGGCTTGGCCTGTTTGATGTTCACCCACATGGCGGTCAGTTTGTTGTCCGGCACCCACAGGTCATGGTACTTGCGGTAATCCGTGGCCCAGGCGCGCTTCTTCTGGAAGGTCTCCGGGTCGAAGATCCGCACCTTGTCCGTGCGAGATACGGCGATGGGGGCCGTGCGGGGGCAGATGATCCAGTTGATGTCCTGGGCGTCGGCAGCCGCCACAAATCCGCCTTTCTCCTGGCCCGAAGTGGTGCCGTCATAGAGCTGATAGCTGGTTTTCATACGCCCGCTGCCCACGCGCAGGATGGGATGCTCCCCGTTCAGGCTCTTCACCTTCACCGTCACATTGCCCTGCTTGAAGTCCATCACGCTCAGGCTCTTGGACAGGGTGCTGGACATATCGAAGATGGCCGCCACGGGGCGGGCCATCGTGATCACCAGCGGGGTCTCGTCGCCCACAACATCCTGCACCGCCGCGATGTCGTAGTAGAGCTTCTGCAGGATGTCGCTCTCTGCGGGGGTGTAGCCGTAGCCCACCCGCTCCTTGGCGGTGCAGAGGGCCGCGATTTTGCTGTAGCGGTATGCGTCGATCTCCGGGATGACCTTGGTGCGCTGGAACTCGCCCATGACCTGGGCGGCGGTCACCACGAAGTTGGTCTCGTTGACCTCATTCTCGTCGAAGGTGAACTGGCGGCCCCTGTCCTGGGTCATCTCCTTGGTCTGCCACTTCAGGCTCACCGAGCCTTCCACAAAGCCGGTGTCCCGGTCATAGTCGGCCAGGCCGTCCATGTCCATGTTGGGGATCTTCACTTCCGCGCCGCCATTGTAGCGCACCAGCTTATCGTTCAGCTCCATCCAGCCAGAGGTGGCCTGCTCCACGGCGGCCTTGTCCAGCTCACTTTGGAATACGCTCGCGTACTCGAACACATTTGCCATAATTACATCATGCCTCCTCTAATGCCCTGCGCGATCTGGTCCTTCACGGCGTTCTCCGCCTTGGCTCCGCCGCCCAGCCCCTCCGGGGTCTTACCCCGCAGGCGCTCCTTCACGGCGACCTCCAGCGCCCCCTTGAACACCTCCTGGGTGTGCTTCAGGCTCTTCTCCATGCCCTCCTGGTCGGTGTAGGTCAGCAGGTCGGCCAGGCCCACGGGGAAGCCCTCGTCGGTCAGCTTCTTCAGGGCCGCGTCCTTCAGGTCACGCTGCAGCAGCTCCGCGCGCAGCTTCGTCAGCTCCTGCTCCTTGGCCTCGCCCTCCGCCTTGGCCCGTTCCTCCGGGGACAGCTTGGCCAGTCGCTGCTGTTCGGCCTGCTCCGCTTCCCAGGCGGCCTTGGCCTCCGCGATCTTGGCGGTAAGCTCGGCCTCGGAATAGCTCTTGCCGTCCTTGGCCTCCGGCTGGGTGCCCTCGTCCTCCTTGGGAGCCGGGTCGCCGTCCTTCTTGGTGTCCTCACCCTCGCCGGAGCCGGGGGCCGGATCCTCCTTGCCGCCGAAGAGCGCATCCCAAAACTTCTGGAATGCCGTGCGCTGCTCGGCAGTCGGGGCGGCAGGCTGCTGGGCGGTCTGCGCTTCGGCTCCAGCGGTGTCAGCCGCCGTGCTGGTGGTGGTTGTGGTCTCTGCCATTGTAAATTCCTCCCTTTTTAATTTTGGCATAATAAAAACACCCCTTAAGGGGTGTTTTCAATGTGTTTCGTTGCCCGTTGTCAGTCGTAGGGCATAAGTTTTTTGCGGGGGACCAGTTTTGGCACATGGTCCGGGTCTTTGGGCTCAAACCGGATTCCACGATCTCCCTCAATGGGTTGGTCATGGACCACATAATCATTCATAATGTCTCGCGGGATTTTGTCAAATGCTTTACAGCTCAGATGACCATCAACCAGGCCGATAAAGTGCTTACAATACCCGCAGTATGGTGTGCGGGGCATAGGGTTATCCCGCCATCTGGCATCACTGTATGGTTTTTTATTCATCGGAGATCTCCTCCATATAGATTGTATTCCCCTCGATGCGTGTAGGAACAAAACAGGTATCCCGCCGGAAGAGGATCTCTTGCTCATTGGGGTTCAGTCCTGTTAGGTCCTTTCCGTGCTTGGAAACGATCACATACTGAATTTCCATAGATGGATCATAGACCTCTGTGGACGCGGAGGTGTAGGCATTAAACCGTTGTGGAATACCAATTATATGGCTTTTAATGAACGCATCCACATCGTCGATTCCAAAGCTGGAGACAGAGCGGTAGACCGTCCCAGTCCGCTCCGGCAGCTTTTCCAGCGCCCGGTCCAGCTCCTCCACAAACCTCCGGTCCGCGCGGGACAGCGCCGCGCCCCGGCGCAACTTATCGTTGATCTTATAGGAGTCGCTGCTGATATATTTCATCAGCGCGGCCTGTTCCGGTTCCTTTAAGTCGATTTTAGCAGGCTTGACAGGGCTGTCAACATATTTCTTTTTCCATTCCCGAAACTTGATGTTGTCTGCCAGGGGATCGCCCTCTCGCTTGTCAAAGATACTCTTCTTGAAATGGGCCTTGATGATGCACAGGCAGTTGGGGTGGATGGGCGGCAGGTTCACGCCTGCCTCTGCCTCGTCTACTCGGAACATCCGCCCATTCAGCTCGCTGCAGGTGCAGCTGCCGGCGTGCTCCGTGCCGCCCAGGAACTGGTATTCCTCGATGCCGCTCTCCTTGTAGCCCATCACCTCGCCCTGGTTGGCGAAGTATTTGCACTCCGTCCGCACCAGACGCTCGGCGTTGTAGCGCCCTTTGTCCATCACCTCGTCGATGGCGCGGGCCATCTTCTGGACGCTGCTGCCCTGGATAAAGCCCATGGTGATCTCCCGCTTCACCAGCGCCGAAAGGTGGTCGCAGGCTCCCCACACGGCCTCGGAGTAGTGCTTCTCGCTCCACGGGAAGGACAGCACCCGCTGGATCAGCTTCTTGTCGATCTTCGCCACATGGAAGCCCATCCCGATCCCGCGCTGGATGGAGAAGCAGCTCTCGTAGTAGTTGACCTGCAGCAGGTCGCCCAGCAGGGTGTCCAGCTTGGTGGTGCTGTCCTCGGCCAGGTCGATCATGTTCTGGTACACATTGGCCAGCAGCTGCTCCTTGCGGGTGATCCGGCTCTTCATGGCCAGGGTGTTCAGCTCCAGCAGCGCCTTGCTGTCCTTGGCCGCGCCGGATGCCTCGGCGATATACGCCTCGATGGACTTGCGCCACACGCTGTATTCCTTACCCTCCAGGAGCTGCCGGGCCGCCTCCTCGGTCAGGCCGTTGTCCTTTGTAAAGCGGGCAAACAGCGCCTCGATCTCCTTCTCAATGTTGAAAGCCGCCTCGTCATAGAGGAAGATCACCTCTCTGGCGTAATCGTCCGCCCGTTGGGTGTTGCGCAGCACACGCTCCTTGGCGTCCTCGATCCACTCGTTGCGCGTCCAGTAGCTCATGCGCCCTCACCGTCCTCGTCCTCCGCGGGGGCTTCCTCGTCCTCCGGCTGGGCCTTGGCCTGCTCCAGCGCCTGGGCCAGGGCGTTGTATTGGCCGAAGCTGTTGACCTCCTGCTGCTTTTCCTCCTCCAGCTTCTGCAGCTCGTTCTGCACATTGTCAATAGTGGGCAGCATCTGCAGGCGGGTTTCACGGGATAGCTCCCCGGACAGCATGGTGATGATCTGCGCGATCTCCAGCACATTCTGCGGCTTGTTGCGCCGGAATTGGATGTCGATGTCACGGTAGTCAAACTGGCCGCCCTGGATGTTCAGGATGTGGGTGATCAGCTCGATGCGCCGCTGCAGGCCGCGCTTGAACTTCCGCTCCTTGATGGCGCAGATCTGCTCCAGCCCCCACAGCTTATAGGACACCGCCACGCCGGACAGGTTGCCGCCGAAGTTCGCGTCCGTCAGGTTGGGCACCGCCGAGAAGATGTGCATATCCTCCCGCAGCCGCTTCTTATAGTTCTCCAGGGCCGTGTCGCTCACCTCTTTGATGAGCCACTGGATGTCGCCGCCATCCTCCAGGATGATGGCCCCTTTTTCCTTCATCTCCGCGATGTCCTGGGAGGTCACGGCCCCCATCTTCAGCACCTTCAGCAGCGCCTCGTCGTTGTACTGGAAGAAGTTCGCCGTGTTGCTCTCCACCCGGTTGTATGCGTCGATGAGCGTGATCACGCCCTCGAAGTCACCCAGGCGCTCCTCGTTGTTGATGTACTCCACGAAGGGCACATCACCCCAATAGTGCTCCCGGATGTCCAGCAGCTCCAGCGCCCCGCCGTTGATGCTGCGGAAATACCAGCAATCCTGGGCCGTCCAGAACTCCACCTTCTTGATGATGTTCTTGTCCTTGTCCCTGGAGTACACGATGCGGATGGCCGCCATGGGCGTGTTGTATCCCGTTTCACAGATATAGATGCAGCCGTCCGGCGGCACCTTGGTGAAACGGATCTGCGCGTCCTCGTCCAGGTACAGCATCTCAAAGCAGTTCCCATTGATGCTGGCTCCCTTGGCCAGCTCCATGTTCTCGTCCTGCTCGTCGTTGTAGTCGAAGATGTCCTGCAGCACCTCCAGGTATGCGTCATTTTGGGAGCTGTAGACCACCGGCTTGCCGATGAAGTAGCCGGTGGCCGTGTCCGTGATATACTTGGCCATGTTGTTGACCAGGCGGTTGTTGGGGGCGGTGCTGTCCTTCTTCCTGTGCCGGAGGATGTCGTGGTCGCCCTCGTAATACCCCTCCAGCTTGGCGTACTTGGTGTGCCCCTCGTTTTCGTCGATGATCTCCTTGATGTCCGCCTCCGTCAGGCTGTCCAGCAGGGAGCGTTCCATAAAAATAACTGGCAAAGCTGCCCACCTCCTTAAATTCCAAACTCAGCCCGATCCAGAATGCGGAATCGCTTCACCCGCTTTGCGATGGAGCGCGCCCCCTCCAAAGCGTCCGGGCCGTCATCGTGCGCGCCCATGGGGAACTGCGTCAGCTGCTCCAGCAGCCGCTTGTGGCGGCGGTTGAATTTGATATACTTGTTCTTCACATCCGGCTGCAGCGTCTGGATGCGCATGACCTTGTCGCTGGTCTGCTGCACCTCCTCGATGGGCAGGTATAGCCCGGCCTTCGCGCTGGCCTTGGCCAGCTCCTCCTTCAGAAACCACTGGAACTGGTTTGTTTCCGCGCCCAGCTTCCGGTAGCCGTGGCCGAAGCTGGCCCGGAGCCACCGCTCCTTGGCCAGCACATCGGCGATGATCCGGTCGGGGTGCCGCCGCTCTATGTCTGCATCCACCACATACATATATCCGCTGCTCCGGTGCTTGGCCAGGGTGACGATGGCGGAGAAGTCGCTCCGCTTGGTCTTGCCCAGCGAGGGGTCGATAAACCCGAAGAAGTCAAAGACCGGGTCGCGGAAGTTGATCTCCGCCTCGTTGTAGTATTCAAACCACTCCTCCATGAACAGGCAGTCATCCGGGTTGATCGGCTCGTTCTGCTCCTCGGAGTTAAACGAAGCCTCGCCCTCCGACACCCGCATCACCATCAGGTCGTAGTAGGACAGCTTCTCCTCCCACAGCACCTGGGTGCCCTCCAGCATGGCCGCCTTGTGCGCCTGGAAGAAGGCCAGCGCGTCGGCCTCCCGGTCATCGTTGGACAGGTCGGTGAAGATGCTTTCCCACTGCTGCCACAGGTCATCCGCCTGGGAGAACTGGATCACCGCCTTGTACTTGATAGAGCGGTAGGCCGGGTTGGTCAGTGTCTTGGCCAGCAGGCTGTCATAATGGAGCAGGGTGCCGATATAGACGATGTCGGTGTAATCGTCGCCGGACTTGCTCACCGCCTTGTCAAACCAGTTCTTCAGCTTGCTCCGCTGCTCCGGCGTCCGCACATTCTCATCGTTCTCCACATCGTCCAGGATAATAAGGTCGGGCCGCCAGTTCCTGTGCTTCCGGCCACGGATCTTCTTGCCGCTGCCGATGGCCTCGATCTTGATGTTGGTCTTGGTCACCAGCACATTGCTGCGCCACACGCTGCCCGCCAGCGGCCCGAAGTCCTCCAGGATCGCGGTGTTCTCCTCGAACTCCACCCGGATGTTGTCCAGGAAGCCCTCGGCCTGCTCGGAGCTGTCCGAGATGATGATGGGATAATGCTTGTATCCGTACAGGGTGGAGTGCATCGTCCCCTTGAAGGTCAGGTTGGTGGACTTGGCGTGGCCACGGGGGGCCGCCACCGCCCGGCGCACCCCCGGCAGGCGGCTGATCGTCTTGATCTCCGCCGCCGTCAGGGGATAGCGCCCCTTCAGCACACCCTGCTGCCAGATCGCATCCAGCTCCCGGTGGAACTCCGGGGACGGGCGGCTGAAGTAGTGGGGGAAGTAGGCCCGCCCGAAGAACTCCATGTCGATGGCCCCCAGCTTCCGGCGCAGGCCGTCCTCCCCGGTCAGCGGAAGCCCCGCCTCGAACTCCCGCCGCAGCTGGACGCGCTCCGGGGTGCTGTCCCTGTTTAAGAAATCCTTTAAGAGCGCGCAAAGGCCCTTTAAGTCTGTGCTGTCCTCGTTGTATAGTTTGCTTTCAGCCTCGGCCAGCGCACCGACCAGGGCGTTGATGCTCTGCTTTTTCCGCTGCTTCAAAATGACCTTGCCTCCTCCTGTGTCCAATCGCGGGCCGTAGCCGCCCCACAGCGGGCTTTTGGGCGGGGTGGGGAAATTACCCCCGCCTGCCCGGTGCGGCGAATTTAAAGGGGTCTGTGCGCCGCTTAAACGGTATTACGGGCGGGAACACAAAACCAGGGCCGAAAAACAGGGGTGCAAAGGGTGTGCTTCGCCACCCAGCCTGTCATTCAGCCCGGTTATTTGCCCATATTTCCACCGGCCTCCCCAGGCGGGACGAATCAACCGCCTGCTTTGCCCGGCTTCCTGTAAACGCCGTTTAAGAACTCCCGGCCTCTTCGCTCCCGTCCCCCTCCACAGAGAGGGTGAGCGTTTTCGGCTCTCCGCACAAGCTGATCTCCACCTTGGCGCGGCGGGTGCGCTTGTCATAGTCGATGCTGCTGACTGGGAAGCCGCGCAGCACACCCTCCACGATCCGCACGCCGCCCCCCGGCAGCTCCTCCACCCTGGAGGGCTTCAGCAGCTCCCCGCCGTTGTCCAGCAGCCGCAGCCACTCCACCTCCAGGTGGGTCAGGTGGGACGGGGTCAGCCCGTTGGGGCCGAGGAAGCGGAGCACATGAGGGATCGCCTTCACCCGGTAGTAGCTCTCGGCGCTGTACTCCAGCGCCAGGAACACATAGCCGGGCAGCAGCGTGTAGACCTTCGTTGTCCAGCCCCCGCCGCTGCGGATCAGCCGCTCCTCACGGGGAGCCGCCGCCCGGATGCCCAGGCCCTGCAGCGCCTCCCGCACCGCCGTCTCCTGCCCGGTCGATACCTGCAGGACATACCACCTTATCATGCGCTCACCTCACTTCCAAACCATCCTGCTTCTTGCTGTTCAGGAACTCGTTGACCTGCCGGTAAATGTCAGGCCGCTCCTTGGCCATCGCCTCCCACACCAGGGACTTGACGGCATCCAGGCCCGCCTCGGTGGTGTCCCGGTTTTGGATCTCCACGCGCTTCTTGTAGGCCGCCGCGCGCACCAGCGCGTTGGCCTCGCGCAGCATCTTGTCCACGCTCACGCCCTGCCAGTCCTCCTCCGAGGTGTTGGCCAGGGCCGTGAGCAGGTTTTGGCTCGTCAGCCGGATGATGGCCTCCGTGGTGTCCAGGTCGGGATATTTGTCCAGCTCATCCATCATGCGCCGGAAGTTCTCCTGAGCCATGTTCAGCATCTGCACCTCGGCCTGATACGCTTTGGCATAGCGGCAGACGCTGGCAACGGAGATGCCCACCCCATTTTCCCCCAGGAAGTCTACGATCTCGGAATAGGTGCTGCCGGACAGGAGCATCTGCTCCACTGTTTCCCGCAGAGCGGGGTCGAGAGCGTCTATTTTACTGTGCTTTCGGTTGCCCGCTTTCTTGCCCATCCCTTACACCTCGATCATATCGTCCTCGATGCCCCCGGCCAGCAGCCGGATGCCCCTGCCCGTCAGCTTGGCCTCCAGCGCCGTGTAGTCCGTGTCGGCCAGGGCCGCCGACTCCTTGGTGGAGATCCGCCGCAGGTGGATGTAGCCCTCCTCGGCCAGGAAGTTCACACTGTCCAGGAACTCGTCCTCGGCGATGCCGTCATCCGCCAGGACGCTCTGCACACCCGTCAGTTTGTTGTACTTCAGCCGCAGGATGTTCACCGTGCGCAGCACCTTGCCGTTGTTGTGGACGAAGCTGCCCGCCCGCAGCGCGCGCTTTTCGAGATTACTCACCCTTCTTATCCCCTTTCATTTCCAGCAATATATCCATGATGCGGTCGAGCTTCCGGTCGGTCTTGGCCTGCTCCCGGAAGAAGTCCTCCTTGGTGATGTAGTCCGCCTTGATCTGCTTGATGTCCCCCCGGCACTCGTCCAGATCCTTCCGGTGCTCGGCGCGGGGGGTGTAATCAGCCCGGATCTGCTTGATGTCTGCCTGAAGGGATTGAACCGCCCTCTCATAGTCGGACTTCTTCACGCTGTTTTCGCTGATCTCCTTCATCGCCTCGTCCAGCTTGTCGATGCGCCCGAACAGAGATCGCTTCAGCAGATAGACCAGCCCGGCAGTTACAAATCCAAGCAGCAGCACGGCCAGCCACCAGGTACCAGCGTCAAATGTCATAGTGAAAACCCCCGCGCAAAAAAATAGAAGGTACATCGGATTTACACCGATTGTACCTTCTATTTGCGAAGCGGGAAAATAAAGCCCTTTATGAAATTGCTTAAAAGAGGGATTGTTGCCCATCCATGGGTCGGGCGCGGAACTCCCGCATCTTATCTGATACAATACTCCTGATCCGCACTTCTGTCAATCCGTACCTTCCAGCCAGCTCCTTGAAGTTGTACCCGTCGAACTCCTCGCGGATCTGTTCGTCGCGGGCCATCCGCTCCCAGGCGTCCGCTTTGGGGATGTAGATGGAAAGGCCCCCGAACACGGTCACCAGCCGTTTGTAATTGTCCAGGCCGATCAGCTCGGCCACCTGCTGCTGCTCCTCGTCCAGGTCGGACAGCTGCACCCGATCCAGCGCGCTCATCCGTGACCACCACCTCGCTTTGCATTGTTCACATAGCCCTTCAGCACCTCGATCAGCTTGTTGCAGGCCCGGAAGTCCAGCCAGATAAAGGGCTGCTGCGGGGTGGAGTCCATCCGCAGCTCCTTGCGGATGATGCCGCACAGCCGCTCCCCCAGGGAGGCCGTGCTCGGCTCCTTATCCGCCTTGGCCAGCTGGTACATGAGCGCCCACACCTTTCGCTGCTGGCCGTCTGTGGCCCCGCCTGGGCGCTCCGGGTGGGTCTTGGGCTTGTGCCTGGGCAGCGGGGCCGCCCCCTGCCGCTTCTGCAGGTCGGCGATCACCGCCTGCGCCTCCGAGTAGGTCAGGGACTTTACCGAGTCCTTCCCGGTCAGGGCGGACACCAGCGCGTGCAGGTCATCGTCCTCGCTCCCGCGCTCCACAATGCCCAGGGCATTCCCGATGGCGTAGATCTTCCGAATTTGCTGGGCGTTGATGGCTGCCATGCCCGCCCCTCCTTTCTCTTACACTTCCGGCTGCTCGGCTTCCACGCCGACCTTCATGCCTTCCTCCACGATCACGGCGGCCCGGATGATGTCAATGGCCTCCTGCGCCGTGCCCTCCCAGCCTGCGGCCTCCAGCACCTGCGCCAGCCATTCCCAGTTGATGACCTCGGCGGCCAGGAAAGCCCAGTCGCTGGCCTCCTGCTCCGGCAGCCCGGCCACCTTCTCCAGCAGGGCCTTGTCCTTCTCCCAGCGGCCCTTCAGCTTCTTCCGCAGGGTCGCCTGGATCTTGGCGTCGCCGGTGATGGCCTGGATGGTCTCCTCCAGGCTGCCCGTCGTGAAGTTGCCCTGGCAGACCATCGCCAGCAGCCGCTTGCACGGCTCGGTCATCTTGTCCACGGTTTCGGACTTCACGAAGTCCCCGGCCACATTGCCCAGCACCTTCTTCACCATCGTCAGGGAGATGGGCTTCACCGTGGCCGTGTTCGTCACCGTCACCCGGCTGTTCTGCGTCCCCCAATAGCTGATGGAGAGCAGCTTGGTGTCCTTCAGCGCGCCGGTGGCCAGGGTTTCAAACTGGCCCTTCAGCCATTCCAT
>ERZ856578.3153-NODE-3153-length-25320-cov-26.945767_pt1 | contig 25320 bp, 25 predicted proteins | sample MGYA00514384_ERZ856578 | MGnify/ENA primary metagenome ERZ856578 (study PRJEB29103, sample SAMN06111958) | human gut metagenome | biome: human gut; feature: ankylosing spondylitis patient; material: healthy_person | host: Homo sapiens | place: China:Hangzhou... | reverse complement strand
TGCCCCTCGACTTGCATGTGTTAAGCCTGCCGCTAGCGTTCATCCTGAGCCAGGATCAAACTCTCCATTGTAAAAAATGTTTCGTTTTAAATCTTTCGCTCTAATCTCAAAGGTATTGTTTGAAATCAACTCTTTTGCAAGAGTAGAAAAAACTAATAGCTGCTCAAATACTTCAAAGAACGCTGCTCGTTTATATTTCTATAAAGAACAATTTCTTTCTTATTCTCGGGGTTGGCCTTTCGGCTTTCTCCTCGGTTCCGCCACCGTTTTTCGAGGTGGGAAAGTGGTGCAAAGGTAAGTGTTATTTTTTGAACCACCAAATCTTTTCGAAAGATTTTTCAGAATTTTTTCAGAACCTTTTTTCGCATCGCTTCAGACGTTCTGTCTTATTCGAAGCGGGTGCAAAGGTAAGTCAAATTTCCGAATCTCCAAAAGATTTTGGAACTTTTTTTTCAAAATTTCTCAGAACCGTTTTCTTTCGCCCCGAAGCGGTGTTTTTCTCTCGAAGCGGGTGCAAAGATAAGGGCTTTTCGGGATAACTTCCAAATAATCCGGGAACTTTTTTCTGTTTTTTTTTGCGCCCGGATATGCACTTCTCTATTATACAGCGAATTAGTTCCGAATATTTCCGTATCTTTGTCCTCGTATCCGGACATCGGTATCATGCGTTTTATAATATATATAGGTATAATATTCTGTACGGCAGCCTGTACTTCTCCGACACCGGAACTGCATCCGGGCGATCTGCTGTTCCGGGCGGGACGGAATTCGGCGATGACGGGGGCCATCACCGCCGCAACGGGGCGGATCGAAGCGCCCGGTTTTTCGCACGTGGGGATTTTCGTCCGGTACGACGGCACGGACGCTGTTCTGGAAGCCGCGCCGGAAGGCGGCGTGCGGATCTCGCCGCTGCGGGAGTTTCTCGACGGATCGGCCCGCATCGGCGGTCGTCCGGCGGCGGTCGCCATGCGGCTGCGCGATACGGCAGGGCTGGCGGCCTCGCTCCGCCGGGCCTTCGGGTTTCTCGGCCTCCCCTACGACTGTTCCTTCCGGCCGGACAACGGAAAACTCTATTGCAGCGAGCTGGTCTGGGAGAGCTACCGCACTCCGGACGGACGACGGCGCTTCCCCGCCCGGCCGATGAATTTCCGGGCGGCGGACGGTTCGATGCCCGCCTTTTGGACCGAACTGTTCGAACGGCTCGGGGAAGCGATCCCCGAAGGCGAACCGGGGACCAACCCGAACGATATGGCGCACGATCCGCAATTGTACGAGGTCGGCCGCTGGTTCTGAAACGGAGAGGCGGTCAGACGATCCGCTCCACCGTGATGTCGGGATTCGCCCGCAGCAGGTCGATATACCCTTCCTCGGCGGCCGTTCCCTTGGCGCGGATCACCAGCGTCGCCCGGTGCACGACCCCTTCGGGCGTACGCGCCGCCTCCACCTCGTAGGAGATCACCGAATAGTCGCGGCTTTCGAGCCGGGCGAACATCGCATCGACCGCTCCCCGGTCGGCCGCCGAGAAGACGATCATCGTCCGCCGCCGCCCCAGTTCCCCGAACACGAGCGTCAGCACCTCCAGCCCGAAGAGGGTCAGCACCGTGGCTGCGGCCGCAACCATATACATGTGCGCTCCGGCGGCGAGTCCGATACCCGCCGTGGCCCAGAGACTCGCCGCCGTGGTCAGTCCCCGCACCAGTTGCCGGTGAATGATGATCGTCCCGGCGCCGATGAACCCGATACCGCTCACGACCTGCGCCGCGATCCGGCTGGGATCGAGCCGCAGTCCGTCGTGCGAGGCCAGGAACCCCTCGAATCCGTACTGCGACACGACCATCATCAACGCGCTGCCGAGCGCCACCAGAAAATGCGTGCGGAACCCGGCGTCCTTCACCCGGTACTCCCGGTCGAGTCCGATCGCCGTCCCGCACAACCCCGCGACGCAGAGCCGCAGGATGAAATCCCATTCCGTTGCCATCATGCCGTTTCGCTGAAAAATCCGTGCCGCTCCGCGGCGTTTGTCGTCCGAAACGCCGGACCGGCGGCAGTCTATGGCAAATATAGCGAAAACTCCGCATTCCCGAAGTTTTTCGGGCGGAAAGGTTGTACGATGCGAAATTTTTCGTACTTTTGCAGGCTACGTTTAACTAATTAACTGTTTACGACAATGCCGAAAATGAAAACCAATGCCGCTGCGAAGAAGCGTTTTACCTTCACCGGCACAGGAAAGATCAAGCGCAAGCACGCTTATCACAGTCACATCCTGACCAAAAAGACGACGAAACAGAAGCGCAACCTCTGCTATTCGGGGATCGTTTCTGCGGCCGACGAGGCCAAAATCAAGAACCTGCTCGTGAAGTAAATCCGCGCAGGAGCCGCCCCTGCCCGCAAGGGCGAGGACGAAGGACGATCGAATGCGGCGCACGGCGCGCCAGCGCCGGCAAGGGCCCGGCTACCGTCGCAGGAGAGCGTCCCCGTAAAAAACGAAACAGGCCGGACCCGAAACCGGAGCGAATCAGCCCCGAAGAACGCGGGAGAACCGCGTCGCTGACAGCTCTTCAAAAACTTTTACGTTATGCCACGTTCAGTCAATGCAGTCGCTTCGCGCGCACGCAGAAAGAAAGTTTTGAAACTTGCCAAGGGTAACTTTGGTTCAAGGGGAAACGTTTGGACCGTTGCGAAAAATACGGTCGAAAAGGGTTTGCAGTTCGCATATGCGCACCGCCAGCTCAAGAAGAGGACCTTCCGTTCGCTGTGGATCACGCGTATCAACGCCGCAGTCCGCGCGCAGGGAATGACCTATTCGCAATTCATCGGCAAGCTCAACGCCAAAGGCATCGCCCTGAACCGCAAGGTTCTGGCCGACCTGGCCATGAACGAGCCGAAGGCATTCGAGGCAATAGTTAAGGCAGTTAAATAAATCCTTTTTACGAAAGGATTCGGCAGGCGGACACTCCGGTGTCCGCCTTTTTTGTAAATTTGCGGAAGGTGTCCCCGGTCCCGGGACTTCCGGAGGAGGCGGGAAACGGTCCGCCCCTCCGCACGATGTCCGACCGCCATGCGGCGCCGGACGCACGAACCGAGCGACTATGGAAAACTGGAAAAAAACATTCGCCGTCATCTGGAGCGGCCAGATGGTCTCGATCCTCTCGAGCGCCGTGGTCGGCTATGCGGTGATCTTCTGGATGAGCCTCGAAACCGGCTCGGCCGAGGTGCTGGCCCTCGCGGCGATCGCGGGGATCCTGCCCCAATCGCTGCTCGGCCCCGTCGTCGGCGTCTATGTCGATCGCTGGGACCGCCGCCGCACGATGATCCTCGCCGATTCGTTCATCGCTCTCTGCACGCTGCTCCTCGCCCTGCTGTTCCGGTTAGGCATCGCGCAAATGTGGCATATCTACATCCTGCTGGCCTGCCGCTCGGTCGGATCGGCATTCCACACCCCCGCCATGCAGGCCTCCGTCCCGCTGCTGGCCCCCGCCTCCCAGCTCACGCGCATCGCCGGGGTCAATCAGGTGATCTCCTCGCTCTCGGACATCGCCGGACCGGCTCTCGGCGCCCTGCTGCTCACCGTCGCCCCGATCGGCGACATCCTCCTACTCGACGTCGCGGGCGCTGCGGCGGCCTGCATCTCGCTGCTCTTCGTGCGGATTCCCCGCCCCGCCCGCGACCCGGAACGGAAACCCGCCCTGCTGCGCGAGTTCCGCGAAGGATTCGCCGCCATGCACGCCACGCCGGGCATGGGCTGGTTCTTCGCCTTTTCGGTCGCCGTGTGGTTCTTCATCATGCCCGTCGGCGTGCTCTTCCCGCTCATGACGTTGCAGCACTTCGGCGGCGGAGCCTTCGAAATGAGCCTCATCGAGATCGTCTGGGGCGGCGGAGCGCTCGTCGGCGGGGCCCTCATGGGCGCCCGGACCTACGACGTGAGCCGCATCGTGCTGATCAATCTCATGTACCTGGTCGTAGGGCTTTCGTTCCTGCTCTCGGGACTGCTGCCCGCCTCGGGATTCGTCTGGTTCGCCGTCTTCACGACCGCAGCCGGCGTCTCGAGCAGCGTCTTCAACGCCTCGTTCATCTCCGTTGTCCAAACCCGCATCGAACCCGGCGCGCTGGGGCGGGTACTCTCGCTCTACCGCAGCTTCGGTCTGCTGCCTTCGGCCATCGGCCTGCTCGGCACGGGATTCCTGGCCGGTCAGGTCGGACTGACGACGACCTTTCTCCTCTCGGGCGCGATCATCTGCCTGCTGGGCATCGCGGCCTTCTGTATCCCCTCCGTCATGCGGCTCGACGGCGGACGGCCGGAAACCCGGCACATACCGTAACACGAAAACGGCGGCCTCCACACAAGAAGCCGCCGTGTTGCTATTTCCCGACAGTAGTCCGTCAGATCGTATAGGAGAATCCGTTGTAGAACACCGTATAACTCAGCCTTCCGCCTTCGTACGTCCATTTGCACTCCACCTTCGGGGAGGGGAACAGCGTCGGATCGTAATCGCCGACCTGCATGAACTCGCAAATCTGCGATCCCTCCACGATCTGGGTATAGACCCCCACGCTGTTCGAAGCCACTCGCGAGAAGAAGTTGTAAACTCCGCCCTGCACCTTGTAGCTCAGCCCCATCGGAGCGGTCTCGGTGCTGTTGGCATAGATCGAAAGGCCCTGCGCCGCACCGTCGGCCTTGAGGTCGTCGTCCCAGATATCCGAGAAAGCCACGCTCTCGTCCTCCTCGGGTGTCAACGTCAGCCGTCCGTTCCATGCCGAAACGTACTCTTTACCGGAGGAGGTCGTCTCGAAGTTGGCCCGGATGTTCTCCAACGTGACGACATAAGCGGCCGTGCCGCTCGGATCGCGGAAAAGCGACGTCTTACCGTCCTTCATCTGAATCGTCGTCTGTTCGTTGTTGCCTACCGCATTCCTCGAAATCGCCTTGATTACGAAATCCGGCTGCATCTCCACCGACCACATGTTATCCGGATAGGAAGTACCGGCCAACTGCTCCGCATTGCCGGTATTCACCTTCAGCGACCCCTCCAGAATATAGCCGTCGGCCTGCTGGGTTCCCTCGGCATAGGAGATCAGCCATCCCTCCGGTCCCGACTTCGTAATTTTCGTTCCGGGGCCGAAGAGCAGGATTTGCAGCGCGTATTCGGATTTGTCGAGTTTGACCTTGATCTTGTCCAGCTCGATATCCGCCAGCGGCTTGCCGGGATTCTGCTTTTCTGCCTCCGCCAGCAGCGACGCCAGCCGCAGACCCGCACCGGCCATCTGCATCGAGATGTTCTGCTGCATCATCGTCGAATTATAAATGCTCATGCCCGGCATCACCTGCTGCTGCTCCTTCCACTTCCCGTTGTCATCGTCCATACAGCCCGTAAAAGCCAGCGCCGAGAGCGCCGCGATAGCTAAAAATTTATTCATTTTTCTCAATAAGGTTAAATTCACTTTTATAAACGCCGTCCGCCGCATTTTACTGCACGTCGCCGGGAAAAAATATTTTCCCGTCCGCCGCACCGCGCCTCCGTCACCGTACCGGACCTCCGCGGCACACCGCCGTTTTCACGGCATTTCGCTTCAAAGATAAGCATAATTCGTATTTTTTCCCTATCTTAGTCCGAAGATTCCGCGTTTTTCACCGAACGCACAAAACCGAAAACGCCATGTCGATACTTTCACTCTTCGGCGGCGGCCGCGCGAAGGCCCCCGAATACCCGTCCGACACGCTCACGGCACGTGACGGAACGCAATTCACCATCCGTTTTTTCAGCCACGCCTCGCTGGCGGTCTCCGTCGGGGAAAAATACCTCTACGTCGATCCGGTGAGCGGCCATGCCGCCTACGCGTCGCTCCCGAAAGCCGACGTGCTGCTCATCACGCACTCGCACTACGATCACCTGGACCGCGCCGCAGCCGAGGAGCTGCTGACGCCCGATACCGAAATCCTCTGCGACCGGACCTCGGCCGAAATGTTCGAAATGAACTGCCACACGATGCGTCCGGGCAGCGTCGCCACCCCGTGCGACTGGCTGAAGGTCGAGGCCGTGGCGGCCTATAACACCACCCCCGACCGCCGTCAGTTCCATCCCCGCGACCGGGAAGACTGCGGCTACGTGCTGACGATCGGCGGCACGCGCATCTACATCGCCGGCGACACGGAGCCGACTCCCGAACTCAGGGCGCTGCGCGACATCGACATCGCCTTCCTGCCGGTCAATCAACCCTATACGATGACCGTGGAGCAGGCCGTCGAGGCGGTCAAGGCTCTGCAACCCGCGATCTTCTACCCCTACCACTACGGCCAAGTCGAGGAACGGACCGACATCGACCGCCTCGTGCGCGAACTGGACGGCATCACCGAAGTCCGCATACGGCCGATGGAATAGGCAGCCGCCTACAAACGGACCGGACGCACGCTTTCAATGTGCATCCGGTCCGGATTTACGATTCCCGTCATTTCACCCCAATAGATTTCAGATATTCCAGATATTTCCCGGCAACGGCGTCCCATGTGTAATTCTCCAGAACGATCCGGTAGTTTTCCCGGGAACACCGGTCTATGAGCTCCCGGTGATGATCCATACAGCATTGCAATCCTCTTAACAATTCTCCGGTATCTTCGAGTTTGACCCATAGTAGAAAATCAAGGCCGGGAAGAACAAATGATCCCAATAAACCAAAATTCAAATACCTCTTCGGCCAAGACTAACACGGGGAGTAGATCATTTTTCCAAAAGGACCAACCACATTGGACGCACGGAGTCACGCCACTGTGGAGTTTCCAGTTCAGCGCAGATACCCCAACATTGTTACAGCAGCGGATGCAGCGGACACCGGCCATCAGAAAGTTTTTCGACAACCCAAAGGTCACAAGTCAGCACCTGCTTTCCGGACAACACATCAAACTCGCACCACTCATCGTCAGAAGGATCGAGAGAAAGGGCATTTTCATGTCCGAGTGTTACTGCAACAATTCAAAAAAGAGCTTCGTCATTTTATACCCAAAGAGTATAGATAATTCAAATATTTTGTAGCTATTTTGTCCCACGTATGATTCTCGGCGATATAGGCGGCCATGTGAGAGGCGCACGCCGCAGTCACAACGCTACGGTTACGCTCGACATACTCCATCTGTGCAGCCAAAGACTCCGTATCGCCTACACTGCACCAGCAGCCCCACTCCTCACGCAAAACCTCGTGAATAGCGGGAATATCCGTGACGATAGAGGGTTTTCCGCAGGCCATGCCCTCCAGCAGCGATATAGGCATTCCCTCGGACGAGGAGACCAAACAATTAGCGAAACAGTTTCTCAACAGGCAATCCTTGTCTTCGCCCATAACACTGCCAATAAAGAGGATATCTTCACTGCCGCCCGCCAACTCAAGCAGAGAGCTACCATAGCTATTGGCATAATCTCCGGCGATAACCAGTTTATATTCCCGCTTCCCGCACCGGCGGAAAGCCTCAATCAGTACGTCTATATTCTTCACGGGATCGATGCGACCGATAGTCAGGTAGTAGCCACCTGCAGCGAGGTTGAATCGCCTCAATATATCGCTGTTTGCAGACAAAACGGGAATATCGACACCACAGGGGATTACCGAACAGTTCCTGCCATACCGAGACTTCACCTCGCGAGCCTTCGAGCAACTGACTGTGAGGATATTTCTCCCACAGCACCATATCGACACGAAGGCTGCCAACCGCATGATCGCTCTCACCGGCCACCCGTGTTTGGGGTTGTCCTCGGCAAGGCTGTGGATTGTGTAGCATACGTGGCAACCGCACAGCGCCGCAATCCATCCGGGCAGAAACGCGAAAAATATAGATTGGAAATTTACCACATCAATAACACAGCGATTCTTGAAGATATAGCGCAGCGACTTCATGAAAAGCAGCGGCAATGCCGTCATATTCGACTTCGGGCATTTTATATGCACTATCTCTACACCCTCGACCGTCGTCTCGAAGCTCGTGCGATCGCTGCACACGATTACCGCCTCGTGTCCCGACGCATTCAGAGCCTTGGCGATATTAAAAATATAGGACTCCACGCCGCCGATCCCCGGGACACTTTGTCCGCCAACAAAAACAACCTTCATCTGTTTAATTTCAGGACACTTTTCCAAAGGGAAGCCACTCACACACAGCAACAAAAAAAACGTTTGACAACGAGTGTCAAACGAGCTTCCCTTCATCAATAAGATTTATATATTTCGATTCGAATATCTCTGTCGAGTAATTGTCCCGCAAATGGCGGTGACCCGCAGTTCCATATCTGTTGCGCAACTCAACGCTCTCCAGCAGCAGAGCCACAGAGCGCGCCATGCCCTCGGCATCGCCGACAGAGTGCAATATACCGTTGCATCCGTTTATCACCAAACGGCCATTGTCGCCTACATCGGTAGCCACGACCGGCAAACTCCAGTTCAGCGCCTCCATGATGCTGTTGCTCGTACCCTCGAACAAACTCGCTGACAAATATATGTCGGCATCGCGCACCAAGGTCTGCACGTTGTCGGGACATATATGGATATTCACGCATTCGTCCACTCCATACTTTCCTATCCATTCACGGATATTGCGCTCCTCAGTGCCATAGCCTATGATATCCATTACGAAATCGCCGCGCAGCCGTTTCAGGCAGGCTATAGTCCGCACTATCGTGCGGTAGTCCTTCTGCGGCACGAAGCGTCCGACCGTCACGATATGCTTCACCGCCCGCTCTGCGCGCACTATAGGTTCGGAGATATCCATGAAGCAGTTGGGGATGACTATGTTCTTGTCGGCTCTGTACCCTTTCGATGCAAAATACTCAGCGCCGGAATAGCAGTTATATATTGATCCCGAGGCCAGCAGATTGTGGGCTGCCCGATCCGCCACCATCTTCAGCCATCCGATGCGCGCATTACGTATGCCTCCATATATGCGTTCGACCCCCGCCATGCGACCGGCGACGGCACCTATGACATCGCAACTGGTAAGATAGTTCAACAGCACTTCGGTACGGCTGCGCCTCAACGCTGCACGCAACTGGAATATCTTCGAAACGATACTCCCGCGCAGTGAGGTTACGTGCACAGTCGATCTCGACAGTAGTTCCATATTTTGCGGCGACGCCTGATCGAGACCATACAGCAAATAGATATCTACATGATAATGTCTGCCCAGCAGATCCGCCAGTATCGCAGCCTGCTTTTCGGCACCGCCGGTTTTCAATGAGGGAATCAGAATCGCTATTCTTTTCATTTTATTTTAACGGGCACGCTCCTTTATAAAGCGCGCCGGATTGCCTGCCCAGCACTGATAGGGCGGAATATCCTTCGTCACCACGCTACCAGCTCCCACGATAGCTCCGCAGCCTATGGTTACGGCACTGCAAATGGTCACATTGCAACCAATAAAGGCATCCTCCTCTATGTGTACCTCGCCCAAACGGTAATACCGCCCCTTGTGTCCGGGATCAAGGTAGTGAGTCAGTATTGTCGTGTTCTGTGTTATCGTGACATTCTTCTCGATAGTGATAAGATGGGGTGCTACGCTGTCAAAATAGACGTTTCGATAGATCCAGCATGGGCCTTTAACGGCTACCCCCCCCCACCTTACAAAAAGGTATCTCTGGTGTCCCCGCAGAGGCAGGACATTGGCCAGCCACATGAAGAACATGTATCTCAATCTATTGAAAGATATGGCCTTGAATCGGTTCACGGAGTTCATATTCGGGTTATTCGCAATATCAGGCGATTCATAATTCGATTTTCAACGCCCTCTCGATCAACGGGGCCATATCGTAATAGCGATACTCGGCCAACCGGCCTCCAAAGATGACATTATGCTCGCGACATGCCACCTCGCGATAGCTGTTGGCGAGGGCATTATTCCTATTGTCGTTTATCGGATAGTATGGCTCCATACCCTCGGCATACTCCACGGAATATTCGCGGCTAATAACGGTTTTGGGCACTTTGTCAATATCGTCTCCGAACATCTCGAAATGTTTATGCTCGATAATCCGCGTATAAGGCACATTGCCGTCGGTGTAGTTAACGACCGCATTACCCTGATAATTAGAAATATCAAGCATCTCTGTCTCGAAACGCACCGTTCGGTATTCGAGTCGCCCAAAGCAATAGTCAAAGAAGCGATCTATCGCCCCCGTATAGACCAACTTATCGGCGTATTCGCGCCACGCAGCATACCTCGACTCAAAAAAATCGCAATTGGTCTCTATATCACATCCCCGCAGCAACCCCTCGATAAGTTTGTTGTATCCGCCGCAAGGTATTCCCTGATAAGTATCATTGAAATAGTTGTTGTCGTAGGCGAACCTCAGCGGAAGACGACGGATGATAAAAGCCGGCAACTGCGAACATTCCCGCCCCCATTGCTTTTCGGTATATCCTTTTATCAGGGCGGTATATATATCCCGCCCCACAAGGATCAGAGCCTGCTCCTCGAGATTCGCCGGCTCTCGACCTCCGAGTGCAGCGACGGCCTCAGCTCGCTGCTCCGCCAGCTTGGTACGAGCTTCGGCAGGACTCTTTGTCCCCCACATCTGATAGAATGTGTTCATATTAAAGGGCAGATTATACAGGCGCCCTTTGTAGTTGGCCACCGGCGAGTTGGTATAACGGTTGAACTCCACAATAGAGTTGACGAAATTCCACACTTCGCGATTCGAGGTATGAAATATGTGCGCCCCATATTTGTGAACATTGATGCCCTCGACGGATTCACAGTAGATGTTTCCGCCCGTATGCGGCCGCCTCTCTATAACCAAGCACCTTTTTCCCTGCGCGACAGCGCGATATGCTATTGTCGCACCAAAAAGTCCCGAGCCGACAATCAAATAGTCATATTTAGCCATAGTCATCTATCTGTTTAACTCGCCGACGACATGTTCGGCAAAGGCCTTTCGCCCCTCGGCCGTGAAACATTTCATATATTGTTTTTGGGCATTCGCAGCAATCTCGCGATATCGCTCCGACGCCGCAGCGCCGACAACGTCCTTGAAATCCGAAAAGTCCCACTTCAGAGGCACGTATGTCTCCCACGGCCTGTATATGTCGGGATAGGTAACGCAATGCTCCATCGAGTGTTTGATCATTGCCGCGCCGTAGACGACAGCCTCGAAATCGCGACCGCAAATCTCACCCCAGCCGAATGGTGACAATATGGATTTCGAGTTGCAGCCTTCGCGGATATATTCGCTTTTGGGAATCTTACGCGCAACGTCAGGGTGAGATATATCGGTCATCTGCGCAAGCAACTCGCTGCTCCGGCGGCGGGGATAGCCGGCAATGGGAGAATATCCGCTGCCACGATACTGCACATCAAGAGTTCTGGGGGTATCGGGGCTGACGATTTTCGGTTTGGTAACACCGAATGGCCGCAGCAGCAACCTGTACGGATCGGCATACAGATCACCGATGCCCACATTCCACGCCACACGCAACTTATGTAATTCGCCGCTGCCGGCGGCAGGATAGCGACGGGTTGTTATCATTTCGTCATCAATGTTCAACAGCTCATGATAGTACTCACAGAAGATGCGTGCGCCGTAGACCTCTCTCGTGTAGTCGAGGGTGTTTTTCAGCAACTGTTTCTTAAAATAAAGATCGACATAGGGAAGAACATCGAACAGGCACGTGCCCGTACTATCGGCCGTATCCAGCCACACGAGTCGATTGCAATGCCTGCGAATCTCACGAACGATAGCCGTGCGCTCGGCTGTATCGGCCTGTCCCAAGAAGGAGGTCGAGTGATGGAATGCCATGAAAACTATATCGTAAGAACCTTTACAGGCTCGCCGCAACGCCCGACGCTCCATACGCTCACGCACGCGTCCGCCAAAGATCGGCAGATAGTCGGTCATAGCGGAGTAGCCAATCCTGTAACCCAGCTTAGCGAACTCCTTTTTTGAGACGAACAGAGGTTTCAGCCATCGGTATATATAATGGCTCTGATCATAAAACACCGTGATTGATCTCATAGATATTTATCCTGTTTTTCTGTTTTCGGAAACAACAGTCTGCTACCACAACCCATGCGTGCAGATATCAACTTCGCGCATATATCTCGGCCAAATGCTGCACGTGGCGCTCTATCGAAAAGCGGCGCCGTGCATACTCCGCCGCCCCGATGGCCTTATCGCATAAAGACGCATAATTGCAGCAGGCATGCACTACCTCATCTCTTATGGCATCGGCATCCGAATGGCGGAAATGCGTACCATGCACACCATTGTCCGTCACCTCAAGATAGCCCGAGGCATCGCTCAGCAGCAGAGGCACGCCAGCAGCCATACCTTCGATAGCCGTAATGCCAAGCCCTTCGTGATGCGATGCGCAGAGAAGCAGATCGTAGTCGCAGAGGTGGTCTCGCACATAAGCGTTCGTGACATTACCCGCAACGGTCACACAGTCGCCGACACCCAACTCCTGCACCAGTACATGCAGTCGTTGCAGATCCACCCCGTCACCCCAAATATCCAGATGAATATCACGGCGTATCTGCGGCGGCAGCTTGCCGAATGCCTCCACGATCAGATCCTGCGCCTTGACCTCGAACAATATGCGCCCCACAGCTACTATCCGGTGGGGATTGGGTTTATAGATGGTTTTGCGCTTGAAGGCGTCGATGTCCACACCGTTATAGCAGACGACACAATTATCGTGGCCCGTCTTCTGCTTGAAAGCTTCGAACACGCACTGCGAGATGGCTATATATCTGTCCACTGTCGATGAAAACGAGCCGATATTTACCTCGTTATGGAGCGTCAGTATACGCCGCTCACCTCGGTTTTTGGGCACGAATAGCCGCTCGCTTCCCGGACCGTGGAGGTGCAGGATATCAGCGTGGAACGATTTGTAATATCGGATAATCCTAACCCAATACCACGGATTTCGCGAGCCTACAGGCTTGTCGACGTAAAACACCGTCACACGGCCATCGAGCGCATCTATCATCTGCTGCGACCACTTTTCGGTGACGATCATGACAGCAACTTCGTGCCCATCGGTCACCTGTCTATTGACGACATTGGTCAGCAACGTCTCGATACCTCCATTGACAAAACTTCCTATGCAATGCAATATCCTCATCTTGAGGAACCATTTACTCTCTTTTGCGAAACCATGCGTGACACCTGCGGCTTCACATACCTGTTGAAAAAGAGATGCAGTCTCTCGATCGTGCGTTGCACACAGCGGCTGCCCATGCGCACATTCACAAACTCATCCCATGTGAGAATATCGTCATGATGCCTCTCAATCAGATCCGTGAAGCGGTCGAAACAATATCTCTTATCCCCGCGCGTCCATTCGTGGGGGTGGAACACCTCGGTTCGCCCCGCATTGAAGAATATACGCGACATGCGAGCCGAGCATACCGGCACACAGATGATGCCGTGCAGTCGGTAAGGCTTGGCGCTCAGTCCATCGCTCATATATTTGAAACCGCACGCAGCCAACACCCTCAACGTATTTTCGTCGTAGGAGTGTCCCGGAGCAAAGAATATATTGGTATATATACCATGCGATTCGAGAATCTCGCGTCCTCGACGTATCATCTCCAACTGCTCGTCATATGTGCGCCCCGCGAACTCGGAGTCGCAACGCTGCACCGCCATGCCGCGCACATGGCTATCAAACAGATGCCTGTATCCGTGCATGGCAATGGTATATCCCCTATTTTGAAGCTCCCTGACGAACTCCCAAAAGTCGCTACGGCCGCTGCTTATCCGCAAGTCGGGATCTTGGCAGTCGGGAATGACTCCCAGCAACGGTTTAATGTCGTATCGATCCATCTGTTCCACCGCCACACGGAATTGAGCGTAATCCATTGTCGGACATAAATCATCTATGCGGACAACTATTCGTTTCATGATATTATAATGTAGTATGGTGCGAATCATCCATGCTTGGTGAGCGAACGCTTCACCTTTGCGGCAATCATGCCATAAAGCTGGTGGAAAAACGGCAGCGGATCGCGCAGACAGAAACTCGCATGGCAGTCGGCGGCAAGGCACTCGGCGATCCAACGACATATCCCCACACGTCTTATGTTCCTGACATCGACAAGCTCGGGCATAAACATCACATAATGCCGGGGATCGATCTGAGGAACTGCAGACTCCGCGCCCACACAATGGTTATACCACAAATATGGAAGATTGACCCCGTAGGTTGTCACGCAATATGCGTTACCGTCATTTCGCATGTTTATCTCCAGAAAATAGCTGCGGCCATCCCTGCCTCGAAGAAACTCCATGCTGAAGAGTCCTGAGTAGCCTATCTCGCGGAGATAGCGTTCGGCAATCGTACAATCGAAATCGAGCTGTGAAATGTGGGAATATCTGAGATAGCCGGTATTGGTATTATACGGCTGCCGTACAAGCCTCGTAAAGCCCGGGATCACCACCCGCGCACCGCCATCCAGCGAACAGCCTATCAGTTGGAACTCGAAATCGCGATCGATATATCTCTGAATCAGGAAACGGCTGCAAGCCGAGGCAGCGAGGCTTTGCATCAGCTCGTCGCGGCTCGCGCATATATGAATATCCGCCTTGTTGCCGGCAAGGCTGTCGAGCGGCTTGACGATGCAAGGAAATATATCCCATTGCAGAGTATGGATATCCGCTGCGGAAAGCGTGAGACTTTCGGGAAGATCCATGCCCAGCCGCTCGGCATATTGCATCTGCACCTCCTTGTTCATCAGACGGGTGATCTCACCCTGACATCCGCGCGCATTCGCCATGACGAATCTCGGGCTCAGCAAATCATAATGCAGATCTATATAGCTCGACACGCTGTCGCCGCAGCATATCACCACAGCCTTCCCCTCTCCTCGGCACATATCATCCAGCGCAGCGACTATCCCCTCCTCGCTGTGCAGCGTACGGCAATTCGCACGTCTCACATATCTCGACACCGAGACGAAATCCGGCGTTTCACTCACAACTATAAGTTTGATGCTGTCACCAAGCCCCCGCTGCCCTAAGGCTCGGACTACACCCAGCGTATTATGGTGGTTGCCTCCCACAACGACAATATCACGCGGTTTCATAATCTATAAATTTCCATCGTCTGGCAATGCCGCCGGCTTAGATTGGCTGTTCGCCACGATGTGACACACCCCGCCGAAGAGCAGAAGCATATATCCGAACACGAATATGCCGGGACGCTGGTATATGTTTATCATGAAAAGAACGGCGAATATCACGGCCACCCTGTTGCGTTCGGAGTATTTTACGGCGTTGTAGAACAGCCCGCCCCAAAAGATCAGACACGCCACCAATCCATACTCCACCAAATAAGTTTTATACGATAGATTGCCTATCTCTTGATGAGATTCCAAGTATCCGCGGCCATATCCCAAAAACAATCGCGGCGTTCTGATAAAACGATCGAAAAAGTAGTCGAAACTCGAACCCGTTCGGTTGATGGCTGCCAATTTGCCGTCGATGAAGGTAAAACGCTCCATCAGATGCGCGACATTCTCATTTTCCGCGCCGAGTATCGCGACCATAACAAGCAGCAGGATACCACCGATGATGATCTTGAAGTTGCCCGTCACCACCAGTCTCAACACGAAAAAGAGTAGCAACGTAACAAAAAAAGCCACCGAAAATGTGAATACTCCGGCCGTCATCAAAATTTTGTTGCCCAAGCGTTTCATGTTGAAATTCTCGGCAGCGAGGATCAGCGCCAAGAAAGTACCGAAATATCCCGGCTCGTTGAACAAACCGCACAAACGCGCAAATGGTCCCATGACCACGATATAGGAGAAATAGTAGTCGTAATAGAGATAGCTATCGCTGAGCCGATCGCCATAATAAGGGCATACCACCCGCGGCAGATCTATCACCGGCAGATACAGCGACAGGAAGGCAAGAATACCCACTGCCGACATCAGAACCATATACTTGTAGTATAAACGGTAGGAGAAGATCCATATGCGCCGGTTGAAACAGCAGAATATCAGCAAGGCCGATATGGTAGACAGATTCAGACTTATATCGGGCGAACGATAGACGTAGAATGCTGTCACAAAATACCAAAATAGGAATATCGCGAAGAGCCATTTGGCATATATCACCGAATATTTTATTACGATCTTGAACAACAGAAACAGCAGCGACATAGCCATCAGCGAGTGAGCCATCCACACATACTCCCGCTCGGGGATCGTACTATCGGCATGGTTTATCGCCAGCGTGGAGGTTATCGCTATCAATGTAAATGCCAAAGCGATACCCTTCTCTTCACTGGTAGGCCGCGCCACCGAGTAGTCATTCATACTCATAAAATATCTTTCAATGCGTCGTTCACCCGACCGATACACTCCGACTGCATGCGATCGAAGGTGGAAAAATCGATATCATCCTCGATGATGTCGAAACTATCCCGATAGATCCGCTCCGACAATCCGCTTTTGTCCAGCAACTCGGTGATACGCACATTCATGCGCGAGTGTATTCCGACCAGAGGCAGCGTCAGAAATTTACGGTGGTATATCAGCGAGAACATTGTTCCGTGGAACGAATTTGTAACCACATATTCAGCATTCGCAATGCCGTCAAGCCACTCCTCGACTGTCGCAGGGCAGCTCTCCATATCAGCGAAAGCCCCGTTTTGGCCTGTCACGAGCACCACATTCAGACCTTTCCTGCGGGCGAATACGTACACCTCCTGCACATCGAAATCCATCCGATTGCCCAACAGATAGGCAAAAATATAGGGTTTGCCGCCGCATTTCGGCGCAACAGGCGCTTGTGAAACGACGGCGTCGTAGAAATCGGCTCTATGCATCATCGTAGGATCGGGAAAGAGACAGGCATCGTCACGCCCCAATGCCCGACACAACTCTACGCCGCTATTCTCACGACACGACACGAAATCAAATGATTCGATATATTTCCTGATTTTGCAGCGCACATAGAAGTTGGGATTCAGTCCGCCAAAAGAGGGTGCGAAAGCGATCTTTTTGCAGCGTGCGGGGACGAACGACAAGTACATGACCGTATCCAGTCCTCCCCATATCTGATCGCTGCCACAGACAAAGGCCTCGGCTGCCGGCGGATCGTGCTTCAACTCGGAGTGCGAATACTCTTTGGAGAATCGCAGCCAACGGTCGCGGAACTCCGAGAAACGGCGCGTCTGCTGTGCATGACTGGGGTCGGACCGCCTATTGAGCAACGGGTCGGACTGCCGGCAGGAACGGCGGATGCGCGCCACCAGCTTCGCGGGATTACCCATCAATCCGATGAGAGTGAACAGCCGCGACACGAAACTGGAGTTGCGCTCCTCGGAATATTTGACTATAAAACACCGATGGCCTCGGCTTTCCAAATATTTGTACAAGGCTACGGCTTGCAGTACTTCCCCGTAGTTATCCTCGCTGCTCCAGAATGTTACGATACCTATATTCATCTTCCAGTTCTATTGACAATTGCCGCCAGTTTCATTTTGCAGCGAATCCACAGCGGTGCTTTTATTTTCGAGCATACACGGCCTATAGCCTCGATGTTCCGCAGCCTGTACTCCTGCCAAAAAAGCCGGCGATATTTGGGTTCGCAGACACTGGCAATGATAGCACGGTTGGCCGACAAGGCATTTTTATACTCCGACCGTTCACTCTGCATCTGCGGACGAATCATTTCGCAGCAGCGAACGCCCATTTCACTATTCAGCAGTATCAGGCCCACCCCTCGATCGTCGGTGATGGCAGGATGGAAATGCCCCACACCCCAATAGTCGGCAATAGAAATATCTGCGCCGCTCCTGCCCTCTTTCGCCGCGCAATGGTAGCACGACGGACGCAGATAAAGATCTTTCAGGAACCCACGCATAAAGACATCCTCGTTGAAGGGCGTAATTTCGTAATTAGGTGTATCAGCAGATTTTGAAACCGTATTTTCGGCCGCCTTAGAGGCGGCATAGCAGATTTTGAAACCGAATTTTTTCCAGCCATTTGATTTATCTCTAAACGAGATACCCGTTATCACGGGCAACTCGTTTAGAGATGATGAAACCGAATTTTTTCCAGCGGCGCGCTTCGCGCGCTTATATTCAAGATAATCCCGCCACACCATCGGGCTGGGAACACCATGACAGACGACCTCGACAGTCAGCAGAGCGTCATAATCCCTGCGCAAAAACTTCTTCAGCCCTGCAATCTGACACGGCGTACCCGAAAACAGCACCTTACGACCGACATGCAGAAACGCTTCCGCTTTTTTGAAGTTGTTGCCTATATCACTCTGAACATATTTGCTGCCGCGAAAGGCTTCAAGTCCTTCAACGCTTTCCGTGTAGTCGTGTACGACATTCCATTCGCTGTCGAACCGCGCACCGAAAACAACGCCGCCTGCCTGAATGACGCTCTCGGCCAAAAGCGTAAAGATGCCGCCCGACGAGCTTTTCATGCGAACGTTCTCATCCTTATTTTTTGCGGCGTACACCGCCTGCGGTTTCTGCGGCGACGCCTGATTTATCACCGGGCACACCTTTTCGCAGAGCCCGCAATCTATACATCGCGCCGCATCGACATGCGGATATTTGAACCCCTCGTCGTCCGATGACATTGTTATACACTGCCGGGGGCATATTTGTGCACAGGAACTGCATCCGCAGCAATCCTTTTTTTCTTGTATCGTTATCATCGCTGATTATCGTGTCGCAACAATATTCTTCTCATTGGGATCATCAACAACTCTCGCTCATACTTATTCATGCTGAGAACCCAAAACAGCGGGATATATATCACGCAAAACAGCACAATACCGACAGCAAGTTCGCGCCAACTATCTATTTCAGTCATTCGATCGGCGAAGAGAAACGTCGTTGTGACCGCAATAGGAATCACCGACATCCTAAAGATTTCCTTCCAAAATCTGCCTATGTCGATACCCTGTCTCTTCGAGTAGTAGATATTCATTATCAACCCCTGCCCCAGAAGCAGAGCCCCCGAAACCGCTATCGCGCAACCGACGCCCCCGTATCTCCGCGCCAACACGATTTGAAAAGCCAATGCCGCCATGGCGATGAAGATATACAGCAGACTGCGGAACTTCATCTGATTGCGCGCCTGCAATATCGTGATGCCAAGATTCTGAATCATTGGAATCAACAGCGAGAAAAAGAACAACAAACAGATGATATATGCGTCCTCATAGCCTGCGCCGGCCCACAGAACAATGAATTGTCGCCCGAAAACGATAAACCCCGACAATACAAGTGCCATTACAATATACTGTATTCTGCCCGTACGGATAAACAGATCGGAGATCGACCGGTTATCGTCGTTCGTCGCCACCATACCCGTAATTTTGGGCAGAAAAAGTTGCGAGATAGCGGTAGAGAACTGCATATACATGACTTGCAGTTGTATGGCCACGGCAAAGACCGCTACGGCTGCCGTTCCGACCACGGCCCCCAACACGAATTGACCCGTACTCCAATAAACCTTATCCATGATGACATTGAGGAAGATCCAAAACGAGTAGATTGCAACCTCCTGCAGAAAGCCCCATCGGAAACGGCGGAAGAAAATCCTTATCTTAAGATATCTTTTGCAGTATATATAGTTGAGCAAAAGCGTCGCGACATTGAACACCGTCTGAACAACGACCATTGCAACGGCCCGGTACCCCATATACAGCAGACAGATCATAACGCCAGTATTGAGAAGTATGCGTATGATGCTTACGGCGCGGGGAAAAACGAAATGTTCATAGGCCGTGATGATCGACCCGAAGATGCTCATCGGAAAGGTAAAGGCAAGATTAAAGACCAGCAGCAGAATCATGATACGTGCCTTATAAAGCTCCTCGACGGTCATCGTCGCACCGAACATCGCATCGACATTGAAATAGAGCGCCGACCCCAGAAGCAAAGCTACCGCACCGATAATCACATACAGGACGAAAAACATACCGAACATCTCGTATTGTTCTCTCTGTTTGCCTTCGGCTCGGAATTTTGCCGTATATCTCACGACTGCATTACCCAACCCCAAGTCCAAGATGGTCAGATACGATATGACCGAGGCCACGAGTGAATACAGCCCGTATTCGCTCTTGCCCATCATGCGAAGCATGTAGGGGGTATAGAGCAGCCCCACTATCGTATTGAGCAGGATAATCGCATAATTCAATGCCGCCCCCGCCTTCAGTTGGTTCATCCGTTACTTTTTCGTTATATACAAACTCCAACGCTGTCCCGACAAGCTATCGACGGCAGTACATGCGCACATACCACTCCGCAAAGGCTCTGAGACCGTTACGCAGCGGCGTGGCGGGGCGGAAGCCGAAATCGCGTTCCAACGGAGTCGTGTCAGCGTAGGTCACCGGAACATCTCCCGGCTGCATCGCCACAAGGCGTTTATGCGCCTCGAAGTCGTAATCCTCGGGCAACACGCCGACACGCACCAACTCCTCCTGCAGGATCGTCACGAAGTCCAACAAGTTCTCCGGTGCGTTGTTGCCGATGTTATACACCGCATACGGCGGAACGGGTAATCCGTCCTCACCCCTGCGACGCTCGGGAGCGTGCTGCATAACCCGTACAACTCCTTCGACTATATCGTCGATATAAGTGAAGTCACGCTGGCAATTGCCATAGTTGAATATTTCGATCGTCTCTCCCTTTACGAGTTTGTCCGTAAACCTGAAGTAAGCCATATCGGGACGTCCGCAAGGCCCGTAGACCGTGAAAAAGCGAAGTCCCGTCGACGGAATATCGTATAGTTTGCTGTAAGCGTGCGCCATCAGCTCGTTGCTCTTCTTGGTCGCGGCATAGAGGCTTACAGGGTTGTCTACCTTGTCGTCGGTGCTGTACGGCACTTTCTTATTGCTGCCATAGACGCTCGACGACGAAGCGTAGACCAAGTGTTCAACCCCGTAGCGGCGGCAGCACTCCAAAATATTATAAAAACCTATCACATTGCTCTCGATATAGGCATCGGGATTGGTTATGGAGTAACGCACACCCGCTTGTGCCGCAAGATTCACCACCACTTGAGGCGCATAGCGCGAGAATATATCCTCGACCGCCGCCTTGTTGGCAATACTATCCTTTACGAATACAAAACGGTCTCCGTATGCCGTAAGCTTCTCCACCCGCTCATATTTGAGCTGCACGTCGTAGTAGTCCGTAATGTTGTCGATACCCACAACTCGGAGTTCGGGATAGTCGCGTAACAGACGTTTGGCCAGATTCGCGCCGATAAAGCCGGCAGCACCCGACACAATGACGACCTTATTCGCAAAGTCTATATTATAGTTCAGCATGGTTTAGTCTCTTTGAAAAATATCGCGTGTATATACTTTCTCGACAACATCGTCGAGTGAGGGATCATAGCGGTTGGCGATAATCGCCCGCGAGAGGCACTTAAACTCCGCAAGGTCATTTACCACACGTGAACCGAAGAATGTAGTGCCATCCTCCAAAGTGGGTTCGTAGATTATGACTGTCGCGCCCTTTGCCTTTATGCGTTTCATGATACCTTGAATCGCACTTTGGCGGAAATTATCCGAGTTCGACTTCATCGTCAGGCGATAGACACCCACCACGACCTCACGCTCTACATGGCTGTCCCAGTCACTCGATGCCGTGTAATAGCCCGCCTTAGCCAACACCTGATCGGCGATAAAATCCTTGCGGGTGCGGTTTGACTCAACTATTGCCTCAATAAGGTTTTCCGGCACATCGGCATAGTTAGCAAGCAACTGTTTCGTGTCTTTAGGCAAACAGTAGCCTCCATATCCGAATGATGGATTGTTGTAGTGTGTGCCTATACGCGGGTCGAGGCATACGCCCGCGATAATCTCGCGGGTATTGAGACCTTTCATCTCTGCATAGGTGTCAAGTTCGTTGAAATAGCTTACGCGCAGAGCCAAATATGTATTGGCAAAGAGTTTTACCGCCTCTGCCTCCTTCAGTCCCATTACCAGCACAGGAATATTGCTCTTGAGTGCGCACGTCTGCAGCATGGCAGCAAATGTTCGTGCCGCATCTTCGAGCTTGTCGAGATCGGCGAGCTGAGCGATGGCCGCATTCTCCTCGGAGCGCTGCTCTCCGTTCAGCAACTTTGGTATGCCGGCGATAATACGTGACGGGTAGAGATTATCGTACAATGCTTTGCTCTCGCGCAGAAACTCGGGGAAGAAGAGCAGATTCAGACGCTTGACACCCCGCTGTGCATATCTCACGTATAGCGAGCAGCAGTAACCCACGGGAATTGTTGACTTGATAATCATCACGGCATCGGGGTTGACCGACAGCACCAAATCAATAACCTCCTCGACATGCGAGGTATCGAAGTAGTTCTTCTGTGGATCGTAGTTGGTAGGGGCGGCGATCACCACGAAATCGGCATCAACGTAGGCCGCAGCACCATCCAACGTCGCCATAAGATTCAACTTCAAGGGCTTGCCGTCGGCATCGTGACCACCGAGGTATTTTTCAATGTATTCATCCTGAACGGGTGAGAGTCGGCGGTTGATTTTTTCGATCTTTTCGGGGACGACATCTACGGCCATGACATTGTGACGCTGCGCCAGCAACGTCGCGATACTCAGACCAACGTATCCCGTCCCTGCTACTGCAATCTTCATTGGGATAATATCCTGTTAATGTTACATTATACGTTATTATTCAGTCCAATAAGCCACACCAACGCTCAAACAAAGCGCATCATACGTTTCTGTAACAACCCGTATCGCATCTACTCTGTTCCAATTCAGATCGGCTAACCGTGTCGGGCTATTCCCCATCTCCGGACTCTTGCGGACGACGAAAAAATGAATTGTATTTCAAAACCCAACCGATAACACGATGATCACTTACCCCATCAGAGTCAGACAGGAAATGAAATAACGGATCAAAGATTCAGGGTTCTCGGTATTTAAGGGCACATGGCACTGAATGATGGCATAGATATACATCGGAAACATGAAGCCTTTGGATATGCGCTCAAAGATATTGAGACTACATTGACATGTGCATTCTTGTCTGCCGGCAGGGTATCGCAGGCCTCATGGATAATTCCAATGATCAGAAGCACAACGATACCTCCCCAAAAAGGGCCGCTGTTGAGAAAAACATTGTCATCCAACCTTTGTCTTACGCTCAACAATAGCATGATTCAAGATGATGTATATACGGTTGAATAAATCCGGCTGAGACGTTACGTCAGTAGTATCAAGCGCAGCATCATCCATAATATAAATATTGAATTGTATGATCTTTTTTCTCTATTGCAGCATTTGCACATGACAGATACAAGAGAATCTTATCTCTCGGAGATGTTTTACCCATTTGTAGCTGTACTGTATCCTGTATCTGGTCGGCCGAGAGGACGATTTGTTTGTAATTGACGAAATAGCTCAGCAGGCCGCTCACGAGCAGCGCGCCGAACGAGGCATAGGCGTACCACAACGGCAGCGGCATCTTCTCGAAAATCCACGATAAGAAGCACATAAGCACCGCAGCGCCGGCTATCACCACCCAAGCGATGCGGCGGTACATCCAACCTTGCAGCGATACGATCTCGTTGATCGCAGTAGTATCCCGGTCGAACAGCGGCTTGTAGAGCGTGCAGGCGATCGCCGTGCCGATTCCCAGCTCCGCGAGGTTCAGGAACTGCAGAAGGTTAGTCGCCGTGGTGTTCAATCCCAGCACCTCCGCGCCCAGATGGTCGAGGAAAACCTTGCGCGAAAAGAATTGCAGAACCAGGTTCACGAAGTAGAACCCGAGCGCCACAACGCCGTTCTTCAGACTCTTTACCGGCTTCAATTATTATTGTACGTCTTTCGTCGCGCTTCGTAATCTTTCAGCTATTTCCTCTCCGAAAAGTATCCACGCCGCGGCAGCGGCCCCTGCGAGGAACACGCATCCGACGAGAATCATGATCTTCGAAGGTTTCGAGGGTTTGAGCGGGACAGTCGCGGGCTGCACGACGGCATAGACCGGGGTCGATTCCTGGACCTTCGCACGGGCCAGTTGCAGCTGCTGGGCGGTCTGGTTGTAGAGGCTGTACGCCAGCGACATCTCGTTCTGCAACCGCTCCTCCTCCGTTCGGAAGCTCTTCCGCGAGAGCGCCTGATTCTGGTCCACGTACTGCGCGTAACGCTGCTGCGCCGCATAATACTTTCCCTGCGCCTCGTCGAAGAGCCGCTGCGTGAACTCCAGGTCGTGCCGCGCCTTGTCCGTGCGGTACTGCGTGATGTGGTTCTGCAGGTTGCGCATCACCGTGTCGGTCAGCGTCGCCGCGACGAGCGGGTCCTGCATCGTCACCGCCAGCGAGACGACCATCGTCTTCTTGTCCACGCTGGCCGCGATACGCTCCTGGAGGCTTCCGACCGTCTCGTTCTCCTCACGTGTCAGGCGGAAGGGGTCCGTCACGCCCGTTCCGCGGCGTTCGTCGTCCTCCGCGCGGAACAGCCCCGTGAACCATCCCAGCGCCTTGAACGGCGCTGCGGCGACGGCGCTCCACCAGGGTGAGCGCAGCTCTTCGGAGACATACTCCGAGACGGGCATCCGGCGCTCGTCCCGCGCCAGGCGGACCTCCACGCCGAACAGCTCGGTCATGAACGGCACCGACTGCACGATATCGGGGTACAGCTCCGGAGACATCGCATCCGCCGAGTTCATGCTCCCCACGTTGATCCCGGCCATCGAGGCCAGGGAGCCCAGTCCTCCCAGCGACGGCTTCCCGCCCTGCACCTCCGGGGCCAGCTTCACCGTAACCGTGTACTCCTTGGGGATGCTGAAGCCGATGACGAGTCCCGCCAACGCCCCCGCGACGCACCATCTGACGATCCTCCGGCGTCCGGCCCACAGCTTGCGCGCCAGCTCCGCCAGGTCGATCTCACCATCCCCCGCAGGGGCGGTCGCTCTGTTCATCTCTTCCATACGTCCTTTCCGCTTATTTCGACAGGTTCGCGATCGACGCCGCCATCGTCCCGATCGACGCCGCCGACGTGGCCAGGCTCATGATCGCCGGGAGGCTCATGCCCTTGCGCTCGCGCTTCGAGGGGATGACGATCTCGCACCCCGGCTCTATGCGCGCCTTGCGAAGGCTCTTCACGCGGGACACCGTGCCGTTCATGTAGATCACGTACGCCTTGCTGCGCTTCGCACGGAGCCCGTAGCCGCCCGCCTGGCCGATATAGTATTTCAGATGCTTGCCCGCCATGTAGAGCACCGTATTGGGATACATCACCTCTCCCGAGATGCTCACCGTGGAGACGTACTCCGGGATCACCAGACGGTCTCCCTCGCGCAGCACCATGTCGTAGTCCGAGCCGGGATTCGACAGCGCCT
>ERZ856578.3147-NODE-3147-length-25372-cov-4.122672_pt1 | contig 25372 bp, 20 predicted proteins | sample MGYA00514384_ERZ856578 | MGnify/ENA primary metagenome ERZ856578 (study PRJEB29103, sample SAMN06111958) | human gut metagenome | biome: human gut; feature: ankylosing spondylitis patient; material: healthy_person | host: Homo sapiens | place: China:Hangzhou... | reverse complement strand
GAGTCGGCGGCCATGATCCTGACGCTGATCACCGTCGGCAAAATGTTCGAGGCCCGTTCCAAGGGACGCACCACCGACGCCCTCAAAGGGCTGATGAAACTGGCTCCCCAAACCGCCACGCTGCTTCGAGACGGCGCCGAGACCGTCGTGCCGATCGACCGCGTGCAGGTCGGCGACGAGTTCGCCGTCCACCCCGGCGAGAACGTGCCCGTCGACGGCGTGATCCTCGACGGCCATTCCGCCGTCAACGAAGCGGCGCTCACCGGTGAAAGCGTTCCCGTCGACAAGGCTCCCGGCGACAAAGTCAGCGCCGCCACGGTGAACCAGTCCGGCTACCTCCGCTGCCGCGCCGCCCGCGTCGGCGAGGACACCACGTTGTCGCAGATCATCCGCATGGTCAGCGACGCCGCGGCCACCAAAGCGCCGATCGCCAAAGTCGCCGACAAGGTGTCGGGCGTCTTCGTCCCCGCCGTGATCGCTATCGCCATCGCGACCATCGCCGTGTGGTGGCTGCTGGGCGAGGAATTCGGTTTCGCTCTGGCCCGCGGCATTTCCGTGCTGGTCATCTCCTGCCCTTGCGCGCTGGGGCTGGCCACGCCCGTGGCGATCATGGTCGGCAACGGTATGGGCGCGCGCCACGGCATGCTCTTCAAGACCGCCGCGTCGCTCGAAGCTGCCGGCCGCGTGCAGATCGTGGCGCTCGACAAGACCGGCACCATCACCAGCGGCGAGCCGGAAGTGACCGACCTCCTTCCCGCCGGGGGCGCGAGCGAACGGGAACTGCTCGAGCTGGCCTGCGCGCTGGAAAGCAAGAGCGAGCACCCGCTGGCCCGCGCCGTGATGCGGAAAAGCCGCGACGAAGGCCTGACCGCGGCGGAGGTGGGCGACTTCCGCGCCCTGCCCGGCAACGGCCTGACCGCCACGTTGAACGGCGAAGAACTGCTCGGCGGCAGCCTCGCATTTATCGCCGGCCGCGCCGCCGTGCCCGAAGAGATGAATGCCAAGGCCGAAGCGCTGGCGGGACAGGGCAAGACGCCGCTGCTTTTCACGCGCGGCGGAAGGTTCATGGGCGTCATCGCCGTGGCCGATACCATCAAGGAAGACAGCCCGCAGGCTGTGAAGGAACTTCAGGACATGGGCATCCGCGTCGTCATGCTCACCGGCGACAACGAACGCACCGCTCGCGCCATCGGCGCGCAGGCCGGCGTCGATCAGGTCGTGGCGGGCGTGCTGCCCGACGGTAAGGAAGCCGTGATCCGCGAGCTGCAGAAACGCGGCAAAACCGCCATGGTCGGTGACGGCATCAACGACGCCCCCGCCCTCACCCGCGCCGACACCGGCATCGCTATCGGCGCCGGTACCGACGTCGCCATCGACGCCGCCGATGTCGTACTGATGAACAGCCGCCTCAGCGACGTTCCCGCCGCCGTGCGCCTGAGCCGCGCCACGCTGCGCACCATCCACGAGAACCTGTTCTGGGCCTTCTTCTACAACGTCGTCGGCATCCCGCTGGCGGCCGGCGCCTGGATCTCCCTGCTGGGCTGGAAGATGAGCCCCATGTTCGGCGCCGCGGCCATGAGCCTGTCGAGCTTCTGCGTCGTATCCAACGCGCTTCGGTTGAACTTCTTCGACCTGCGCAGCGCGAAAAAGGATAAAAAAATCCGGCCCGTGGGGCTGGATCAGATCGAATCGGAAAAGGAGAATGGATCAATGACCAAGACACTGAACGTTGAAGGCATGATGTGCGGACACTGCGAAGCCCGCGTCAAAAAGGCCCTGGAAGCCGTGGAAGGCGTCGCTTCCGCCGAAGTCAGCCACGAAAAAGGCACCGCCGTCGTCACGCTGAGCAAAGACGTCCCCGACGCCGTGTTGAAAAAAGCCGTCGAGGACCAGGACTACGCCGTTACCGCGGTGAAGTGAACTTTTCACAAAAAAGAACGGATAAAAAATGGCCGGATCTCGATGAACTTGGGGCATTGCGATCTGGCCATGTCTGGCGTACTCTCCAGCGGCCTGAGGAACGAAAACGCTGCCTGTCACCGCTTCGGGCTTCTGCGTCTTAAGAAAACGTCAAGAAAGAGAGGGCGAAGTCCGTACGGACTTCGCCCTCTCTTGTTCTTGACGTCTCAGCGTCAACGGACGATGGGCTTTCATGCCGAAATGTCACGGGGCGCCCTTCTTGGTCTGATGCATCTCTGGGTAGCTGATTTTTTTTCAGTCTTAACTTGGTCCTTTTATATCAATTGTTCTTGTATGCCAGTTTAATTTTCGCTTTTTTGTTCTCAGTAATTTTCATGTTTTAAGCCATTTTAGATCAATTTAGACATGTTATAAGCTGCGGTAATATTAGCTTGTTTTGCCAAGAAACAATATTAGGCGTTAGTATTGAAGAGAACTTTTGAGGTGCGCCTTTTTATTGAAGATAATTACAATGCATGAAAATCTTTTCTTGACAAAGAACGTATGCCGTGATATTGTCTGACTGTCAGACAATATCACGGCATAAATAACTTTTATAGGCCGCGACTTCTCAAAGAACATGACTTACGGCAGCCATGTTCCTGTGATTCTCGGCGTTTTGTAGTCGCATGGCAGTTTGTTCTATATTTTTAGCGAGGAGGATTGGATATGTTGAGATTTGCAATGCTTGGCAGCGGCAACGGGGCACGTGCATGGTGCGCTCAGATTAGCGCCGCTGGTTATCCGATTGTCATGTGGGAGCCGCTTGATAATGTGCCGGATTTCCCGACACTACACGAGAAAAAAACGATTTCCCTCGTCGGAGACATTCAGGTCACAGGACACCTTCACGCTGTGACGCGCGATATCAAAGAAGCTATGGATGGCGCTTCGATTGTCGTTGTGAACGTACCCTCGTTCGCTCACGGGCCTATCTTTGAAAAGATGATTCCGTTCCTCAAGGACGGTCAGCATATCGTCATCGTGCCGGGCAACTTCGGTGCGTACCGTCTCAAGACGATGATGAGCAAAATGGGCTGCAAGGCTCGAATCTCGATTTCTACGGTAGAGACTCAGCCCTACGCCTGCCGCATTTGTGCTGTTGACAAGGTAAACATCAACAAGCGCAAGACGGCTATCTACCTCGCTACGTCGCCGGCTTCAGCGGCCCCGGAAATACTTGACATCCTGAACTCTGCATTTGCCGGATACGTCAAGTACAAGAAGGCCGATCACATCCTTGCACTCGACATGTCCAACATCAATTTTACAATGCATCCGTATCCCGTGATTCTGAACTGGGGTGCGATTGAGCAGCGCGGTGACACATGGCGTCACTACATCGACGGGATCACGCCACTCATCAGCGAGCAAATGCACGAACTGGACAAGGAACGTATCGCAATTGGCGCGGCCTGCGGTTTTAAGCTTGATGGTTTTCTTGAGCTGATGAAGATGTACTACGGCAACAATAGCAGCAAGAATATTTTCGAGTATGTGCACAGCCCTGAGACGCCGTATTCTGATCTCGTTGGTCAGAGCGTTCGTAGCCGTTATATTACAGAAGACGTGCCGGGGGTCATCATGCCGATCGCCTGCATCGCGCGCAAGGCAGGAACGAGGTCACCGAGGGCGGACTTGATTGTTAACTTCTGTTCGCAGCTGCATGGTACCGATTACTGGCATCAAGGCACAACGCTCGAGTCTATAGGCATTGCCGACAAGTCTATCGACGAAATCATCAATATGCTGGCATAGGCTAATTCTGCAGGTTCTGCACTTGTTTCAAGTCTGAAATAGTTTTTCAATTCAAGCGCATGGTACTTGAGGAAGCATGTGGGCGTCGGAAAACATATATTTTGGGTTTCGTCATTTTTGCAGCTCAGTGGTTTTGTGTCCATTATTCTATCCTGTTGCGACTTTCATGGGCTTAAAAATAGAAGAGCGTTCACGACATAAGGAGGGGAAACATGAAAAGTATGACAATTGTTCGAGCAAAATGGATTCGTGGGCTTGACCATGTCATTGATGCGGTTATTGTCATCGCTCTGCTCGCGGTTACGGCGCTCATGTTTGTCCAGGTTGTTATGAGATATGTTCTGCGCTCGCCGCTTATGGGCATCGAAGAGCTTAACAACTTTCCAACGACATGGTTGTACTTGATGGCCGCCGTGAAAGCCTCTTCCGAAAAGGGGCAGCTTGTTGCGAGAGTACTAGAGATCTTTTGCAAGAGGGTACGTAGTATTTACGCTATTCGTATCATTGCCTCTATTGCTTCGACAGTTATCCTGTGCTGGCTCACGTGGTGGGGCTGGGATTACCTCAAGTATGCTCTCCGCGTCGGTAAGAAGACGGATATCCTATTTATCCCAATGATCTACTATGAAGTGACGGTATTCATTGCGTTTGCTCTTATGCTGTTCTACACAATCGTCGAAATGCAGGAGTGCGTTCAGCAGTACCGGATGACGCCTACGGACGCCCTTGTCCCGAAACATCAGGAGGTGGCCTAAATGGACGGCGTGACTCTTTCGATTATTTCCCTTTTAATCCTGATGATCCTGCTGTCTTTGGGCGTGCCGATCGCATTTTGTTTTAGCGGAGCGTTGTTGTTCATGGTTACATTTGGTGATATCTCGATGAAGGGTATGATGATGTGGGGGCTCCAGCAGATTTTAAGCCCGTCGTTGCTGTGTGTGCCGCTGTTCATCTATGCAGGCTCGCTAATGAGCGGGTCAGGCATAGCAAAATACCTGCTTGACTTCGTTGATGTTTTCGTTGGTCGCGTCAAGGGCGGTCTTGGCATCGTTGCGATTGTTACGTGCGGCATCATGGGCGCCATTTCCGGCAGCGCATTCACTGGTCTTGCCGCGACGGGTAGCATGTTGATTCCCGAGATGGTGAAGCGAGGTTATCCACGTTCTTGCGCTACGGCGCTGATTACAGCTTCGTCGATTCTCGGCACGCTGATCCCACCCTCAACGCCAATGATCATCTTCGGTTGGGTTACTAACACGAACGTCCTTGCCTGTTTCCTGTCCACTGTAGGCCCCGGAATCCTGACAATCATCATTTTCTGTGCAATCAACATGCTTATCTGTCACAAACTTGATATGAAGCTTCTTCCTCCGCTTTCTAACAGGAGAAACGTCGCCAAATTATCAGTAAAGGCTGGAAGGCTCTGCCGGCCATTCTAATGCCCCTTATTATTCTCGGCGGCATCTATTCCGGCGCGACGACGCCAACCGAAGCGGCGGCCGTCGCTACAGTTTACTGCTTCCCTGTCGGCTTTTTGATTTACAAGGGTTTGAAACCAAAGAATACATTCCAAATCACGAAGGACTCTGCTGTATCGGCGGGCACAATCATGGTCATGATTATGTGTTCGATGATGTTGAGCCAGACGTATGTTAGGCTTCAGGTTCCTCAGGCCATCATGGGGTCAATTTTCGGCATCACGCAGAACAAGTTTCTGATACTTCTCCTCATCAATGCCCTGTTGCTCTTTGTTGGCATGATTGTCAATGACACGACAGGCATCATTCTTGTGGCGCCGTTGCTCCAGCCGCTGGCGATGTCAATTGGTATCCACCCCGTGCATTACGCGGCTATCTTTGGCGTTAACCTCGGCATTGGCTGCCTGACTCCGCCTTACGCCTCGTTGTTGTATCTCGGCATGCGCGTCGGCAAGGTTGAGTTTTCTGATATCCTGCCGTACGTCTGTCTGTTCCTGCTAGGCTACCTGCCGGTCATGCTTGCTACGACCTACTGGCCGGCACTGTCCCTTTTCCTCCCGCGTGTTTTTGGTTACGTGTAAAAAAATAAAACTGTCGCGAGGCACGTTTTTCTTGTCCTCGTAACGTCGGGCTGTTCAGTTCCAATATTTTTACTGGCTTCAATGTACCGTGCGTAACGCACATATTCTATTTTTGTTGAGGAGGGTTTTACATGAAAAAGTTGAACGTTCTGTTTGCTGCTTTCGCTGTTTTCTACATGGGTACAGCCGCAGTTGCCGCGCCGTGGAAGCTTGCCACGATTCGTCCCGAAGGTTCAGCGATTGATATCGCGGTTCATAAGTTCGTTGACGACGTGAAGAAGGGCACCGACGGCCGCATTGATATCCAGATTTATCCGAACAGCGTTCTCGGCGACTACACGACAGTGCAGGAGCTTGTCTCTCTCGGCTCGGTCGAGATGCAGTGTGGTTCCATGAGCTGGCAGGTCGACAAACGTCTGTCCGCCTTCATTCAACCTTACCTTGTCAAGGACTGGGAGACAGCGAAGAAGAACTACAGCAAGGGAGCAAAGTTCACAGCTTTCTGCGAAGAGATTCTCGAGAAACAGAATGTTAAGGTCCTTGCCTATTGGCCGATTTACTTTGGCGGTATCGCTCTGACCAAAGATGTCGCCAATCCGCTTGATACCGAGAAGAAGAACCTGAAGGTTCGTGTGCCGAGCACGAAGCAGTGGGAAGCGCTTGCTGACGCCTTTGGTTTTCAGGCCACGCCACTTCCATTCTCCGAGTTCTTTACTGCGGCTCAGACTGGCATGGTTGAGGGCATCTTCGGTGCCGGTGCTGAAAACCGCTACGTGAACTTCAAGGACATAATGAAGGCTGAGATTCCCATCAACACGCACTTTGAGTGTTGGCCGCTCATCATTAACAAGGAGCTGTACGACGGACTGTCCGATGCTGATCGTGCCACTCTTGACAAGGCTGCTGCGGACTTCGAAGCTGAACGTTGGGGCGCTGCCCCGCCTGAGACTGAAAGCTATCTCAAGAAGCTTGAAGAAAAAGGCATTAAAGTTTACCGTCCGACGCCCGAACAGCTTGAGCACTTTTCCGAGGTCGGACGCAAAGCGACATTTCCTGTTCTTGAGCAGATCTGTGGCAAGAAGGGCTATGAAGAAATCCTTGCAACGATCGTTGACTAACATCTTTTTATCTGAATTGAATTGTTGATGAAATCGAGATTCATAAGAATAAGCGCGCTCTCAAATTGAGGGCGCGCTCCTAGAAAACAACGTGTTGATTAGTGCGTTTATTGTTCTTGTGTCTCTTCTGTTGCAGGAGCGTGCTTGTACCCCTTTTTCCAGAAGACCTCGACGTGCTTCACCATGACGCGGCGGGCCAGAGATGGATCGCCGGACTTGATCGCCTCAAGAACTTTCCAGTGCTCCTTGCGGTCTTCTCGTGGCAACATCTTGAAGTTCACTTCTTTCTGGCGCTTGATTTCACCGTTCAGTGAGTCGATCATGCGCGTCAGGTACGGATTGTCGGCCAGCCGGGCAATCGCGGCGTGAAACTTCATATGTGCCACGTTAAGTGCGGCGTCCCCGTCCTCTTCTCCTTCGCGGAGGATCGCTTCAAGTTGCTGAATCTGTTGTGGCGTGGCACGCTGTACGCACCAGTACGCGGCCTGTCCCTCAATAAGCTTGCGGACCTCAATGAGCTTCGCGTAAGCACTGTCGTCGAAGTCGTCAGCTTCAGGGGCATCAAGTACGTGGAGTAGAAATGTGCCTCGCCCGGGTTTTGATTCGACGATGCCAGCGTAAGCCAGAGCTTTAAGTGCCTCGCGGATGCTGCTGCGGCTCACATTGAACTGCTTCGCAAGGGCGAGCTCTCCAGGCAAGCGTTCGCCAAGTTTCCACGTGCCGTTTGCAATCTCTTTTTTCAGCTGGGCAATAATTTCAGTGTAATAGGTACCTTTCTCCAGCGGTCGAATCATAAAAACACGCTCCATCAGATTTGCATTTAAAATGTGTTATTGATTATTCTCTTTTTGCACTGTTTCGTTCTGTAAGTAGATTATAATCGTAGCACACATCAAAAACTCACGCAAGGCATTGAAACGTTGTGAAATATATTATTAATAACTGTGCAGAATAATATCGAGCTAATATCAAACTAACAAAAAGACCGGGAACATATTCCCTAAGCTTTCATGTGTCAGTGGTAGCACAAATTGAATAATTTTATACATTTTATAGGAAAGGGATTTTTGTCGATGGTAAATCGTCAAAGTATTCTACTTACCATTCTCAACAAGGAAGTCAGACCGGCCCTTGGCTGTACGGGACCTGTAGCTGTTGCGTTTGCTGCGGCTGCCGCAAAGGATACTGTAGGCGGCGAACCGAAAAAGGTTCGCATTGTTATGGACAAAGACTCGTACATCAAGAACGTTGCCGTCGGTATCCCAGGTATTGACATGCGTGGTATTGAGATCGCCGCATCGTTGGGCGCTATCGCCGGCGTTTCATCGGCGGGGCTTGAAGTACTCAAGGATGTGACGCCGTCCGATGCAGCAAAAGCCAAGGCCTTCCTGCCGAACGTTGACGTCAAGATTCAGTGGGATTTTGACAGCGTTGGCCTCTATATTGAAGCATGGGTTGCGACAGACAAGGGCGAAGGACACGTGCTTGTCGGCAAAACGCATACGAATATCATTTTCCGCGAATTGAACGGCAAGCTCATTGAAGGACAGTACGAGAAGAACTTTGATTCTGTTGTTGACCGTTCGCATGACACGATCCTTGACTATAAAATCAGCGAGATCATTGACTTCGCGAAACAGGTCCCGATTGAGGAAATCAGCATCTGCCGCGAGGCCATCGGAATGAACAAGATTATCGCCGAGCAGGGGTATAAGCCGGGTGTTGGCGAAAATTTCGGCAACGGAATTCTCGAGATCCCGTGGCCTTCCCCAATTACGAAAGCTAAGAGCTATGCGGCGGCGGCTTCTGATGCTCGCATGCAGGGACTTGAATATCCGACGATGAGTTGCGCAACGAGTGGTAATGTCGGTATCACATGTTCTATGCCGTTAATTTCCATGGGGGAGAGTCTTGGCAAATCGGAAGAAGAGATCATGCGCGCTCTTGCAGCGAGTTTCCTGCTCTGTGTACAGATGAAGAGTCTGATTGGTCGTCTCTCAATGTTCTGCGCGTGCGCGCTGGCGTCGAGTGTCGGTATCGCAGGCGGCATGGTGATGTTGCTAGGCGGTGGCACGAAAGAAGTTGATGGCGCGATACGTAACGTCGTAGGTTCTGTGTTTGGCATTTTGTGTGACGGTGCGAAGCATGGTTGTGCGCTGAAGTTGTCCATGTCCTCCGGCGTCGCGATTGAGAGCTCCTACATGGCGATGAACGGTCACTTTGTCAAGGGCGGCGATGGTTTTGTCTGCAACACAGCGGATGAGACTGTCCGCCTTGTGGGGCGCATGGCCAAGGAAGGCACAGCGGGTGCCGATCAGACGATGTGTCGCCTGCTCTACGAGCGCAACAAGATTGACTCAGCCAAGCCGTCGCAGATGCGTTGCGTCTAAAGTCTTTCCGCTGGCTGGGCGTTGTGCTAGGCCTGCGGTCCCGTTGCGTTGCCGTAACGTTCAAACGTTTTACTCTATTTTGCGTCTATATGGTTTTCAGTTTGACGGTCTTACTTTTCCGCAAGGAGGAATCTGTGCATGAAAACGTTGTTGCTGAGCCAGAAGGAAGCCATGAGCTTGATTACAATGAAAGATGTTGTCGAAATCGTGGAAAAGAACTTCCGCGGCATGGGCGAAGGAAACGTCATCAACCCGACCAAGGTCAACCTTGACCTTGGCGAGACCAGCCCATACCCGCCCTATGCGGGCTACATGAACGCCATGCCGGCCTATATCGGCTGGGAGAACGTTGCCGGCATCAAGTGGGCTGGCGGCGCGCTCGGTAAACGAAAAGCCCTCGGACTGCCCTACATTTCTTCGATGATGTTCCTCGTTGACCCCGTGACGCTCCAGTTCAAGTCCGTCATGGATAGCGCGATGATTACGAATTACCGTACTGGCGCTCAATCTGCCGTTGCAATGAAGTACCTCACGAAGAAGCGGAACATCACGTTCGGTCTGTACGGCGCTGGAATGCAGGCTCGTACGCAGGTTATGGCATTTGCTGAAATCTTTACGCTCAACAAGATCAAGGTGTATGATGTTTACACACCGGCTGCCGAGAAGTTCAAGAAAGATGTTGCTCAGTACGTGAAGAATGGCAACATTGAGATCTGCTCTGTTCCGCGTGACGTGGTCGAAGACTGTGATGCTATTGTCGCTGTCACCCAGGCCCAGAAACCGATCGTCGAAGACAGTTGGATTAGGCCGAAGCAAGTCTTCTTCCCGATGGGCAGCTGGCAGGAGTGCACGGACGAGTTCATTCTCAACGCTGACAAGATCGTCGTTGACCACATCGGCCAGTGCCTACACCGCGGTGCCTTGAAACACGTGGTGTCCGAGGGCAAGTTTTCCGAGAAGGACATCTACTGTACGATCGGCGAACTTGTTGCTGGCAAAAAGAAACTCGCATACGTCGAAGACCGCCCGGCTGAGCGCACGATTTGTATCCCGATTGGCACCGGCGCTCAGGATGTAGCTGTCGGCGGCGTCATCTACCAGCGCGCCATCGCGAAGGGTATCGGTGGCAGCTTCCAGTTCGTGTAAAACCGCTGGACTGAAAAGAGTGATTTCCCGGGCCGCTGCCGGATTCTTGTCCAACCGCCGTGATCAGCGTGGCGCTTCGGCCCCTGCCAAAAGCCTTTAGAACCTGCTGTCGCGCAGGTTTTCCCATAAGGAGGAACGTTTCACATGAAAACCCGTCTGCTGAGCCAGGATATGATCAAGAGCCTCATCACGATGAAAGACGTCGTGGACGTCGTCGAGAAGACATACCACGGCATGGGCGAAGGTACCGTTATTAACCCCGCCAAGGTGAACCTTGACCTTGGCGAAACTGCCGAATACCCGCCGTACAAGGGCTTCATGAACGCCATGCCCGCGTTCATCGGCTTCGAGGACATTGCGGGCCTGAAGTGGGCTGGCGGCAACCTCGGCATGCGTCCGCTCATGGACCTGCCCTATGTCTCTGCCCTGCTTATGCTGGTCGACGCTCCGACGCTCCAGTTTATCGGCGTCATGGACAGCGCTCACATCACGAACTTGCGCACCGGCGCCCAGTCTGCCGTCGCTTCGTGCTATCTCACGAAGAAGCGCAATATTACGCTGGGGCTTTACGGCGCCGGCATGCAGGGGCACACCCAGACCATGGCGTTCGCCGAGCGCTTTACGCTGAACAAGGTCGTCGTGTACGACGTGTTCCCCGCTGCGTCTGAGAAGTACAAGGCCGACTGCGCGCACCTTGTGAAGGACGGCAACATCGTCATCGCGAAGACGCCGGAAGAGGTCTGCAAAGATGCAGACATCATTATCTGCGTCACCCAGTCCAAGGACAAGTATGTCAAGGACGAGTGGATCGGGTCCGGCCAGATTCTGTTCCCGATGGGCTCCTACCAGGAGTGCGAGGACAAGTTCATCAAGAACGCCGACAAAATCATTGTCGACCACATCGAACAGTGCATGCACCGCGGTGCTCTGAGCGGCCTTCATGAGAAAGGCGAGCTCAAGGAGATCGACGTGTATGCTACGATCGGTGAAGTCGTCGCCAACAAGAAGAGTGTCGTCCCGGTCGAAGAGAGCCATGAGCGCATTCTCTGCCTGCCGATCGGCACCGGTTCGATGGACGTTGCTGTTGGCGGCATCGTGCTTGAGCGTGCCAAGGAAAAGGGCGTCGGCGGAGAATACGAATTCGTATAATAATGCAGCGCCTGGGGCTGTCGCGCGATATTTCGTGCCGCAGCCCTTTTTCAGCTCTGTTTTATATTATTAGATAGATTTATATCATGTTTTTCAGCTCGTTTAAGTCATTTTGGAGGAATATCCATGCCTGATTGCAGCATTTGCGGCGCGTGCATCAACAGTGATCGCGGCGGTGCAGACCGACTGCCAAGCCTTTTCGATTCCATTGGACCTGTCATGACCGGTTCGTCCAGCTCCGCCACAGCGGGCGTCCTGCGTATCGGGCGCATGGGACGATTGCTGATCGGAGGCGATCCGGACGCGATCGATCTGTATTTCTACGGCGCGCTCTCGACAACGTACAAAGGCCATGCGAGCGACGGCGCGGTTGTTGCTGGTCTGCTCGGTGAGCTCGAAGACTCCGACCTGATTGGGAAGATGCTCAGGATTGCCGCCGAACGCGGCATTCCGGTTCACGATCATGTCGACCCCGAATCGACGCGCAACTCGATGACCGTCGACATGGCGCTTGTGCGGAACGGCGTCCATTACCGCATCTCCGGCGTGTCCATAGGCGGCGGCGAGATCGAGATGCAGGAGGTGGACGGCTGGCCCGTCCTGCTCCATGGTTTTGAAGACGGCGCGCTGTTCCTTGCGGACCACTGTTTCAGCCAAAGCGAAGTCGAAGCGTTCCTCGGCCGTTCCGTCCAGTCCGTGACGGCCACGGAGTACGACGGTAAAGCATTCCACACCGTCCTGACCGAGACGGCTCTGACAGAGCCGGAGATAAACGCCCTTCGCGGCGCGTCGATCCGCGTTTACCCTCTGCGCAACCTGTGGGATTTTAAACTGAAAGACCCGGTTCCTCTGTTCGACACCTTCGCCAGATGGCTCGCCCTTGCTGAGAAGACGTCAGCCCCCTCTGCTGCGGAGGCGTATGAAGAGCGCCGGAGCGGCGTGAGCCGCGAGTGGGTGCGCAAAAAGACGCTGACCGCCTGGAATGCCATGAAGGCGGCAGTCGAGAACGGCCTCGCTGGTCATAACCGTCTGCTGGGCGGCCTGACTCCTGGCGACGACGGCGCGAGGCTCAAGAATCTCGTTGACGCGCATCAGAATCTTTCCGGCCCCGTCGTGGGTACAGCAATCGCACGTGCGCTTGCTGTCATGGAGAGTAACGGTTCCATGCGTCAGGTCGTCGCCTGTCCGACGGCAGGCTCCTGCGGTATCATGCCCGGCTGCTTGATGACCGCGGCAGAAAAGCTTGGTTCGAGCGACGACCAGATTATCGACGCTCTCCTGTCCGGCGCAATGACCGGCGTCCTTGTCGCAAAACGCGCTCCCGTTTCCGGTGCCCTTGGCGGGTGCCAGTCCGAGATCGGCGTTTCGTCCGCCATGGCAGCAGCCGCACTGGCTCAGCTGGCCGGCGGATCGGCAAAGCAGGTCCAGGAGGCGTATGCTCTCGCGCTGAAAAATGTCCTTGGGCTCGTGTGCGATCCGGTCGCCGGTCCTGTCGAAGTGCCGTGCATCAAGCGCAACGCTATCGGCGTCGCGAATGCGTTCGCCGCGGCCGACATGGCCCTTGCCGGCATTGAGAGCATCATCCCGCCTGACGAGGTCCTTGACGCCCTGATCAACACACAACAGTATCTGCCCCGTGAGCTTCGCGGCATGATGAGCGGCGGCCTGTGCGCGACGAAAAAAGCTCACGAGCTCAAAGACTGGTGGTACAAAAAGCTCGCGACGATGTAGCGGAGCCAGGCGATTGAAATTTACGATCGAAATTCAGCGTGAAACAGAAAACGTTTTCAACATACGACCGCCCCGCGCGGTTTATTACAAAATATGGAGGAATACATATGAGCATCTGTACCCAGTGTGGTATGTGCACGAACAGCGGCGGCAATACCGACCGTCTTCCGAGCCTTTTTGACTCCATCGGCCCGATCATGACGGGGCCGTCCAGCTCGCATACGGCAGGCATGGTGCGTATCGGGCGCATGTGCCGCCAATTGATTGGCGGCGCACCGGACACGATCGACCTTTACTTCTACGGCGCGCTCTCGATGACGTACAAGGGGCACGCCAGTGACTCCGGCGTCGTTGCGGGCCTGCTGGGCCAGCTTGAGGATTCTCCGGGAATCAAAACGGCGCTCCAGACAGCCAAGGCGCAAGGGATCCCTGTCGTCGTCCATCGTTACCCAGACGACACAAGCCACAGCCCGGCAACTGTCGACACCGAACTGACCCGGAACGGGGAGCGTTATCGGATTGTCGGCCTGACGATCGGCGGCGGCGAAATCCAGATGAGCGAGGTCGACGGTTTTCCTGTCGAACTCTATGGCAGCGAGGACGGCGTTTTGTTCTCCACCTCCAAAGCCTACACCGCTGCCGAGCTCTCTTCCGCTGTCGGAGCGACCTTCCAGTCCTGCGTGTCGACCGTGAATGACGGCGTCTATTTCCACACGGCGATCTCGGACAGGTCCCTGAGCGAGGACGCCATGGCGAAGCTGAAGCTCCTTGCTTCAAAGGTCTATCCTCTGGCCGGCTTGTGGGACTTCAAGCTTGTCAACGCTGAACCGCTCGTGAATAGCTTCGATGAGCTTCTTGCCCGCGCAAAGGCTTCCTCGATCCCCGCGGTGGCCGAGGAATTTGAGGCGAAGCGCAGCGGCGTCACGCGCGAGTGGATTCGCAAAAAGACGCTCGAGGCATGGAAAACCATGAAGGCGTCCGTCGTCGCCGGCCTTGGCAAAAACAACCTTGTGGCCGGCTTCATGCCCGGCGACGACGGTGCGAAGCTCATGAAGCTTGTGAACAAAGGCAAAAATCTCTCAGGCCCCATCGTCGGCACGGCTGTCGCGCGCGCGATCGGCGTCATGGAGGCCAACGGCAGCATGTGCTGTGTCTGCGCTTCGCCAACGGCGGGTTCGTGCGGCGTCATTCCCGGCTGCCTCCTGACCTCTGCCGAGCAGCTCCACTCCAGCGAGGACCAAATCATTGACGCCCTGCTCGTCGCGGCCATGACGGGCGTGCTCATCGCCAAGCGCGCGCCGGTATCGGGCGCTCTTGGCGGTTGTCAGTCTGAAATCGGCGTCGCCAGCGCGATGGCTGCGGCAGGCCTTGTCCAACTTGCCGGAGGAACCCCTTTGCAGTGTTGTGAGGCAATGGCGCTTGCCCTCAAGAACATCCTGGGGCTTATCTGTGACCCCGTAGCAGGACCTGTCGAAATTCCCTGTATCAAGCGTAACGCGATTGGAGTTGGGAATGCCTACGTTGCAGCCGATATGGCACTTGCTGGCATCAGGAGTGTCATTCCATCGGACGAAGTCGTGGATGCCCTGATCAACACACAGCAGCTTCTGCCTCGCGAGCTTCGGGGCACTCTGGTTGGCGGACTTGCCTCGACGAAGACTGCGCGTCAGCTGAAGGACGTATGGTATAAGCGCATGGAAGAGATGGGGTAACAAAAATTGTCTCAATAATACTGTGCTTTGTTTAAAAACAACGTGATTTGTACTCCTTCAACAAAACAACAATGGCGGCAAGATGAAGTTGAAAGCTCGCTGAAGCTGCATGGGCGGCTCTGAAATTCTTCTTGACCGGTGGTTTTCGCAGAATTAAAGAGGCTGTCTCCAAACTGCAGAACTGTCTTTAAAGACGAAGGATACTATTTCGTTCCGTTTACATGCAGTGCCTTAACACTGGATAAATTTCATCGAAGAATAGCAAAGGGCCGCCTTAATTGGCTTTTGAGACGGCCTCTTGCTGTGCGGGAAGCGACAGGAGGAACTATCCGTAAAATTTGCGGTTGAAAAAAATCGAGCTCACTCTTGATGCTGCATGGGGTTGTCTTCGTTTCCCTTGTAAAAGTCGGGACTTCAGGCAGTGGTCTCCCGAACAGATCAGCGCCAGTCTGGGCGGAGCGAAACTCTATTATCCAAAACCGCACCGGCCATGGCAGCGGGGTACGAACGAAAACACCAACGGATTGTTACGGGAATGTTTTCCCCAGAAGAAAGACGTTACGGATATTCCTGATGGGGTTATCCAGATGTATGTCAGACGCTTGAACTCTCGACCTCGTAAATGTCTTCACTGGAAATTTCCTTACGAAGTTTTCTACTCTGCCTCGTTGCGCTTGGTTTGATTATTCGCCTTCTAAAGGTCGGGAAGAAAGCCGTCGAGGATCAGGACTACGCCGTCACCGAGATCGAATAAAAGTTTTTACTGATACGAGATACGACAAAGCCCAGGTTGGATCGTGCCGAACGTTTAGTTCGCCGCGATCCAACCTGGGCTTTGTTAATTTTCCGGTCATCTTAAAGGGGTCATCGCTATGGAAGCATATGATGCGCTGGATGGATCAATCATCATGAATTAGGGAGCCGCTGAGTAAATCAGCGACTCCCTAGAGAATGTGTGTGTTGGAGTTTCCTTTTGACGGGAGATTTTTCTTCTTTACAACGTTCAGATTCCATTCAATATGTCTGGACGTTTATATCGAATTCTCAGGCTTACGGCTCGTAAAAAGTTTCGTAGTCAGAATAAAACTGTTCAAGTTGACTTAAAGATTTTACGTAGTTTTTGTAATGTGAAATACCATAAGCAAAAATTGAGTTGAGGAGCGACATGCAGCCTACATAGGACGCTACGTAATTCTGTGTTCGTGTCGAACATGTAAAAACTAAATCTGCATAAACGTATGACGGTGAAAGCTTGTCATCCGTCACTAAAACGATAGGAATTTTTCTGTCATGCAGCGTTTTGAGCATCTTGACCACGTCTTTTGAATAGCGATTGAATGAAAAAGCCATAACTAAATCGTCAGAATGAACCGTAAGCATTTTGTCGATATAATCGCCAATTCCGGGCGTAATCGGAAAAACCGTAAGTCCTTGCATACGCAACAATAAACTTGTGTAGGTTGCAAAGATTGCCGAGGTTCGGAATCCCATCGTATAGATAATATGAGCTTTTTCAGCTAGGTGAAAAAATTTCTTTATATTTTCTTGATTAATCGGGTTATTCATTGTCCTGTGAATATTCTCGATATCTAGTCTTGTTACTTCATCCAAAACGCTCTGTTGGTGTGCCTCGGTGAAATTATCGTCGTTGATATTGTAGTGACTAATCAAAGTTTGCTGAATATGATCCCGCATTGCCTGTTTGAACTCCGAAAATGCGGAATACTGCATTTCAGTGCAAAACTTTATCACCGATGTCACGCTTACGCCGGCAGCTGTCGCTACATCAGTAATCGTACAAAAAGGAATATCACTGTAATGCTCCATGATGTAAGTTGCAACTTTTCTCACTGCGGGAGAAAAAGCAGATTGTCTCTTTTGAATTTTTTCCAAGAAATTTTGCATTACAGCCCCACCTCGATTTATGTCCATCATAACAAATTTCCGCTTGAATCACATCATGAATATCTCAGAAGATGAAGATCTCAAGGTTTTCAACAAAGTTTTTTCCATTCAGTCGAAAAATCTTTGTCCATGTATACAAAATAATTTTATTTTTTTGTTGCAAGAAAAAATTTTTATGCTAATATTGAATTACATCGTACGATGCTGCAGGGACAGTTCGGCAAATTTTATTCCAAAAGGAGCGCGACGCAATGAGTACTTCGCATCTCGAAATTCTATTTCTGAACAATAAGGAGGTCAATTCTCTAGCGGGCAATTCTATGCCGGATGTTATTCACGATATCGAACGAGTTCTCTCGATGCTTGACAAGGGAGAAGCGATCAATGCCGGTAAAATCGTTCTTCATTGGGGAAAAACCATCGAAGAAGAAAACATTTACGGGCGCATCAATGCCATGCCAGGTTTTGTCGGCGGCGAATACAACATGGCTGGCATTAAATGGATTGGCAGCAATCCCAACAACTACAAACAAGGACTGCCACGTGCAACCGTAACCGTGATTCTGAACGATCCAATATCGAAAGTGCCGGTATGTATTTCTGACGCGACTACGGTCAGCGCCAAGCGTACTGGCGCCGTTGCCGGATTGGCGATGAAGTACCTCGCGGTGCAAAACGCACAAACAATGACGATATTCGGTGCGGGAGCACAGTCGCGTACGCAGCTCGAAGCCGCTATGGTCGTTCGTCCGTCCATCAAGGAAGTTTATATTACTGACATCGTATTTGAACGCGCCGAAAGCTACGCCGCGGAAATGACCGCAAAGTATCCCGGTCTTAAAGTTACGGCAGTTCAAGACGCTTCCGGTGCCTGCAGGAAGAGCGATATTATCAGCACCGTAACTATTGCGACAGAGCCCGTTGTGCAGGCGGAATGGATTAAAAAAGGCGCTCTCATGATCAATAATGCTGATTATGAATACACATATGACTGCGTCAGGCTGGCCGACAAGGTTTTCGTTGATACGTGGGAAACTATCAAACATCGTATGATTAGCACTGTAGCGCTGATGTGGCGAGATGGTCTGTTTAAGGATGAACAGATCACGGCTGAGCTTGGTGAGATCATCAACGGTAAAAAGAAAGGGCGTGAGAATGACGAAGAAACAATCTACTTTAACGCCGTCGGTATGGGGGTTGAAGATATTGCAGTAGTTTCCCGTGCCTACCATAAAGCAGTGGAAAAAGGCATAGGAACCAAGGTTCCTTATTGGGTGTAGGCTGCTTGTCAATTTCCCCTTACAAATAAAATAGGTCCTTTAATATCGCTCAGGATATTAAAAGAATGAGGCCGCTGCAAGTGAAAGAATGAGGTTTTGCATAGAAATAGTTCTGTTCTCTCTCTAAGCGGCCTTTTATTTAGGAGCATTTTATAAGTAAATATACGATGATATTGGTTTTTTATAGGTGCAAAGTGACATAAAAATTGTATTTTTGCCGTATTTCAGGAAAGGAGCTCAAAACATGTTCCCTTTGGAAAAAATTACGAGCGGCACTATTAATAATCTGCTCCTATATATCAGTATTGTTGGTCTGTTACTTGTCGTTGCCAGTCTTATCCGACTCAAAGTACATTTTTTACGCAAAGCCTTTATTCCTGCTTCGCTACTGGCTGGAGTTATTGGTTTGGCTTTAGGCCCCTACGCGCTAAAAATTATCCCTGCTGCAATGATGACATCTATTGGTGCTTTACCAAGCCCAATGATCACGATTGTATTCTCTTGTATGTTGCTGGGGGTGAAAAAAGAGAAGACGGGAGAATATGCGCTGCATGACAGCGTCACGGGGCTTCTTTGGCTATGGTCGAATAGTTTTATGCAGGTGGGCGTCACCGCACTGTTGTGTGTCGTTTTGTTTACTCCGTTTTTTGGTGTTAACCCGCTGTTTGGCTCCCTGTTTGAGATCGGCTTTGCTGGCGGACATGGAACGGCGGGTGGCATGGCCTCGCTTTTCGAAGATCCTAAGTTGCTTAACTGGATTGATGGTGCATCCTTGGCACCTACCGTAGCTACGATCGGCCTTCTTATCGGTATTTTCGGCGGTATGGGGGCTATCAACTATGGAGTTCGTAAGAGATACACAAAAGTTCTGACTGGGCCAACAAGCGGCGGAGACTCGCGGGAGATCTATCCTGAAGGTAATCGCGAGGCAAGTGCCAAGATGACGGTCAGCCAAGATGTTGTTGAACCTTTTGCCCTTCATTTAGGCGTTATTGGTATCGCTGTTATTATTGGGCGCCTGATCGTGTGGAGTTTTGGCGCCATATTCAAGTACAAGGGATTGCCGCTTTTCCCTTTTGCCATGATTGGCGGGTGGTTGATCAACATTGTCATTCAGCATACGTCACTCCACGATCTTTTTGATCGTGCCACTTTTCAGCGTATCCAAGGCTTGGCGCTTGAAATTCTGTTCGTCGCAGCGATGGCTTCTATCAAGATTCCAGTTGTGGTCGAATATTGGATGCCGCTACTGATTGCTACTGTCATTATTACAGTCTTCATGTATTTCTGGCTGTTCTGGCTGAGCCCGCGCGTTTTTTCCCATTGTTGGTTTGAGCAGGGCATCATTCGGTTCGGTGCATTTACTGGAGTAGCTGCCGTTGGCTATATGCTGCTTCGTACGTCCGATCCTAAGATGGAGACGGATGCTGGAACCATTTATGCTCTTGGGTGTCCTCTCATGAGCCCTTTCATCGGCGGGGGGCTAGTGACGACAATGTATCCGTACTTTATCAAAAACTTTGGCGCGTTGGTGGCAGGGTTGGTTCTCTGTACGGCCTCAATTGCCCTGATCGTTGTGATGCGTTTGTTCTTCTGGAATAGGACCATCCAAAAACAACAGCGATAAGTCTATTTTATGCGAGAGGAAGCTTTTTATGGAAACGAGTGTTGCAGTTATTGGTGCAGGGAATGGCGGAACGGCAATCGCCGCATACCTTTCCAGCCAAGGCGTAAAAGTAAATCTATGTGACCTTTTTCCACAGTACATTGCCGGCATTCAACAAGCAAATGGCGTTAATCTAACCGTGAACGGGCGAACATCACACTGTCAACTGAATTTAGTGACGACTGATATTCCTCTTGCCATTCAGGATATTCATTTGATCATGGTTGTCACACCTTCTTTTACTCATCGGTTGATTGCAGAAGCTTGTTTCAATGCGTTGGAAGAGGGACAGACTGTTGTCTTGAATCCTGGACGTACTGGCGGAGCTGTTGATTTTCTCAATGTAATCCGTAGCCGGGGCTGCAAGGCTGACGTTACCATTGCGGAGGCACAGACACTGATCTATGCCTGTCGTAAGACGGGGCCCTCGTCTGTGGAAATCAGCGGTATAAAGAAAAAGATCCTTCTGGGAGCTCTTCCGGCAAACCGTACGGAACAGGTATTGGCAATGCTCAGGCCTTTTTATCCACAGTTCGTGGCAGCGAAGAACTGTCTGGAGACAAGTCTTTCTAACATTGGTGCGCTTTTCCATCCAACTCCGCTGTTGCTGAATATCGGTAGGGTTGAGAGTGAAACTGGTGGTTTTCGTTATTACCTTGATGGGATTTCCCCTTCCGTGACTGTTCTTGTCAAAGAGATTGACAATGAACGTATGGCCGTTGCCGCTGCTTATGGTGTGAGCGTCCTCAGTGCAGAAGAATGGCTGGTTGAATCGTATGATACTCATGGAGAGGATTTGTATCATTTGATTCAGAATAATGCCGCCTACAGCACAATCAAGGCACCAAAGACAATTGATGCCCGTTATATTACTGAGGATGTACCAATGAGCCTTGTGCCAATCTCCGAGCTGGGGCGTAAAGCGGGCGTTGCCACGCCCAATATCGACGCTGTTATCCAGCTGACAAGCGCAATCTATAAACGAGATTTCCGAGCGAGCGGTCGCTGTTTAAAGAATCTTAGCCTTGACAGTATGGAGAGAGAACAAATCATTCATTATTTTGAGACTGGCAGCCGTTGATCTGAATTGGTGTTAATAACTATTTCTTAATTGAAACGCTGAATAGCAATAGCGCTCCGAGGGAGATCCACAAAGCGAATTGCACGGACTGCGCAGCCGGCGAGACAGGCCCGAGCGACTGGACTCCCTTGGAGTGCTTCAGGACTGTCGTTAAACTATTCTATTAAGAATCAGTATTAGAATCCATGCTCGCTCTGATTACTGGTATGAGAATAACTGACCTTTCTCCATCGTACATGCCCCTATTATGGCCAGCACGGGGATATCCTCCCTTGTCATTGAACCGGAGCGTTCTAGACGTGTTAACCACTTTATGAATCTCGGCATCGATCCTTTCCACACCGTCAAATGAGCCATGGGCACCCTGGATTAGGTTAAGCACGAGACATGAAGCGCAGCTTACGCCGAGACTCTGTTGGCTGCACAGACTCATCCCAGAGATAAGGAATGCCTGACGAATGGCGATACGAAAGCTTGGCTTGTTGCGGCGACAAGAGGACGGGCGGAGAAAATCGAAAATGTAGCCTACACTCTTGACAAGGCACCAGAACATCAGCTGGAAAAGCAGCAGATCTGGATCGCGACAATTGCTGAGAATAGCAGCCATCTCTGTCGCGCATACCGTATGAAAGAAACGCTTCGACGGCTTCTAAAAATCGAAGACACCAACGAGGTAGAAGCAGATCTGAAAAGGTGGCTTTTGTGGACGGGCTACAGCAAAAATCCGGCTTTCAAAAAACTGTATCAGAAGGTCAAGTGCCACTAAAAGTATATAGTCTTTATTATTTTAGGGGCTAGAACAGCTGCTTTGGCATGACCGGATGTTCATAATATAATTTAGGAGGCGTTAATATGAAATCTGTGGTTATTGTTTTTGCGATTCTTGCTACGCTTCTATTAACCTATGGATTGAGCATGCTGATGACAAGAAAGGGCAGAAAAAAGAGTGTTAGTGTAGATGATTGGGAAGTCGGCGGACGCGAGCTTCCTCTGTATGTCGTTGTAGGTACACAATTTGCTACAGCAATGGGAGGTGGAATTCTAGTCGGACAAGTTGGCAATGGATTCAGTAACGGATATTCAGTGATGCTTTACGGCATTCTGTGCCAGTTGTCTTTTGTTATTCTTATGTTCGTCGCTAAATGGTTGCGCGAACATAAGTTTGCGACTGTTCCCGAAATTTTACTGCACTATTCAGGTCCTAGCAAAACTGTGAGGATTCTGGCTGGCTTGATGACTATCGTTGTTCCATTTGGCTGGTGCTGTTCAAATTTAACAGCATTTGCAAAATTATATACGACAATTACAGGTATCCCCTTAAATATCTTGATTTGCGCTATGGCTGTCCTGTGTGTATTTTTTGTATTGCCTAGCGGACTTAAAACAGTAGCATGGACGGATTTTGTCTTTGGTTGTCTGATGTTTATCATCGGTACAACGATAGCAATTGCAACAGCGAGAATGGCTGGCGGCATGTCACATGTGATGAGGACAGTTCCTCAGGATATTGTACAGTTCCCGAGCTCATTATTCAGTGTCGGTTTATCTACGAGTATTTTATGGATTTTTTCACTCACTCCTGGTGGACTGACAAATCAGATGTATTATCAGCGTATCCTTGCTTGTAAAGAAACGAACAAGGTTATTAAAAGTCTAGCTATTTCTGCTTTCTGTGCACTGTTAGCCTATGTTTGGGCTATTGTCGTTGGACTGAGTGTTCGTTCCATGAACCCTGGACTTGAACGGGAAATGGCAACGGGATGGTTGATGAACGAATTACCTCTATGGGCGGTTGCGGTCTTTTCTGGATTGGTTGTATGCACGATTCTTTCCACAATCAGTTCTGGTATCCAATCGGTAGTTGTTAATTTGAATCGTGATATTTACCGTGTGCTGAATCCTCGAGTCTCGGAGAAATCCGCTGTACAGATAAACCGCGTTCTCTCTGTGATCGTGCTGGCGGCAGCGGCTTTGATTGCTATGTATTTTCCCCAGGTACTCAACCTCCTCGTGTTGACCTATTCGTATTCGGCTGCCGGGCTTGTTTGCCCGATCTTCCTCAGCTATATGCTACGCCATAAGGGAATTATCACAAAGAATGGGCTCATCGCCGGCATGATCCTTGGTGTTGGAGTCTGTGCCTATTCTATGCACTTTAAGTCGGTCATTCCTTATGTGATCTGGGGTTGCCTTGCTTCTGGCGTGGCGATGATTGTTTTCAGTAAATTGGACAAGAAGAATCCCGCTTATCTGGAAGAAAAATAAGAGCGGAGGGATGATAATTATGAACGGTCAGTCGCCAGCAAGAATAGCTTGTGTACAGATGGATGTTGTACAGGGAAATGTGGGACAGAATCTTGATACCGCCCAGCGAATGATCGAGCAAGCCTGTCAAAATGGGGCCAATCTGCTTGTTCTGCCTGAAATGTATAATACCGGTTGCGTGTTTGACAGGCGTTCCGACGTGTTTGCGCTTGCGGAAGCGGTGCCGAATGGAAGAAGCTCTCGGATGCTGGAGAATATAGCTCGTAAACATGGCATTTATATTGTCGCCTCATTGGTGGAGAAGGAAGAAAACGATCTCTTTAATACTGCAATATTAGTGGGACCTGACGGTTTTGTAGGCAAATATCGCAAGCTTCATCCCTGCGAAGATGAAGTCTATTGGGTTGAACCGGGAAATCTCGGTCTGCCAGTGTTTCATACACGTATAGGTCGCATTGGTGTAATTATTTGTCTTGATGCATATTACCCAGAGACGTTTCGCATACTTGCATTGCAGGGCGCAGACATTGTCTGTGTCCCATCCAACTGGAGTGACGTCAAGGAAACACGCGCTTTACCGGATCCTTATTGGACAATGGCTCCTGTACTGTGCATGGCGAATGCTCTCTCCAACCACATCATTGTTGCTGGCACGAACCGCGTGGGACAAACAGGAAAGATGAAATTCCCCGGACAGAGTATTATTGTCGGACCATGGGGAAATCCAATTGCGGGGCCCGGGCTCATGAAAGAAGGAGTTATCTACGCTGACGTTGATCTGTGTGACAGTAGGCGCAAATATTTCCATCCGACAAACAGCCGTCTCGCGAACCGTCGGATTGACGTGTACAGTTATGACCTAGGTTATCGTCCTGAAAAATATATGTAGCGGAAGCATCGTTGATTAACAAAATATTATTCAAGGAGACCTCGAATAACTCTTTTTATCGGACGGCATAAAGCATTCATCAGTTTTATGACACATGCTATTTGGCTCAGTTATTCTTCCCACTTCTGGAACCCCTTGCCCAGCACTTCCGAGGCGACGGAAAGGCGCAGGAAGGCGTTGGGGTCGTGTTCTTTGAGGAACAGCTTGAGCAGGATCTCCTGGCGCGGGGCGAGCAGGGTGATCAGCACGTGACGGGGGGCGGCGTTGAAGCCGCCGCGGGCGTCGAAGATCGTCACGCCGCGGTGCAGCGTGTAGACGATGTAGTTGCGCACCAGTTCCGCTTCGCTGGTGATGATCATGGCTTCCTTGCGCGAGGAAAAGGCCCGCAGGTCGCCGTTCATGACCAGCGACGTGATGTAGGACAGCAGCAGTCCGTAGACGACGTTCTCGACCGAGACGACCCAGAAGAACAGCAGTATCACGGCGAAGTTCAGCAGCATCGAAATGTTGCCTAGCTCCACGCCCGTTTTGCGCCGTACCGCGACGCACACGATGTCGATGCCGCCGGTGGAGCCTCCGCCTGAAAACACCGTCGCCAGCGCAATGCCGTGCAGCACGGCCGCGACGACGACCAGCAGCATACGGTCGGCGATGACCGGCGCGGGGAAACGCGCAAAAAATTCCATGCCCAGCGACATCAGAACGGTAGAGTAGAGCGTCCAGTAGAAGAAGCGCTTGGGGAGCATCTTGTAAGCGAAAAGGAAAAGCGCGAAGTTGAACACGGCGTTGCTGAGCCCCAGCGGAATGTCACTGAGGTAGTTGAGGAACAGGCAAACGCCCATGACGCCCGTGTTGGGCAGCATTGCCGGTTTGATGAAGAAAACGGTGCCGACGCAGTAGAGCAGGGTGCCGACAGTGGTGACGAAAAAAGTCCGCAGTTCCTCTTTCAGCGCTTCGGGGGTGACGCGCAGACGCGCTGCGATGTTTTCAAGCATGGATCGATCCGCTCCTTATCATGATGTTCATTTTGCCGCGATCTCGCTTATCATACCTGATAAAACCTTAAAAGAGAATTCCCAGCGTCGGAAAGTCCGGCGAGACGTATAGTTTCCTTACGGAACAAACGGCCGCTCCCGACGAAAAATACGAAAAAACCCCGCCGTGCAGACGGCAGGGCTTTCATTCTTAATGGAGCGGAAGACGGGATTTGAACCCGCGACCCCAACCTTGGCAAGGTTGTGCTCTACCCCTGAGCTACTTCCGC
>ERZ856578.3146-NODE-3146-length-25375-cov-5.467942_pt1 | contig 25375 bp, 24 predicted proteins | sample MGYA00514384_ERZ856578 | MGnify/ENA primary metagenome ERZ856578 (study PRJEB29103, sample SAMN06111958) | human gut metagenome | biome: human gut; feature: ankylosing spondylitis patient; material: healthy_person | host: Homo sapiens | place: China:Hangzhou... | reverse complement strand
TTTTTTCAAGCAGAAGACGGCATACGAGATCGTTTCACGTGACTGGAGTTCAGACGTGTGCTCTTCCGATCTACATCTCCCAGCGCATGGCCCAGACGCTGGCAGAGGCGGACTTTATTGCGGCGGAGGACACCCGGGTGTCCATCAAGCTGCTCAACCACCTGGGGCTGAAAAAGCCCATGCTGACCTATCACCGCCACAACACGGAGACGGGGGGCCAGGCGGTGCTGGACCGGCTGCTGGCGGGGGAGAACTGCGCCCTGGTCACCGACGCGGGGATGCCCGCCATCTCCGACCCGGGGGAGGAGCTGGTGGCCCGGTGCGCCCAGCAGGGCATCCCCGTGGTGACCATCCCCGGCCCCTGCGCCCTGGTCACGGCCCTGGCCGCCTCCGGCCAGCCAACCGGGCGGTTCACCTTTGAGGGCTTTTTGGCCATGAACAAGAAAAACCGCCGTGCCCACTTAGACGCCCTGCGGGAGGAGGAGCGGACCATGATTTTCTACGAGGCCCCCCACAAGCTCCAGGCCACCCTGAAGGACCTGTGCCAGACCTTCGGGCCAGACCGGCCCGTGTCCCTGTGCCGGGAGCTGACCAAGCTCCACGAGGAGATCCGCCGCACCACTTTGGGCGAAGCGGAGGAGTATTACCGGGAGAACCCACCCAAGGGGGAGTTTGTCCTGGTGGTCCGGGGCGCGCCCCCCAAGCGGGAGGAAGAGGCCACCCTGGAGGACGGCCAGGCCCTGGTGGAGGAGCTGATGGCCCAGGGGACCTCTCAGCGGGACGCGGTGAAGCAGGCGGCCAAGACCTTAGGGCTGTCCCGCAACCAGCTGTATGACGCCGTGGTGGGCAAATAAACGCCAGACAAGTACAAACAAAAAGAGAAAGTCCCCACGCCGAAGGCTCCAAACTTCGGCGTGGGGACTTTTATGTATTTGGGGGTCAGCTTACAGCTTGCCCTCCCGCAGGGCCTTCAGGCAGCCAGCACAGATGTTCTTCCCGTGGAAGACCGTGATGTTGTCGGCCTCATCGCAGAAGATGCAGGCGGGCTGATATTTCTTCAGCACGATGGACTCGCCGTCCATGTAGATCTCCAGACAATCCTTTTCTGCAATGTCCAGAGTGCGGCGAAGCTCGATGGGGAGCACGATGCGCCCCAGCTCGTCCACCTTACGAACGATACCGGTAGATTTCATACCAACAGATCCTTTCTCTTTTCGTGTCCTATATAAGCGAGTGTTGTCATTTCGTCAACGGTATTATTCTAGCGAAAAAGGGGAAAATTGTCAACTGTTTTCCGTGCATTTCTTTGAAAAGAATGAAGAAAATTTTTAGAATAGAACTCACGTTCTGGTATAACGCTGAATTATACGTCATATCATGGAAAAAAGGGGGCAGATGGCGTGGTTATGTCGATTCTGTGGACGGGGATGACGGCGGCATCCATACTATTTGGAATAGCTGGGGGCCGGGGAGAGGCGGTGGCCGCGGCGGCGGTGACGGGGGCGAAGGACGCGGTGGAGCTTTGCCTGTCCATGGCGGGGATGCTTTGTCTGTGGACGGGGGTGATGGAGGTCATGCGCCAGTCCGGCCTGGCCGGGGGATTATCCCGGCTGCTGCGCCCGGTGCTGGGGCGGCTGTTCCCCGGCGCGGCCCGGGACGGGGCGGTGATGGACAGCCTGTCGGCCAACGTGTCCGCCAACCTGTTAGGGTTGGGCAACGCGGCCACGCCCTTAGGGATCGAGGCCGCCAAGGGCATGAGCCGGAGCAGCCCCGGCGCGGCCAGCGACGAGCTGTGCCTGCTGGTGGTGTGCAACACCGCGTCCATCCAGCTGCTGCCCACCACGGTGGCGGCGGTGCGGGCGGCAGCGGGGTGCGAAAGCCCCTTCGATATTCTCCCGGCGGTGTGGCTGGCCTCCGCCCTGTCGGTGGGGGCGGGGATCTTGGCCTGCAAGCTGCTGTCCCGGCTGTGGCGGGGGAGGTGAGGACATGGAGCTGATGACCCAGATGCTGGTGCCCTGCGTGCTGGCGGGGACGGCCCTGTATGGCTCCCTCCGCCGGGTGGACGTATACGGGGCCCTGGTCCGGGGAGCGGGGCAGGGGCTGGAGACCCTGGCCCGAATTCTCCCGGCCCTGGTCTGCCTGCTGACGGCGGTGTCTATGGTCCGGGCGTCCGGGCTGCTGGAGGCTCTGGCCAGCTGGCTATCCCCCGTTTTGGGGCGGCTGGGGCTGCCGTCGGAGCTGCTGCCCCTGATGCTGGTGCGGCCCATCAGCGGCTCGGCGGCCCTGGGGGTGGGGGCCGACCTGATAAACGCCTACGGCCCCGACTCTGCCCTGGGGCGGACGGCGGCGGTGATGCTGGGCTCCACCGAGACCACCTTTTACACCATCGCCGTCTACTTCAGCGCCGCAGGCATTACCCGCACCAGATACGCCGTTCCGGCGGCCCTGTGCGCCGATCTCGTCGGCTTTCTGGCCTCCGCCTGGGCGGTGGGGGTGGTGTTTGGGTGAGGGTCAGTTCTCCTCCGCCAGATCCTCCGGCCTGGGCGCGATGGGCAGGATGACCTGGGTGATGAACTTGCTGGGGTCCTTGTGCTGGGGCGGGCCCTCCAGATAGGTGTGGCGCAGGGTGCCCAGGGGGACCAGCCCCCGGGCGGTGGTGTGTATAACTATTCAATCCCAAATCCGTTCGCAGGTACAACCATTAAGGCCTACTTTTACATGTATGGCGGCAGCATTTCTAAGAATAAGGCTGCGAGCGGCGGCGGTATATACAACTTGGGTGGCAATGTCTACATGTATGGCGGCAGTGTCACCGGAAACGAAGCCGAGAGCAGCGGCGGCGGTGTGTATACCGTTACGTGTGGAGAGTCGAATTCCCCCCAATTTGAGATGAGCGGTACGGCATCCATCACCAATAACAAGGCCGTTACGGGCAGTGGTGTGTATAGCTATTCCGGTGGTTATGGAAGCGGAGGTACGTTCAGTATGAGCGACAATGCCGCCATTACCAGCAACACGGCGACAAACTCCGGCGCCGTGTATATGGAGAGCGGCACACTGTACACCTACAACAGCGCGAAAATCACCGATAACACAAAGGATGACGGGACAGCCAGCAATGTATATCTTGAAGACAGCGTAGTAATTTACGCTGGGAGCAGCTTCAGCGGCAAGGTTGGCTTGACCGCAGAGGAAGCTGGTACGAATTCTATTGTTGTCGTTCGTGCGGCATTAGGTGCGACATTGAGCGAGAGAGACAAAGAAAAGTTCCCCAGCGATGATGATAGATATGAGGTCCGCTACAGCAATGGTTTGCTGGTGCTGGCTGTGAAGCCCGACGAGCACAAGCACTATCTCTGCGGCGGGGATAGCTGCACCGGAGTGGGCAGCCACACCGATGCGGAGACCGATTTTACGGCGTGGAATAAGACGGATAGTCTTCCTGACACTGCGGGCAACTATTACCTGAAGGATAATGTGACGCTGACCAGCACGTGGGAGCCTGTCAGTGGCACGGTGCTGTGCCTGAATGGAAAGACTGTCCAGGCCAGCGGCGACTTTGATGTGATCACCATTGGCAATGACGTTACCTTTACCCTGACGGATTGCACAAATAACGGCAAGATCACGCACGTCAGCGGCAAAAGAGGCCGTGGCGTGTATATGATGAAGGACAACCAATTTGATGCGACCTTTAACATGTATGGCGGCAATATTGTCGGCAATAATACAGTAGGTGAGTACCAGAGCGGTGTCGGTGTTCTGGCCCATGGTACGTTCAACATGTATAACGGCAGCATCTCCGACAATCATACCCTCAGTGACTGGAGTTACGGCGGCGGCGTGCAGTTTACCGGCACCTTCAATTTGTATAACGGGACCATCACCGGGAATAGCTGCACACGCGGCGGCGGCGGTGTAAATGCGGAACCCGGTTATATCAAGGGAAAGTACACCGCCAGCAACTTTACGATGTATGATGGTATCATCAGCAACAATACCTCCAGTGCCAATCCCGGTGGTGGTATGTCCGCAAATGGTGATTTCACCATGCACGGTGGCAGTATCACCAATAACAGGGCGACGGTTGGCGGTGGTGTCTATGGCGGCTATAGATTTACTATGACTGGCGGCAGCATCACCAATAATAGTATTACGAGTCAAGACAGCCCCAGCGGTGGCGTATACCTTAGTTTGGATGCCAAGATCACCTTCTCCGGCGATGTGGTTATCTATAACAATACAAATGCCAGCAACAAACAGAGCAATTTCTATTGGCGTAATAGTGCCCAGTATTACGTTGCCCCCATTGCAATCGGAGAAGGCGGACTGGGGGCCAATGCCAAGATCGGTATTACCACCTATAAAGAACCCACCGAATCGAAGCCGCTGGTCATTGTGGGCGCAAACGAGACGAATTACAGCGAGAAGTTTATCAGCGACGCAGGATATTATGTCAACTATAATGACAGCAAGCAGCTGGAACTTTCACTGACAGCGCAGGGTCACACCCACACCTGGAACAAGTATGTTCTGGACCCCACGGACCACAGCCGGGTCCTGCTGTACTGCTCTGACAGCACCTGCAATGCTTCCGGCGGTTCCGTTACCGTTAAGGCCCCCACAAAGCTGACCTATGCCGGTACGCCTCCCCGCGCCACGGTGGAGACGAGTGCGGATTGGAAGGGTCCCGAAGCTGGCAATATCACCATCTTGTATGTGAAGAAACTCGGTGAAGGCAGTTGGACTATCTTTAACACGGAGCCTTACACTGGAACTGGGACCCACTATGCTTATATTCGGTTCCTCAACAATAATAATACCATCGTGGAGGCCTATGCGGAGTATGACCTCGTTGAGAAAAACGACGTCACCGACAAGATCACCTTCGACGGCGGGACGCTGACCTACACCGGTTCTGGTCTGCGCTATGAAAAGGCGACGCCAAATGTCAATACTAAAACCCGAATTTCTTTGAAAAATTTTTTATAGGCTTTATAGGCTTGCAAGAAACACGTTGAAAAGTTCCGCAGAGGTGTGCCAGTCCAGGATTAGCCGTGGGTAATTATTTATCCAGTCCTGGACCCGGCGCACCTCTTTTTGTGTTACCTTGCGGAAGTCCGTGCCCTTGGGGAAAAACCACCGGATAAGCTGGTTCTGTTTCTCGTTGCTGCCGCGCTCTCCGGGGGACCTGGGGTGGCAGTAGTAGACGTGGGTGCGCTTCTCTCCGGGCAGCAGACAGGAGCGCTCCATGCCCTTGCAATCGGCAAATTCGCTCCCGTTGTCCACGGTGATGCTCTTGAACACCTGGCGGAACATAGCGGTCCCCATGCGGCGCTCCAGTCGGTCCAGAACGCCCACGACGCTGGCGGCGGTGTCGTCGTGCATCTTGCGGATGATCTCGTCCCGCGTCACGCGTCCGGTGAGGACGCACAGGGCGGCCTTGGTGCCCTTCTTACCCACTACGCTGTCCATCTCCCAGTGGCCCGGCTCCTCCCGGTTGTTGATGTGCTCCGGGCGATGCTCGATGCTGTCCCCTCTGGGGGCTTTCGCTGCTTTCACGCGGTTGTAGGTCCGCTTCTGGTCACTCTTGTAGCGCAGCTCCTTGTTGGTCAGGGGCCACAAGTCCCCGTTCTCGATGTACTTATACACAGTCTGACGACATAATGTGCAGGAGAAGGTGGTCTCCGGCGTTTTGCCCAGCATGGAGCAGGCAGCAGACGGGGAATACCCCTCGGAGATGGTTTTGACCAGCCACCGGGCCAGCCGGTGGTCTTTGCCTATTTTCAGAGGCTTTTCCATGTTCTTCTTGCGGTCCAGGTGGTAGTCCTTGGCGACATCGGCGGAGTAGGAGATATAGGTGGTCAGGTCGCTGCGTTTCAGCTCCACCGCGCCCCTCCGGCACTCGTCGTAGACCGTGCTGTGATGCACGCCCAGATAGCGGGCGATCTGCGGCTTGCTGTACCCCTCGCGGAGCATTTTTTCAATGGTCAATCTGTCGTTCCAGGTCAAGTGTGCGCCCTTATATCTCGGCATAGGAAAACCTCCATTTGCAATACTTTTGCATAGCATTTGTATATCTTTAGCACACTTTTTTCGGCCATGTCAATAGCGCCGGAAGATGCAAAAATCCCCCTACTATCCGTAGGGGGATTTCAAAATTTTTTATTCTTTTCCGGTCAGCCAGTCCATCGTCACGCCCAGGACATCGGCAAAGATCATCAGCTCGTAGTCCGTCACGAAGCGGTCCCCGGTCTCTATCTTGCTGATGGCCTCCCGCTCGATGAACACGCCCTTGACCTGCATCCTCGCAGCGAGGTCCGCCTGGGAGATGCGTTTGGTCGCCCGCACCTGGTGGATGCGGTCCCCGGAGATATTCTTTTGTCCCTCAAAATCGTAAATCTTCACACGCAGCCCCTCCTTGGCACCTTGACAGTACCACGGAAAAGGACTATCTTTGTAATAAAGATTTACAACCTTTATCGTTTTGGTACAAAAAGTGGGAATGTCTCACTTCACGTCCGGCAGCTTCTCCAGCATACCGGCGGCCTCCAGCAGATTGTAGATGATCTGGGCCGTGGCCTCGCGGGTGATGGGCTTCTGCCATCCGTAGTTGCCCGCACCGTCTCCGGCGAAGATACCCTTGCGCTTGCAGTAGTCGGTAGCCTCCTTGGCCCAGGCGGAGGGGTTGTCCCCGGTGTCGGCGCAGCTCGTGAGCTGTTTGGTGTCCATAGCTTCTTCATCCTTTCCGGCCTCTGCGGCCTCCAGTCTTTTGTTGACTTCTGCGGCGATCTGGCCGTGGCGGCTGTAAAGCCAGTCACCAGGGCAGGCTTTCGCCGCAAACCAGCGGTGGACGGTCATGTTCTGCTGGTCCACTTTCCCGATAAGGGACTTGTCGCCCTTCCAAAGCAGCCTGGGGATGCCGTTGCGTTGGCAGATGTCCACCAGCAGATCAATGAGGGACTTGTAGGCCGCGTCGGAGACCGGCCACGGGTCCTTGGCAACGGTGTTCGCCACCTCGATGGTGACGGCCCGGTTGTCGTTGCTGGCGGAGGAGGTGCACCACGAGCGGTTGGCCTCGTCCACATACAGACCGATGCGCCCGTCGCTGCCGATGCCGTAGTTGCTGCTGGCCTGGCGTTCCTTGTTCTGGAACAGTTCGCCGCAGCGCTCAACGGACAGGTTCCCGGCCATACAGTGGATGGAGATGGTGTCGATGGCGTGCTTGCGCTTGCCGGAATGGTTGGGGGACAGCTTGGTGTAGCTGACCAGCGGGCTGTTACTCATTGCCCGCACCTTCTTTCAGAACGCCGTGGTTGAGTTCGTAGACGGCGGCCTCAATGAGCGCGTCGATGCGGTCCTCGTCCAGGGTGATGCCGTGCTCCGCCAGCCAGTTGAGGACGTAGGCTTTCTTCTCCTCGCCGCGCCCGCTGCCACGGTAGATTTGCTCCGCCGCCGTCACGGCGATTTTCACCCAGGCATTGATCTCCGCCTGCTGCTGGGCCGTGGTCCGGCTCTTGATATAGGGAATGACCACGGCGGTGATGACGGCAGCCGCAAGGGCAGCCGCCGCTTCAATGATGGTCGTAATATCCATGATGCGCTTCCTCCTTTAATCTTCGCTTTCCTTAGTCACGCCGCGAACTGCCGTCTGGAGCAGGAAGCCCAGCAGAAACCATACCTTGTCCTTGATCTTCTCCATGCAGATTTCTGCCCCCATCTTTTCGTCATAGTTCTCCGCGCTGACGCAGGCGCTACTTTCTACAAGCTCGAAGCCGTTCCGAAGCGTGGCGCGGACAACGGTAACTTTGCCGCCCAGGGTCGATACCTCCTTGGCAGAGATGAAATTATCCACCATTTCCTGGCTGATGGATGGCTTAGAGGTCCGCAAGTTCGGGTTTGTTGTCAGTTCCAGATATGCCTTTTCAAACACGGCCTTGGGGCTGAAACTCTCGTAGCCGTCCGGGTAGCGGACCTTATAGCCTTCCTCCACGGGGTCCATGCTCTTGGGGGTGGGCTGGCCCTCCTCGTAGACCCTGCCGCCCTTGCGAACAGCGGGGACCGCCTCAATGATTTTCGTGCCGATATAGGTTTTCATTTCGATTTCCTCCTTTAGCAATCTCGTTTGATTTTCTTCTCCGGTGCGTTGCTCTTGCCGAACACCGCCCCGTCGTTGTGCTCGAAGATGTTCTCCACCACCTTGAGGACGTTCACGCCCAGGATGGTCTCGATGGCCTGCTCGGACAGGTCCACCACCGGGAACACTTGGCCCAGGCGCACCGTGGCGTACAGGGCGATGAGGTAGGACATCGTGACCCACCCCAGCGCGGCGATCTGCGTTGTCACGAACAGCCGCCGCGTGGTTGTCTTAATGTTCTTCATCTCGTACCGCCTCCAGATGGTCAATGCGGTGGTGTGCGGACTTGGCGCTGGCCTCCACGGCAGCCAGACGGCCCTCCACCGCTGTGTTGGTCTTGCGCTGCTCTCGCTGTTCCGTCTTGATCTCGTCCGTGTTGGACTTGATGTACCCCAGCTCTGTCAAAACGGTGCCGAGCTGTTGGCCGCTGCTCCTGTCGTCTTTCCCCTTGTTTCGGGAGAAGGTGGCATAACTGATGACAGCGCCCAGCACCGTGCATACCAGTCCCACAATGATGTTCCACTCCATTGGTATCACCTGCCTTTCCCATTGAGCATATCAAAGCCCCACGTCCTTTTCGCCCCGAAGCAGATAAAAATTTGAAAGAGAGGGTCCACCTATGAAAGCCTTGGTCTATATCGTGTGCGTCGCCGTAGCAGCGATGGTGCAAACCGCCATAAGCATGAGCGGTGTACAACTCGGCGGCCTCCCCGTGGTCCTGCTGTATGGCGCGGCCTTGGTTGTCGCTACCGCCGCTTGCAAGGCCGTCCAGCGCAGGAAAATGCGTCCGGCCATACCGAAAGAACGATGGTACACCTGCCCGAAGTGTGGGCAGCTCGTCCCGGAGGGAAAGCCGTGTGACTGCGAAAGCCTTTCTCCCCAGCCAGGGAAGAAGTTGTGCGGCACACCGTTCATCCAGGCGGGCCAGACCCCGCCCGGAGTTGAAACCGAACAACCGAAGCCGGGAAAGCGGTCTCCGGTGGTCCCGCTTTGCATAGCCGTTGCTTTGCTGGTGGTATGCACCTGCATCCTTGGATACCGTGTCTCCGTGCTCACGGCAGCGCGGGATGACCTGGCAGTGGAGAATAAGCAGCACCAGGCGGAGATAAGCAGCTTGCGGAACGCATCCGCTCCCTCATTTTCGTCGTGGTCCGAATGGAAAAAGCTGTCCGATGCGGGGTGCATCGACATCTCCTATGATGAATGGCTCACATTCATGGGTGAGCGGGAGAATGGGGCTGCCAGCAGCTTCTTGAGGGAAAAGGCAGAGGCGCAGCGTGAGGAAGCGGACCGCGAATACGGGCCGACGGCGTATGGCAGCACCTGCTGGAGGCTCTGGAGTGATTTGTCAGATGCCGGATATACCGGCAGCACATTTGAAGATTTTGCGGAGGCATACTCCGCCCAGAAGGGTGGCAGTCTCACACTCACGCAAGAGAGTACCGGGAAAACCTGGCACTCCAAATAAGAGAAACCGGGCAGCGGATTGCTGCCCGGTCTTTCTTTCGGAGCTATGATGATGACCCGCTTGCCCTGCTGCCGGAGCCGGCCGCCAAGACACTGGAGCGTCACCGTCTTGCCCGCGCCGGTAGAGCCTCCGATCCACCAGTTTCCGTTGGTGTATTTGTAGTCATCGTAGGGATCCAGAAAGACCGGAGATCGGTTGTAGAGGTTCAGACCGAGGAAGATACCGTTGTGGTCACTCAGCTCGTAGGAGGCAAAGGGAAAGGCCGCAGCAACGCCCGAAGTCAGGGCATTGCGCCGGGCCTTGCGCTCAATGTCGGGGTCAAGCGCCAGGATCGGGAGCGAAGAAAGGAACGCCTGCTCGTTTTTATAGTCACAGCGCCGCGCAATCATATCAACGGACACACACAGCTTTTCCACTTCCGTGACCCGCTGTTCCAGTGTCTCAGTATCGGAGGCAGTCACTTCGATCAGAGTGTGCATATAGTAGAAATCCTCGCCCTGACGGTTCATAACATCCTTCAGGTAAAGACCGGAGCTGATAGCGCTGTCCAGTTCCTCATAGTCCTGGCGGGTATCGCCCACATCCCGCATACGGGAGCGGTTGACCATGGTAGTTTGCGAGATTTTGGATAGGATTTTTTCTTTTGACTGCCGCTTAACAAGAAAGCTCATATTGACGCCTTCTCCGGCCGCCACCAGAGGCGCAAGCCAGCAGGAGCCAACCGTGGTGGTATATCCGTACCCCGTGACATAGAGGTAGGTATGAAAAACACCGTCCACTACGATATAGTCACGGCTTTTGGTGTCCACGGTGGTCGGAGACAGAATATCCAGAATGGTGGTGGAGCCCGCTTCCAGCTCTGTGAGATTGGGTTTCTCTTCTCCAAAAATCAGCGTCTTCAAAAAGGGCTGCTTTTCATTCTGCTGCTCTTCTTTCGCCTGCTTCTCCTTTTTCGACTTTGCGGGGGTGGATTTTACCGCCGCCTTTTTTTTGAGTTTCTTTTTAGCCTGCATAGTCTCACTCCTCGTAAATGCCGTGTACGGCAGTAGTCATATCAAAGACACCATCGGGCAACCGGACTCGTTGGCTGGTCTTTTTGCTCAGGATCTCGTACAGGAGCTTCAGGATGAAGTTGTCACAGTAACGGGGTTCCAGAACTTCCAGTTCGCAGATATCCAGATACCGTCGCGCAGTGTCCGCCTCTTCATTGAGCCGCTGCACGATGGCCTGCACAGTGTTTCGCTTCGCCCGCATATTTGCTTCATACTGAAACGCCAAAAAGAAGCGGTGCCGCATGGCATTACTGGCTATGCCGAGCCCGATCTCGTGGATATTGTCCTCGATCATCTCCCGACATGCTTCATTGTCCTCATTCTCCGCATAGCGCTGCATCTGCTCAACATACGCCTGTGTATCCGCAGGCAGAGTGCGTGCCACCATCTGCAGCGTATCCGGTGCGATTTTCAAATAGGCCGCAAAGTACGATATCCTATCGTAGCTGACTACGCCGGGATAGCGGTGAGAATACTGGTCCCGCACCGTATGAAGTTCCGCTGCTGGAATCTCCAACAGTAGAAAATGAGTCGTATTCTCTGTTTGATACCCCGCTTGATTTAAGTCAAGTGGATTACATCAAATATGGAGATGCGATCATTTCCGCAAATGATCAGTAAAAAGGGAAAGACTGACTGAAAAACGAGCAGATCGGCTTTTGAGGCTGATCTGCTCGTTTTCTATGTATTATTGCTGCGCTTTCAGGTGCTTCACGGCGGTATCCACCAGCTCCAGCTTTTGCTCCGTGGAGCAGGGCAGCTTCTGGAGGGATTTCAGCGCCTGTTCTGCCTGAAATTTTGCAAGCTCATGGGCAAGTTCCTTTTGTGCTTGCTCTGACTTTGGATAGATTAGAAATACTTCCATGGCTGCCCTCCTTTCCGAAGCTTTTGATGCTTAATTCTATGTGCGTTTTCCGATGCATATGCCGTATCTGAATATCCCCAGACTTCAAATTCAGCATACCACCGAGGCTTGGCCGCAGTTACCAGATGGGTCAAGCTGAAATATGCTGCCATGAATCTTAAAAAATTAGCAATTTGGAGCTGGAAAAGCTCCCTTTTCTCTTGCCTATTACGCTATTTCTCCGATAATTCTAAGAAAACCCCCGTCCTCATTTGCTGAGAACAGGGGTTCTTTGACGATCGAGTATACTCGAATCGGGGAGACTTTTGAAGTTTTTTGACAGACTGAGGGGCGGCGGTAAGCACTGCTTACCGCCGCCCCTTACTGACGTTTTACTGATCTGCGCTATTTTAAACATGAGCATTTGAACCCATGGGGTATCGTCTGAACTCCCCAGGACGCATTCTTCAGATCCCCAAAAAGAACCCCTGGCCCAACAATTCCTCAATGTCGGACAGCGACTCCATGGCGTGATCATGATCCTGCATTGCCACTGCCGCCAAAAGATAGTTGCAGACACAAAATAGCGCGGTCAATGAGCTCTTATACGACACTCCTGTCGTCTGACAAGGCAAAATGATGTCTCCATACGGATGGATCTCTGAATTTCCGGCCTTGGTAAAAAGGATTACTTTTACACTTTTCCGCTTGATCCAGGAAACCAGATTGGCCGTCATCCGGGAATACCGCGGGGTCAAAAAGGCGATGCACACATCCTCCTGCTGAATGCCGATCACCTGCTCTGGATAGGCCAGGGAAACGCCATCCACCAGGTGCACGCCCGGCTTGATCTGGCCCAAGCGATACCCTAAATAGTGGGCCACGGAAAAATTACCGCGGGTACCAATGATATAGACACTTCTGGCATGAACGATGGCGGAGACTGCTTCGGCCAGGACAGCCTCAGACAAAACGGACAGGGTCTCCTGTATGTTATCCACATCCGCCTGAAATGTCTGGAGAAGCAGGTGGTCTTCCTTTTCTGCCTGCACGGAACTCTTCAGCCGTTCAGGCAGGCTGACTTTTCCAAGAATGCTCTGCTGCAGATCTTGCTGCATATCCCCATAGCCTTGATACCCAATGCTGCGGGCAAATCTGATGATAGAGGTAGTGCTAACGCCGATCTGATCCGCCAGCTCCTCCAATCTTTTGAAGGGAAGCGTATCTAAATGCTCCAGAAAGAAATCCGCTATGGTGTGCTGCGTATTCGTCAAATGGTCATACGCATTTTGAATTTTCTGTTGAAACTCTCTCATGGAATCCTATCCTTCCTGCTGGAGCGTCATCTTTCGGCCAGAAGCGGCCGCTGCCCTACTGGGAATGATAACCTAATTATACCGTGGTTTTTAGTGTTTGACAAGAGCGTTTGGAAATTCAGCAGCTTTCTCACCGGCCATATGTGGTCTTAGGGGTGCTGAAAATACGCCGGGTGGAACAGCTCCGTAAGATCGCGCAAATGGCTGCCGGGGTTTTCGCTGCTGGCGCGAAGCAGCGAGTTGATCTTGTCCAGCCGCTCCCCTGACTTCGGCGCTCCGTTTTTGGAGATGGGCGCTTCCAGGGCCAGGGCCAGATCGGCCACGATATCTCCCACAGCGCCGCCTGAACGTCCAGAGGGTATGGTGATCATGCCGTAGCTTTGGGCATAGGCATGGGTATCCAGCGCCTCTGTGATCGTACCGACCTGGTTGGGTTTTAGAATGAACCCATCCAATGCATCGCACTCATGCGCTTTTTGAAGCCGCTTCTGATTTGTGACAATGAAATCGTCCCCGATCAGCTTGACCCCCTTCAGCCTTTGGTGCGCCTTTATAAAGCCATCCCAGTCGTCCTCGGACATCAGGTCTTCAATAAACAAAATGGGATACTTCTGTATCAGCTCGGCAGCGCGGTCGATCAATTCCTCTCTGGACACCCGGTGTCCGGCATAGAGATAGGTGTCCGACTGCTTGTCATACATTTCGCTGGAAGCGCAGTCTAGGCAGTAAGCCATCTTGTCGCTGCACCCGCATTCCTCCACCGCCTGTGCCATCAGCTGCAAAATGACATCGGGATCATCACTTGGAGCGGCCCATCCGTAGGAACCGCCCAGGAAGGGCTTCTTGCCGCCTAAATACCGGCCGATCACCTGTTCCAGATGCTGATACACTTTCACTGCCAATTCAACGGCCTCCTCCACCGAGTCCGCCTTCCAAGGTGCCAGCATAAATTCGTTAAAGGGCTGCGTCAGCTGCGGATACCGCCCTCCGTTGATCACATTAAACGTGGGCAGCGGGATCCCCGTCAGCGCACCGCCCTTGAGATAGCGGTATACCGGCACCTTGTGGGATGCGGCGGCGGCCCGTAGGCAGGCGATCGAGACACTGTAGATCGAATTTCCGCCCAGGCGCTCCTTATTCTCCGTCCCATCCAGCTCCAGCATACGCGTATCGACCGCCCGCTGATCGGATGCGTCCATCCCGAGCAGCGCGGGAGCAATGATTGTCTCCACAACATGCACAGCCTTGTGGACGCTCAGGCCATCGAACTCCTTTGCGTCATGATCCCGGAGGATAAACGCCTCGTGTGCCCCCACCGATGTCCCCGTCGGAGCGGCTCCGCGGCCCATGCTGCCGTCGCCGGTAAATACATCCACCTCCACCATGGGTCTGGCCTTGCAATCCAGCACTTGACGCGCCGTGATTTTTTGGATCGTCGTATTCATTCTTTATTCTCCTCTCCGCCGCTTATCTCCGGCACATACATAATGTTTAAATCGCACAGGTTCGTCCCTGTGTTGCCGGTCAAAACCGCGCAGCCAACGGCGGAGAGCGCCTCGCAGCTGGAATGCCCCCGCAATGCGCCATAGACATCCACGCCGCCCCGCTCCATATCGGCCATACTGCTCGAATCGGTGATCCCCCCGGCATATGTCGTAGTCCCATCGGTTCCCTCCGTATCAATGGAGAGCAGACAGACTCCCTTGGCCTTGGCCGCAGTCACCGCAAAGCTCAGCGTCATCTCCTGAGAGGGGCCGCCGTGGCCGGTGATCACGCAGCCTTCTGGGATAGTGGTCACCGACTCTCCCGCTGAAATGATCACACACGGGGCCTGAACGGGACGGCCGTAGGACTGTATCTCTCTTGCGATGGAAGCCATAAGCGTCCCCATGTCACGCGCTTCCCCGTCGATAAAAGTGGAAAGAATCACCGCGGGAAGGCCCATCCTCTCGGCGGCACGCTGTGCCGCCGCTGCGCTGTCCGGCAGGGTATTGATCTGATAATAGGTGTTCTGCGGGAACGCCTTGGGTGTCTCTCCCGCCGGCCCGCAGGTGGTAAGATACTGTATGACCGAGCTTGGGAGCCGCTTCCAGAGATCATATTTCTGAATGCAGTTTAGTGCGTCCTGGATCGTGGTCTGATCCGGTCCCATCGGGGTGCCGAAATAGTTCTGCCACGGGACGGAGATGTCACGGGTGGGCGGATTGGATACGGAGTCGCTGATGTTGAATCCGATGAGCTCGGCTCCGCGCTCCGCGATACGGCGCGCCATCTGCCCCCCGTTCATGCGGGAAATATGTCGCCGCACCGCGTTGATCTCTAAAATGGCGGCTCCAGATTTCAGCAGAATATCCGTGGCCTTCTGCTCATCCTCTAAAGAGATGCCATCCACCGGACAACTCATCAAAGCGGAAGAGCCTCCGCTCATCACGCACAGGAACAGATCCTCCTCCGCTGCATGATCAATGAGATCCAGTATTTCCAAGCAAGCCTCATAGCCGTCCTGATTGGGGATGGGGTGTCCGCCGATCCTGACTCTGGTGCGCACGAACCGATCTTCCGGCTCTAATATCTTCACCACCGCGATCCCATCGGTCAGACGATCTCCCAGCGCATCCTCCACAGCCATCGCCATCGCGTTGCAGGCTTTTCCTGCTCCAATTAGATATACATGCCGCTTTTTGCTCAAATCCCAGCAGCGCTCGCCGATCTTCAGCAGATTTCCCTCGCATTTTAAGATAGAGCGGATCCTGCCATAGGCATCCAGCTCCTTTAGCACTGAGTCTGTAATATCAAGGACGACCCTTCGCGACTGCCGACACCCGTAAGAAAGAAGTTCCTCGCGATTTTTAATTTTCCATCTCATAAACAAACCTCCAAACAGCTATTCTCACCAGGTTCAACAATGTATGATCCGATACATTTTGCGGTTCCGAGCCTATGAAATAGTGCGCTGGCTTAGAATTCTCTTATAAGTTGAATGGCCTCTCTGTAAATCGCTCGGCAAAAAAAGTATAACATTGTACAACGCAGCATTCAATACAGCAATATCAACAGAAAGTGGGCCGTCATTTTGTCTAAAATTTTTAGTTCAAATCGCAATAAATATATTGACATGTTCAATTTTTACGTTGTATACTGTTTATAGTCTCAGATATGTATGGAAGTATTCAGACATTAACGGGTTGATTTAACTAGATGAAGGGATGTGTGTCAATGTATCGGATCGGTATTGACGTAGGCGGAACCTTTACCGATGTTACGCTGCTAAACGCAGAAACAGGTGCCTACTATACCTACAAATTGTCCTCCACCTTGCATGACCAGTCTGAAGCAATTGCAAACGGAACCAAAGAGACGCTGGAGCTCTATGGGATTCCTGTGGATCAGCTGGAGTATTTTGGCCACGGAACTACCGTTGCAACCAACATGATCATCGAACGAAAGGGCGCAAAAACCGCTCTGCTCACCACCAAGGGCTTCCGCGATCTGCTGGAGATTGGCCGTCAGGTCCGTCCCTCGCTGTATGACATCATGGAGGATAAGCCGGAAACCCTTGTGCGCCGCGCATTGCGTTGCGAGGTAGACGAGCGCACCATGGCCGATGGCTCTATCCTTCGCACGGTGGACCGGGACGAGGTGATGCAGGTGCTCGACCGCCTGAAGAAGAAAGGCGTAGAGTCGGTAGCGGTGTGTTTCCTTTTCTCTTTCCTGAATCCCGAAAACGAGCGGATCGTGGAGCAGTGTATCCAGGAGACTTGGCCCGAGGTCTATTGCTCTATCTCATCCACCATTCTCCCTGAATTTCGTGAGTTCGAGCGTCTGAGTACCACCGTCATCAACTCCTATCTGGGGCCCAGAATGAAGATGTACATCCACAATCTTCAGGAACGCATCCGCGAGATTGGCGTAAAGGTCGAGCCCTATATCACCCAATCCAACGGCGGCGTAATGTCTATCTCGTCCACCATTCAGACCCCTGTTCAAACCGCTCTGTCCGGTCCAAGCGCCGGTGTTATGGGAGCCATCTATGTCGCCAAGGCGGCCGGCTTCCAGGATATCATCACCTATGATATGGGCGGGACCAGCACGGATGTCTCGCTGGTAAAGGGTGGCATCGCCGAGTACACCACCAAGCGCAAGGTCTGCGGCCTGCCCTCGGGTGTCCCCATGATCGATGTCCATGCAGTTGGTGCCGGAGGCGGTTCTATCGCCCACATCGACAATGCGGGTGCGCTGAAGGTGGGGCCGGAGAGCGCAGGGGCCAACCCCGGTCCGGTGGCCTATAATCTGGGCAACCAGCAGCCCGTTGTCACCGATGCCAATTTGGTCTTGGGACGCATCAATCCCCATTATGTGTTAGGCGGTCGGCTGAAAATCGATGCTCAGCTGTCCCGCGCAGCCATGAAAAAGCAGATTGCGGATCCAATGGGGCTCTCCGTCGAGGCGGCAGCCCAGGGCGTGATCAGCGTGGTCAACTCCAACATGGCGCGCGCCATTCGAGTGATCACCGTGGAAAAGGGCCACAACCCCTCTGATTTTGCCCTGGTGGCATACGGCGGTGCAGGTCCGCTTCACGCCGTCCATCTCGCTCAGGAGATGGGCATCCGCACCGTGCTGATCCCACCCGCTCCCGGAGCACTGTGCGCACTGGGTCTGCTGACGGCTGACATTAAGAAATGCTATGTAAAGACCTCGCTCATTCCTTACGATCAGGCAACGCCGCAGCAGATCAACCAGGCCGTTTTGGCTCTGATGGAGGAAGGAAATCAATGGCTGGCCTCTGAAAATGTTCCCGAGCAGCGGCGCAAGTTTCACAATGTGGCCGAGATGCGCTATGTGGGGCAAAACTACGAGCTTCAGGTGGAAATCCCCTCCGGTGCCATCACCCAGTCGGACTTGGTGCAGATGAAGGAGGACTTCTTCCGGGCGCATGAAATGAACTACGGTTACTATAATCCCAACGCCCCCGTCCAATTCGTCAACTTCCGCAGCGAAGCCATTGGCGAGGTGCAAAAGCCTACCTTGGCCGAACTGACGGAAACCATGAAGGAGCCTTCCGGTGCGGTGATTGAGTATCGCGACGTGTACTTCGAGGAAACCGGAATTGTTCGCTGCCCCGTCTATGACCGCAGCAAATTTGGCCGCTGTCCCCGCGTGAACGGGCCGTGTATCGTGGAGCAGATGGATTCCACCACCGTCATTCCGCCCGACACTTGGTTCAAGGTGGATCTCCACGGCAATTTGATCGTAAATGCATTCGGCGACAAGAAAGGAGGAGACGAGGCGTGAAAATTGACGGCATCTTGCTTGAGGTCATCGGAAACACATTTATGTCCATCGCTGAGGAGATGGGTGCCGTGCTGGTCAAGTCCGCGTACTCCACCAATATTAAGGAGCGCAAAGACTGTTCCTGCGCATTGTTTGATGCAGAAGGACACACCATCGCTCAGGCGGAGCATATTCCCATGCACCTTGGCTCCCTCCTCGGCCTGATTGGGGAGATCAAGAAGAACTACGCTCCAGAGCAAATCCATCCCGGCGACATGTTTATTGCCAACGACCCCTATAACGGCGGTGGCACGCATCTACCGGATATCGCCGTGGCATCCCCCGTCTTCTACCAGGGACAGGTGGTGGCCTATGTGGCCAATATCGCGCACCACAACGACGTGGGAGGTCGTGTACCGGGCTCCAACGCAGCGGACTCCGACTCCATCTACGCCGAGGGCATCCGCATTCCTCCGGTAAAAATTTTTCAGAAGGGGGAGCTGGTGGAGGACATTCTGAATCTCATCCTGCTCAACTGCCGTGTCAACCACATCCGCCGCGGCGATCTGAACGCACAGTTCGCCTGCAACCGAAAGGGTGTGCAGCGCATGGAGGATGTGTGTGCCCGCTACGGTGTCGCCACCGTAACCGCATGCATGGAGGAACTACTGGACTATTCCGAGCGCAAGATCCGCATGGCCTTGGCCGAGATTCCCAATGGATCTCACACGTTCTCCGACTACCTTGATTCCGACGGCGTGGGCAGTGGTCCCATCAAGCTGTCGGTCACTGTAGAGGTCAAAGATCAAGATATCGCCCTGGACTTTACAGACAATCCCGATCAGGTGAAGGGTGCCATCAATCTCCCTCTGTCCGCCCTCCGCGCCGCCGTTTATTACAGCGTGCGGAGCATCGTTGACCCCGCGCTTCCCGCCAACGGAGGATACTATCGGGCCATCGAAATCAAGACCCGGCCAGGATGTATCTTGGGCTGCACCGAGCCGGCCGCCTGTGCAGGCCGCAGCGACACAGCCCAGAGGGTGGCCGATATGGTCTTCGGTGCCATGTCTCAGGTGGTACCGCACCGGGTGATGGCAGGGAGCAACAGCTCCATCACCGGCATTTACTTCGGCGGCATAGATCCCAAGAGCCATGAGTATTATGTCTATATGGAGACCTTCGGAGGGGGCTCCGGTGCCCGTTTCAACAAGGACGGCCTGAGCTGCGTACAGGTTCATATGACGAACACCTCCAATCTCCCCATCGAGAGCATGGAGATTGAGTTCCCTTATATGGTGGAGCAGTACACCTTGGTCCCGGATTCCGGAGGCCCTGGTAAATTCCGCGGCGGCCTGTCCATGTACAAGGACATTCGGGTGTTGGGGCACGACAGCCAGTTTACTGTGAAAGCGGACCGCCAGAAGACACCTCCCTGGGGACTGTTCGGTGGGAAGCCCGGTCTGCCCGGTGTCATCACCATCTACCCCGGCACGCCGGACGAGGCGGTAATCGACTCCAAAAAATCCGGGACCACCTTAAAAGCGAACGGGGTGCTCCGCTGCCAGATGCCAGGGGCCGGCGGTTATGGCGACCCGATGGAGCGAGATCGCGCCATGATCGTCCACGATCTGGAAGAGGGATACATTACATGCGAGAGCGCGATGCGCGACTATGGCCTGACAAAAGAGGAACTGGACGAGATCGAGGTATTTGGGAGAACGTGATGAGGGGTCACGTTTCCAATTTGACACAAAAATAATTGAAAGAGGAGTGTTTTGTATGCGTTACAAGAAGTTTGGCAACACAGGAGAGAACCTTTCTGTTTTGTGCCTGGGCACTTGGGCCCTGGGCGGCAAGCAGTTTGGTGCCGTCACCCAAGAAGATGCCGTGGCAGCGGTACATGCTATGATCGACTGTGGCGTAAACATCGTAGACACCGCTCCCATCTATGCCTCCGGTGGTTCAGAGGAGGTCCTTGGAAAGGCTTTACAGGGGGGATACCGTGACAAGGTGTTCCTGATCACTAAATTCGGCAGCGAGTTTGTAGACCCAAACGACAGCGACAAGGGCACCATCAAAGACTCCAGCCGCAAAAACATGCTCAAATCCATTGATGCCAGCCTGAAGCGCCTTCAGACCGACCACATCGACGGGTATCTGATGCACTGGGATGACCGGGTGGGCACTCCCATCGAGGAGACCATCGGCTGCATGAAGGAGCTGAAAGCCGCCGGCAAGGTACGATTCCTGGGCATGTCCAATCTGGAGCGCGAGCTGGCGGACCGCCTGCTGGCAGACGGAGTGCTGGACATCGTCCAGTATCCCTATAACATGGTCAACCGTACGAAGGAGGACGTTCTGAAATACTACGCAAGCCAGGGCTGCGGCACCATGGGCTATGGTTCCCTAGGCGGAGGAATCCTCACCGGTCAGTTTAGAGAGGTGCCAACCTTCGGTCACGGCGATATGCGTGCCTCCTTCTATGGCCCTATGTTCACCGAGCCCGGCTTCTCCCAGATTCAGGCACTGCTTAAGGTCATGGACGGCATCGCCGAAGCCCACAAGGCCACAGTCGCCCAGGTGGCCATCAACTGGTCGCTCGCCCACGATTATATCCACACCGTCCTCACCGGCGTGGGCAATGCGGCGGAGGCAGAGGAAAACTGCGCTGCGGCTGCGTGGGAGCTGACCGCACAGGAGAAGCAGGCGCTGGACGAGGCTATTTCCAAGATCCACATTTACAGCTGAGAAAAGGGGTGGATGATTTATGTATTCTCTTCCCACAAAGGATTTTCTCCAATACATCAACGGCGAGCTGGTTCACGGGCAGGGGCGCACAACACAGATCTGCTGCCCCGGCAACGGGGAGCCGGTGGCTCAGGTGGCTCTAGCGTCTAAGGAGCAGGCTCAGCTGGCTCTGGAGGCGGCCCGCGATGCTTTCCCCGGATGGAGCGCACTGACGCTGGAGGAACGGGGCGCCTGGATGATGAAGCTGCGGGACGCCATCCAGCATGAGAGCGAAAACCTGCTCACCCTGCTCATGCTGGAGAGCGGCAAGCTGCGCTCCCACGCAGCCTTTGAAACGGGCAGTCTAACCGGCTACCTCAGCTTCTTCCTGGAGCAGGCCAAGAGTGAACACACCCAGGGCATCCGGGACGCCGCCGGCGGAAAAAACATGTTCCTGGCCGTACGGGAACCCGTGGGCGTGGTGGTCGCTGCGCTGGCATGGAATTTCCCTATGCACAACCTGGCCACCAAGTTAGGGCCCATCCTGGCCTCCGGCTGTACCGCTGTGATCAAGCCCGCCACAAAAACGCCTCTTTCCACCCTCTACTTCGGAGAGATTCTGCATCGAATCGGATTCCCGAAGGGCGTGATCAACTTTGTGGCCGGGGATGCCAAGGAGATCGGAACCACGCTCTGTGAGAGTCCTATTCCTGCTATGATCACGATGATCGGTTCCACCAGCGGCGGTCTGCGCATGGTACGGGATTCTACCACCAGCGTAAAGCGCTTCTCCATGGAGCTGGGCGGAAATGCTCCCGTGATCGTGGCCCCCTCTGCAGATCTGGCCGCAGCGGCTGCTCATGTGATCGGAAATAAAATGCGCTGTGCAGGGCAGACCTGTGTAGCACCCCAGCGCGCCTTTGTTCACAGAAGTGTATACCAGGAATTTCTGGAGCTCTGCACGAAGATTGCTTCGGACGCACAGTGCGGCACATTGGATGAGCAGGCCAACACAGGTCCGCTGATCGATGAGGCATCGGTGGTTCGAATGGAATCCCTGGTGGCAGATGCGGTTGAAAAGGGTGCTAAAATCGTATGCGGTGGGGCCCGCCCCGCCGATAAAAAGGTCGGCTGCTATTTTCTGCCTACCATTCTTACCGATGTCACCCCCGATATGCGTGTGTTCCGCGAGGAGGTCTTCGGTCCGCTCCTTACTCTTCTCCCCTATGATACGGAAGAGGATGCCATCCGCATGGCCAACAATACCGAATACGGGCTCTCCTCTTACATCTGGTCCAATGATGTGAGCCAGGTATGCCGCATGTCCCGAGGGCTTCAGTTTGGCATTGTCAACGTCAACGGACCGGGAACAGGACCGGCAGTCCCCCACGGCGGTTGCAAAAACAGCGGGATCGGAAAGGACGGAAGCCGGTATTCCCTGGAGGAATACACTTATATCAAAGGCATAAGAATGGCAATTTCCTGAGATAGAAATCGAGGAAATAGAGATATACCGGGAGCCGATATGGATATCGAACTTCGTTGCCCATGTCGGCCCCCATTATTTTCTATATAGGAGGGAAGACCATGACATTGATGGATGTCGCTCACGACTTTGCAGTTGTCAGTATTCTGTTGGCCATCGGATATTTTCTTCGCATGAAAGTTAAACTGTTTCAGCGTCTCTTCCTCCCCGCATCTATCATCGGAGGCCTGGTCGGTCTCATCATCGGACCTCAGATCCTGGGACTATACTCCCCGGTGTATGTGACCTATACCGACAGCATCAACGAGTGGTCCGGTGTACTGCTGGCCGTTACCTTTGCTTGCTCATTTTTGGGCGAGTCAATGGAAAAAATATCTAAACAAGCAATCGCGGCGACCTTAGTTGGCGGCATCGCTCATCAGGCCCAGGCGATCTTGGGTCTGATCGTTGCTTTTATGTTCCGCGCAGTAATCCCCCTTGGTTTTGGGCTGATTCCTCTATTTGCTCTTTACGGCGGCATTGGTTGGGCCGTTCCTGTCGCGACGATTTTTGAGGAGGAGGGCTATTGGACCGATGCGGTACCGGTCGCCATCACCATCGCCACGATCGGCGTGGTCTGCGGGATTGTCTTCGGCATTGTGATCGTCAACATCGGCATTCGGAAGGGGCTGCTCAAGCACACGACAGCTTCCCTGAACGATCTGCCTGAGGAGTTCCGCACCGGATACATTGTCATCGGAAAGCGGCCGTCCATCGGCAGCGCAGTGTCGAAGACCTCATCGGTGGATCCGTTTACCCTACAGTTGGCCTTTGTGGGTGTCGTGGTCGCCTGTGCCATCGGTCTGCGGAATTTCCTGATCAGCATTGACCCATTCTGGACGAATCTTCCTCTGCTGTCCACATCCCTGTTTTGCAGCGGCGTGATTGGAATCATTATCGGCAGAATTCCAGCCCTTCATCAGTTTATAGACCGCGAAACCATCGAACGGATTTCCAACGTCTCTTTGGAGTATCTGATCACTTCAGCTGTGGCAACCACCTCCATCCAAGCTTTCATCACTTATTTGTTGCCTATCGTAGTTATCTCTGTGGTGGTCATCGCCGCAACGACATGGATCTCCATTTTCTTTTCCAAGCGCTGGTGTCCCCAGGATTGGTTTGCTTCCGCCGTGGCGCAGTACGGCGCCTACATGGGGTTGCTCTCCACCGGCCTGCTACTGGCCAAGGTAGTAGATCCTGACCACAAAACAGTCGCAGCTGAAACCGTTGCAGCATCCTGCACATTGGGCTACAGCTACTCGCTTCCCTATCTTCTTATTATGCCTATGCTCATTATCCGCAATCCCAAACTCGTCTTTGGAATCAGCGTAGTCCTGTTGTTTGTTTTCTTGATTGCAGGTGAAATATTCCGCAAAAAAGAAGCCGTATCTAATTGAGTGCCTGGAAGAAGATATTTCACAGCAATTGCAATGCCGCAGCACTTATACTGCCGATTACTATTCTATAAACATTGTATGCCACCTTTTATAACAAAAATCTCCTGCGTTCTTTGATCGTGGTTGTCAAACCGCTTTCATTTTAACGCAGGAGGTTTTTTCTGTTAAATGTAAATTCCTTCCGTTGTTTACATCTAAAAGACAAAGGAAGCAGCCAAGAAGGTCGAGGATGGTATTGAGGAGACGCTGACCTACGGTGACTTCCCCAGCGAGCACTGGACGCGCATCCGTACCAACAACGTGATCGAGCGGCTGAACCGTGAGATTCTCCGCATATACTTTTCGCAGCAAATGCTCTTTCGGCACCAGCTGGTCTATGATCACGAACTCTACCATGTCCCGGTCCAGTTTCCCTCGCCCCAGCGTTTTTCATCACTCTCTTCTATTTTAACAGCTAAATAAGAAAAAGCCCAGCTTTGGCCGGACTTTTTCGTGGTAATGCGAGGTGTTGCTATGAAAACAACAGATAAGCCGCAGGTGAAGCAATACGTCATCTATTCCCGCAAATCCAAATTTACCGGGAAAGGCGAAAGTATTGAGAACCAGATTGAGCTGTGCCGCCAATATATTGCAATGCACTTTGGCGAAGACGAGGCGGAGCATGCGCTTGTATATGAGGATGAGGGCTTTTCCGGCGGCAATCTGGAGCGCCCGCAGTTCAAGAAAATGATGAAGGACTCCCAGAAGATCGCCTTTGCCGCCATCGTGGTCTACCGCCTCGACCGCATCAGCCGCAACATCGGCGACTTTGCCAAGCTCATCGAGGACCTGGGCGACCGGCACATTGACTTCATCTCCATCCGCGAGCAGTTCGACACGTCCTCCCCCATGGGCCGCGCCATGATGTACATTGCGTCCGTGTTCTCCCAGCTGGAGCGGGAGACCATCGCCGAACGCATCCGGGACAACATGCACGAGCTGTCCAAGACCGGGCGCTGGCTGGGTGGTACGACACCTACAGGCTACGCCTCGGAAAGCCTGTCCAGCGTAACAGTAGATGGCAAGGTAAAGAAAGCTTGTAAGCTCAAGCCTATTCCAGAGGAAATTCAGCTGGTCAAGACGATCTTCGAGGTGTTCATGAGGACCGGCTCTCTCAGCAAGACCGACCAGTATCTTTTGGAGCACCGCTGTGTCACGAAGCGCGGCAAGCAGTTCACCCGCTTTGCCATCCGGGGCATTCTCACGAACCCGGTCTATATGATCGCCGACGACACGGCGTATCAGTATCTGAAAGAAAACAATGTTGACCTGTTTGCCGAACGCTCGGAATTCGACGGCGAGCACGGCGTCATGGCCTATAACCGCACCCTCCAGCGCCCCGGCAAGGCGAATCAGATCCGTCCCATGGAGGAATGGATCGTGGCGGTGGGCAAGCATCCGGGCATCATCGCAGGCAGCGACTGGGTGCGGGTGCAGGCCATGCTGGATGTCAACAAATCTAAGAGTTACCGCAGGCCCCGTAGCAACGTGGCGCTGCTGTCTGGGCTTCTGCGGTGCGGCGAATGCGGCGACTATATGCGCCCGAAGCTGACCAACCGCCGCACGGCAGACGGTGAGCTGATCTACACCTATATGTGC
>ERZ856578.3136-NODE-3136-length-25406-cov-4.417071_pt1 | contig 25406 bp, 24 predicted proteins | sample MGYA00514384_ERZ856578 | MGnify/ENA primary metagenome ERZ856578 (study PRJEB29103, sample SAMN06111958) | human gut metagenome | biome: human gut; feature: ankylosing spondylitis patient; material: healthy_person | host: Homo sapiens | place: China:Hangzhou... | reverse complement strand
GGAGCGGGAAACGAGACTCGAACTCGCGACCCCGACCTTGGCAAGGTCGTGCTCTACCAACTGAGCTATTCCCGCATCATCAAGTTATTTGCTAATCACTTGATTTTGTTATCGTCTGGAAGACTGTGCCGCCGTTCGATGCGTTGCATTCTACTTATCTCTCGCGGTGAGTCAACGGTATTTTTCGCAACTTTGTATCGTTTGCTGAAAATAACGGCGAAACGATCACTGATCAAGCAAATCGCCGCGCGCCGCGTTCAAATACTGCAGCATCGACCACAGCGTCAGCACCGCCGCCACGAGGAAAAGCGCGATCCCGGCCCACTCCACCCACGGATAAGGACGCCACAGCATCCATACCAGGGCGGTCATCTGGGCGGTCGTTTTCACTTTGCCAATCCATGAGACCGCCACGCTGCTGCGTTTCCCCAGCTCCGCCATCCACTCACGCAGCGCGGAGATAATGATCTCACGGGCAATCATGGTCGCCGCCGGTAGCGTGACCCACCAGGTGTGATAGTGTTCGGCAACCAGCACCATGGCGATAGCCACCATGACTTTATCGGCAACCGGGTCGAGGAAGGCGCCAAAACGGGTGCTCTGATTCCAGCGACGAGCGAGGAAACCATCAAACCAGTCGGTTACCGCGGCAACAAAGAAGATCAGCGCGCAGGCAAACGGCGCCCAGCTAAAGGGCAGATAAAACGCCAGCACAAAAAACGGGATCAGGATGACGCGAAACAGAGTAAGCAACGTAGGGATATTAAATTGCATAGTGACGGGTAACTATCTGTTGTAAGTAAAAATTAGCCCTATGTTGCTACAGAGCCCCTAATGTTTCAACGAGTAGAAGATCTTTTCTGCCAGAGCGTGAGAGATGCCCGGTACTTTAGCAATTTCTTCGACGCTGGCCTGCTGTAGCCCCTGCAGCCCACCCATATACTTCAGCAGCATCTGACGACGCTTCGGCCCCACCCCCTCGATAGTCTCAAGCGAGCTGGTGCTCTTCACTTTCGCCCGTTTTTTGCGATGCCCGGAGATCGCATGATCGTGCGATTCATCGCGAATATGCTGGATCACATGCAGGGCCGGCGAATCCGGCGGCAGGCTAAACCCTTCCCCTTCCGGCTCAAAGAATAACGTTTCCAGACCCGCTTTTCGATCGCTACCTTTCGCCACGCCCAGCAGCAGCGGATGATGTTTATCCCAGGGGACGTCCAGTTCAGCAAACACGGCTTTCGCCTGGGCCAGCTGTCCCTTGCCGCCGTCTATCAGGATCACATCCGGGATCTTGTTGTCATCAATCGCTTTACCATAGCGACGGCGCAGGACCTGATTCATCGCCGCATAGTCATCGCCAGGGGTAATGCCGGTGATGTTGTAGCGCCGATACTCCGCGCGCAGTGGGCCATTGCTGTCAAACACCACACAGGATGCTACGGTCTGTTCGCCCATGGTGTGGCTGATGTCAAAACACTCCATTCGCTTGACGGCCGGCAGCTCCAGTACGCTGGCCAGCGCCTGCAAACGCTGATGAATGGTCGATTGCTGAGACAATTTGGTCGTTAACGCTGTCGCGGCGTTGGTCCGCGCCAGCTTAAGATAACGCGCTCTGTCGCCGCGCGGCTTAGTCTGCACATTGATTCGACGACCCGCCAGCTCCGACAGCGAGTCGGCCAGCAGCGTCTTATCCCCAAGGTTAAAGTCGAGCAAAATCTCCCCCGGCAGCGTGCGCATTTGGCTGCCCTGCAGGTAGAACTGGCCGACAAAGGTCTCCACGACCTCTCCCAGCTCGGTGCCGCCCGGCACTTTCGGGAAGTAGCTTCGGCTGCCCAGCACTTTGCCCTGACGGATAAACAGCACATGCACGCAGGCCATGCCGGCATCGAAGGCGACGCCGATCACGTCGAGGTCGTCACCGGTGTTGGAGACAAACTGTTTCTCCGTCACGCGGCGGACGGCCTGAATCTGGTCGCGGATGCGCGCGGCCTCTTCGAACTCCAGGTTCTGGCTCGCCTTCTCCATCCGCGCGATGAGCTGGGTCAGCACCTGGTCATCCTTGCCGGCGAGAAACAGCCGCACATACTCTACCTGCTGAGCATACTCTTCTTCGCTGACCAGCCCGGCCACGCACGGCCCCAGGCAGCGACCAATCTGATACTGCAGACAGGGGCGGGAGCGATTGCGGTAGACGCTGTTTTCACACTGACGGATGGGAAAGATTTTCTGCAGCAGCGCCAGGGTCTCGCGCACGGCATAGCCGTTGGGAAAAGGACCAAAATATTCGCCCTTCGCATGTTTGGCGCCGCGATGCATCGCCAGACGCGGATGAGTATCGCCGCTGAGAAAAATAAAAGGATACGATTTATCGTCACGTAACAGCACGTTGTAACGTGGCTGGTACAGCTTAATATAGTTGTGCTCAAGCAGCAGCGCTTCCGTCTCGGTGTGGGTGACGGTCACGTCGATTTGCGCGATCAGCGCTACCAGCGCTTCCGTTTTACGCGACGCAAGGTTGCTGCGGAAGTAGCTACTGAGCCGCTTTTTCAGATCTTTGGCTTTGCCAACATAGATGACGGTTCCGCCAGCATCATACATCCGATACACACCGGGCTGGCTGGTCACCGTTTTCAGGAAAGCTTTTGCGTCAAAAACATCACTCACTGGCTTGCTAACGACTCCGCATTACACAGGCCATGGCGAATTGCCAGGTGGGTCAGCTCGACATCGCCATGAATGTTTAATTTACTGAACATCCGATAGCGGTAGCTGTTAACCGTTTTAGGACTCAGATTTAGCTGCTCTGAGATCTCATTCACCTTCTGACCTTTGGTGATCATCAGCATAATCTGCAATTCGCGTTCAGACAAACTGGCAAACGGCGATTCTGTCTTTTCGGGTTCAATCTGACTTAACGCCATTTGCTGGGCAATATCGGAGGCAATATAGCGCTGCCCGGACGCGACGCAGCGGATGGCATTCACCACTTCCTGCGGCGCGGCGCCTTTACTGAGATAGCCCGCCGCGCCCGCCTGCATGACCTTGGCAGGTAAAGGATTCTCGGTATGCACGGTCAACATGATCACTTTGGTGCCCGCCACGGAGCGCGCGATTTTGCGCGTCGCTTCAAGACCACCGATCCCAGGCATGTTCATGTCCATCAGGACGACATCTGCGGAATTAGCCCGGCACCACTTGACGGCGTCCTCGCCGCAGCAGGCTTCGCCAGCGACTTTAATCCCTTTTATATCTTCCAGAATGCGTCGTATCCCTGCGCGCACCAGTTCGTGGTCATCAACAAGAAGAACGTTGATCAAAGGAATAATCTCCAGAATGAGGGATAACGCTACTGATACTTTATCTCCCACATATTACCGGGTTTTATTGCTATTTTAAAAGGCAAAAAAATGCCCTCGCCTCGATTTGGCTCTCATTTATGGCAATGTCTGTGCACACTAAGTGGAAAGTCATTGAGAACAGTCAGTTGCCCGGCTCTTATTTTTTAACAATACTCATACAGAAGGCACAAAAAACACAACAGATTACGTAGCGCATAAATACGAAGCAAAATATGTAACAATTATTAACGAGCTAAATAGATTGGGGAAATTATTGGCTTGCCGACGGCTATTACGTATTATCCGAAGCATAAAAACATTCACAGCTCAGATGAGAGAACAGAAATTAAGCACACCTTTTTTTTCTGTCGCTTGTGGTATACTGCGCGGCCTTCACATTGAGTAGAGCGCAATAGCGCAGCGAGTAAACGAGGATATCGATGAGCACACCAGATTTTTCCACTGCAGAAAATAAGCAGGAACTGGCGCAGGAAGTCTCCTGCCTGAAAGCGATGATTACGCTGATGCTGCAGGCGATGGGCCAGGCGGATGCGGGGCGCGTGATTATTAAAATGGAAAAGCAGATTTCACAGATGGAAGATGAGGCTCAGGCCGCCGTATTCTCCAGCACCGTTAAGCAGATTAAACAAGCCTATCGGCAGTAATCCTGTGCCGGCTGAAAGTATCACTGACAGCCGGTATCACGTCTGACACGCAGAACGGCAGGCGCATTCAGATTAGCCCAGTCGCCACGGCGTAGCAGGCAATTTGCGTTTTATTCGGCGCATTAAATTTCCGCTGCATATTCTTCTGATGGAAATTCACCGTATTTTCCGAAATCGAGAGAATCATCGCCACCTCCGCCGAAGTCTTTCCTTCCGCCGTCCATTTGAGGATTTCCAGTTCGCGGCGGCTGAACTTCATCTCCGGCGGCATCACCATCTCATCTTCCAGACGCAGCAGCGTCAGCAAGCTTAGTTCAGTCAGCGTTCGCAGACGCAGCTCAAGCTCATCTTCAGGGTAACCGCCCGGCAGACGATTGTTCGCGGAGACAGAGAGAAATCCCTGAGCATGGTTTGGCAACGTCAGGCACTGCGTCACGCCCTTTTGCAGACCATGGTCACGCGCCCCGTCCCACAATGCCGGCGCATCACGAAACAGGCTGTCGTTCCATGGCAGATGGCCACGCATAAAATTCTCCGGCCGTAACACAGGATCTATCGCGAAATAATTTTCTGCCTGATAGTGCGACATCCATGCGCGGGGGTAAGTCGACTGGAACGTAACGCGGGGGCGGGTGAAAGGCACCGGGTGGCGCACACAAAGCGTGTAGTAATCATATTCCAGCGCTTCGGTTTCACGTTGCAGGAGATTATAAACCTCCTCGCCGGTGGCCATGGACTGAAATTGGTGCAGCATATCCCGCCGCCAGCTGAAAAAATCATTGTCCCTCATAGCTGTGCATATAACTCCTGATTGATAATCATTATTATAAATACAGAAAACTAACACATAAATCTTATTTATATGTATAAAATATCGTAGCTGTCGCATTTATTAGTCTGAAGGCTTGCCATTTTCCCGCTCGCCGCACAGAAACATAGCGTTTTTCTCCCATCATGTTCTACACCCTGCCAAGGGCGATGGGAAGCGGTGTATACGGCCGTGGGAGTCAATAGCGCAAAGACGTGTCGCGGGGGCGTTACCCCGCCGCGAGAGTGGGCTAAACGCGGCGGCTCCCGCGAAGCTGAGCCGCCACGCCAGCCCATGCTTTACTGCATCAGGAATTTTTCAAGGAACTGACGGGTACGCGGCTGCTGGGGCGAAGCGAACAACGCTTTTGCCTCGCCTTGTTCGACAATGCGTCCCTGATCCATAAATATCGCCCGATCGGCTACGTCGCGGGCGAAACTCATTTCATGGGTCACGATCACCATGGTGCATTTTTCCTGCGCCAGCTGACGGATGGTGTTGAGCACCTCCCCCACCAGCTCAGGATCGAGAGCCGAGGTGGGTTCATCAAACAGGATCACGTCCGGACGCATAGCCAGCGCGCGGGCAATAGCCACTCGCTGCTGCTGCCCGCCGGAGAGACGGCGCGGATAGCTATTCTCTTTTCCGCTGAGCCCCACCTTCGCCAGCAGTTCGCGCGCCCGCGCCATGGACTCCTGCTTATCTTCACCTTTTACGATGACCGGCCCTTCAATAATGTTCTCCAGCACCGTACGGTGGGGAAACAGATTAAAGTTCTGGAAGACAAAGCCGACGTGCTGGCGCAGCTGGCGAATGAGCCCTTTCTGCGGCCCGAGGCTGCGACCGGCGTCGATCGTCACATCGCCGACGCGGATAGTGCCGCTCTCCGGTTGCTCCAGCAGGTTGATGCTACGCAGCAGGGTGGTTTTGCCCGAGCCGCTGGGGCCGATGATCGCCACCACTTCCCCTTTCTGTACCTCCAGGTCGATACCATGGAGCACCGTCTGGCCATGGAATTTTTTTACCAGGCTTTTCACTTCTATCGCACTCATTTCGGATCACGCTCCTGGCGGTTCAGCTGGTTTTCAAAATAATTCTGCAGCGAGGAGAGCACTGTCGCCATTACCCAGTAGATCAGGGAGGCCGCCAGATACATAGTGAAGACCTCCAGGGTTCGCGAGGTGATTAGCTGCGCCTGACGGAACAGCTCCGGCACCTGGATCGTTGCCGCCAGCGAGGTATCTTTTACCAGGCTGATAAAACTGTTCGACAGCGGCGGCAAAGCGACCCGCGCCGCCTGGGGTAAAATGGCCCGACGCATCGTCTGCCAGGGCGTCATACCGATACTGGCCGCCGCTTCCCATTGCCCTTTATCAATCGAGGCTATGGCCGCGCGCAGCGTTTCCGCCGCATAGGCCGCAGTATTCAACGACAGGCCGATCATCGCCGCCGGGATCGGATCAAGCTCAATGCCGAACTGCGGCAAGCCGTAGTAGATCATAAACAGCTGGGCGATAAGCGGCGTGCCGCGGAAAATGGAGATATACATGCGCGCCAGCCATTTTACCGGCCAGACTGGCGACATGCGCATCAGCGCCAGGATAAAGCCCAGCACCAGGCCGAAAAACATCCCGCCAATGCTCAGCTGCAGCGTAAAGACGGCCCCTTTCAGCAGAAAAGGGGCGGAATCAATGACCAGTTGGATACTTTCTTGCATGCTGTCGTTTCTGTATTAGAGGTGAGGATGATAGGCAAACAGCGCCGGCGCTCCGCCGGTGTGGACGAACAGTATCGGCCCTTCATCCTTAAAGCGCTTCTGCGTGATGCCGTCGATAAGCCCGGCCATCGCTTTGCCGGTATAGACCGGGTCGAGCAAAATACCTTCCAGCTGCGCCAGCAGCTTCACGGCGGCCATCCCATCTTCGTTTGGCGTACCGTATCCTGGGGCAAAGTAGTCATCCCACAGTATAATTTCAGCCTTCGCCTGTAGCTCGAGACTGTTGGCCACGGCCTGCTGCAGCGCCACCACTTTCGGCAACTGGTCAGCGACCGAGCGCGACACGGTCACCCCAATCAGTTCCGCCTGCGGCATCAGCTGTTCAAGGCCGACCGCCAATCCGGCATGGGTGCCGGCGCTGCCGGAGGCGACCACGACTGACGAGATCGCCACCGCGTCTTCGCACTGCTGGCTGATTTCCAGTGCGCTTTCCACATAGCCTAACGCGCCGAGGGCATTGGAGCCGCCGACCGGAATAACATACGGACGATACCCCTGCGCCTCAATGCGGGTCGCCAGCTCATCGAGCTGGGCGGCGGGATCGGTCAGGGCATCACACATCTCAACCTGGGTGTTAAAGAGATCCAGCAGCAGACGGTTGCCATTGCTCAGATAGTTCTCCGCCCGGGTGCCGATGGGATTTTCCAGTAGCGCCACGCAATGCAGTCCCAGTTTCGCAGCGACTGCCGCCGTCTGACGCACATGGTTAGACTGGATCGCGCCGGCGGTGATTAAGGTATCCGCGCCCTCGCGCAGCGCATCGGCGGCGAGAAACTCCAGCTTACGCAGTTTGTTGCCCCCCATCGCCAGCGGCGTCGTATCATCACGTTTAATAAAAATTTCGCGCCCAAGGTGATCGGACAGACGCGGGAGATACTCCAGCGGCGTCGGCGCGCCGATCAATTCCAGGCGCGGAAAGCGGGTTAAGTTTTGCAGTGACATGGCCCCTCCTGACTCAGTTATGCTTCATTATGCACACAGTTACGCGCTAAATAAAAAAAGGCGCTTCCAGGAGCGCCTTTTTTCACCGCTGTCCGTTATTTCGTCACGTCAGCGCCAAACCATTTCTCGGACAGCGCCTTCAGGCTGCCATCTTTCTGCATGTCTGCAATCGCGCCATCTACCGCTTTCAGCAGGTCGTCGTTGCCTTTACGCAGCGCAACGCCAGCTTCCTGACGAGAGAAGGCTTCGCCGGTTACCGCCAGCGTATTGTTGGTTTTCTTCACCAGATCCAACGCCGCCAGACGGTCTACCAGAATGGCGTCAATACGGCCTACACGCAGATCCTGGTATTTGGTGGGATCGTCATCATAGGTACGGACGTCCACGCCCTGGACATTCTGACGCAGCCACTCTTCATAGTTAGTGCCCAGTCCGACGCCCACTTTCTTGCCTTTCAGATCCGCCGCGGTTTTAATCACGCCTTCGTTACCCTTCTTCACCAGCGCCTGCACGCCGGAGACGGTATATGGGGTGGAGAAATCGTATTTCTTCTTACGTTCGTCAGAGATAGTGACCTGGTTAATCACCACGTCGATACGCTTGGAGTCCAGCGAGGCCAGCATACCGTCCCACTTGGTCGGTTTGAGATCGGCCTTCACGCCAAGATGTTTCGCCAGTTCGTTAGCAAATTCCACTTCAAAACCGGTCAGCTTGCCGTCATCCCCCTGGAAACTAAAGGGAGGGTAGGTGCCTTCGAGGCCCACGCGTAGGGTGCCGCGCTCTTTAATCTGATTGAGCAGGTTTTCCGCCGCAAAAGTTTTCACGCTGACGCCAGCCATCAAAACAACGGCCATCGCGCCCATCATCGCCTGACGACCCAGAAGTGCTAATTTCATAGATACCCCGAAGGTTAGGATTTTCCTGTAGTGTAAGGCGCTTAACGCCCTGACACCAACATCGTTACGCTACATCTTATGCAAATTTATTATATATGATCCGCTTTAGGGTATAGCGAAAATCAGGGCTTTCCTCACCCTTTTTGCTGGATATCTCCCATACTGCAAAGGTCAGCCTGTTGACGTCTGGAGCATGGAAGATGAAAAACCCCACCTTATTGCAATGTTTTCACTGGTACTACCCCACCGGCGGCGAGCTGTGGCCTGAGGTCGAAGCGCTGGCGCCCAGCCTGAATGAAATCGGCATCAATATGGTCTGGTTGCCACCCGCCTACAAAGGCGCCTCGGGCGGTTACTCCGTCGGCTATGATACCTACGATCTCTTTGACCTCGGCGAGTTTGATCAAAAAGGGTCTGTCGCCACAAAATATGGCGACAAAGCGCAGTTGCTGGCGGCGATCAACGCCCTGAAGGAGCACAATATCGCCGTGCTGCTGGATGTAGTGGTAAACCATAAAATGGGCGCTGATGAAAAAGAGGCTCTGCGCGTTCAGCGCGTCGATGAGCAGGATCGTACGCAAATTGACGAGGAGATCATTGAGTGCGAGGCATGGACGCGCTACACCTTCCCGGTGCGCGCCGGACAGTATTCGCAGTTTGTCTGGGACTACAAATGTTTTAGCGGCATTGACCACATCGAGAACCCGACGGAAGACGGTGTGTTTAAAATCGTCAACGATTACACCGGCGAAGGCTGGAATGAACAGGTCGATGATGAGCTCGGCAACTTTGACTATCTGATGGGCGCCAATATCGATTTCCGCAATCATGCAGTGACCGAGGAGATCAAATACTGGGCGCGCTGGGTAATGGAGCAGACCGGCTGCGACGGTTTTCGTCTTGACGCGGTCAAGCATATCCCCGCCTGGTTTTATAAAGCGTGGATCGAGCATGTTCAGGAGGTGGCCCCGCAGCCGCTGTTTATTGTAGCGGAATACTGGTCCCATGAAGTGGAGAAGCTCCAGCAGTATATCGACCTGGTCGAGGGCAAAACGATGCTGTTTGATGCCCCACTGCAGATGAAATTTCATGAAGCGTCGCGCCAGGGCCGCGATTATGACATGAGCCAGATTTTCAGCGGGACGCTGGTCGAAGCCGACCCTTTCCATGCCGTCACTCTGGTCACCAATCATGATACGCAGCCGCTGCAGGCCCTCGAGGCGCCGGTTGAACCCTGGTTCAAGCCCCTCGCCTATGCGCTGATCCTGCTGCGGGAGAATGGCGTGCCCTCGGTCTTTTATGCCGATCTCTTCGGCGCTTCCTATGAGGATACCGGCGGCGACGGAGAGACCTATGCCATTGAGATGCCCGTTATCGAACAACTCCACGAGCTGATCGACGCCCGTCAGCGTTTTGCCCATGGCGTGCAAACCCTTTGGTTCGATCATCCTAACTGCATCGCCTTTAGTCGTAGCGGTACTGACGACGATCCAGGCTGCGTGGTGATCATGTCCAATGGCGATGAGGGCGAAAAGACGCTGACGCTGGGCGAAAACTATGGCAACAAACGCTGGCGGGATTTTCTCGGTAACCGGGAAGAGATTGTCGAAACCGATGGCGAAGGCTGCGCGACCTTTACATGTAACGGGGGGAGCGTGAGCGTGTGGGTGTTAGAGGAGGTATTGTAGTCCTCTGACGCCGGGCGGGCCAGCTATGGCCCGCCAAAATCTCAGCGCGTGGAGGCCGGCGCGCTGACGGGCCCCGTCGCTCGCGCTTTGGCCCACGCCTTCTCGCACTCCGGAGTGAGACGTTCAACACGGGACAACGTCATCCGATCGTAGGAGATCGTGTTGCCCTCGCGCTCGACAGGATAGATGTCCAGGGAAGCGGTCACGTTGTAGATCTCACTGTCACGATTCATCAGTTTCCCCGGCTGCGCAATCACGCGCTGCCACTGGCGGCAGTCGAAGGTGTCCCCTTCTTTGGTGACAATCAGGCTGGCAATGGCGTCAGGACTCATCATCGCGCTCTGCGGCCCTTTCGTTTGCCAGAAACCTGCAAGGCCAGCCGGCGCCGGCGCTTTAACGACGTCCTCATAACGATCAACCTGTACGCAACCGGCCAGCGCCACCACCATGCCAGCAAAAAATAACTTTTTCATCATTCATCCCACAAGCCGATAAAAAAGTATTGTGGCATTAAAGCGTTAAGCCTTCCACCCCCACCGCAAAGGGATAAGCGAGCAAGCCAGCAACCGCTAACGTGGGTTTCATTTGAAGTAAGGAAATTCTGAAAGTAAAAGAATACTGGGCGCGTAACCATAGCATCTATGGGCACTTTTTGTTTTTAATTCGGTCACACTACCGGTTCTTGACTTTACTTTAAGAGTTTTCCTGGCAAATTATATGCATAGATGCGGAATAGTTTAATGGAGCTAATGGGTTCTTTCTAAACCTACTATTATTATCGCCCGCAAGGACTGCTTCGCACAGCCAGTGCGAAGTGTATATCGTTACGTGTTGATTGAGGATGGGTCATGTCAACGATGATTATGGATTTGTGCAGCTATACCCGGTTGGGATTGACGGGATATCTGACCAGTCGGGGAATTAAAAAACAGGAAATCGTTGAGGTCAACAGTGCTGCGGATCTGCAGAAACACTGTACGTCGTGTTGCCCGGCGGTGGTGTTTCTGAATGAAGACTGTTTCGTGCATGATGATGAAAGTAATGGCATTATTCGCCAGATCATTACGCAAAACCCGGCGACGCTGTTTGTTATCTTTATGTCGCTGGCGAACATCCATTTTGACCGCTATTTGCGGGTACGGAAGAATCTGCTAATCAGTTCAAAATCGATAACCCCAAAAGACCTTGATGTTATTCTGGTTAATTATCTTAAATACAAAAACACCAGTGTAGGGCAGTTAACTTTACCGACATTGTCACTGAGTAAAACAGAATCAAATATGCTGCAAATGTGGATGGCCGGGCATGGTACTTCGCAAATCTCAACGCAAATGAACATCAAAGCGAAGACGGTATCGTCGCATAAAGGCAATATTAAAAAGAAAATACAAACGCATAATAAGCAGGTGATTTATCATATCGTTCGGCTGACCGAAAACATCACCTCCGGTATTCAGGTAAATATGCGCTGAAACAAACTGGCGGCGCTCCCGCCAGTTCAGTTTTACGAGACCTCTTTTTCCACGAAAATCCCATCCGGGTGGCCTATTTCATTAAAAAACCAGATCCCCAGAGGATAGTCTTCCAGTGAAACCAGATACATCGTTCCTTCACTAAACGACTCAATCGCCAGCACTACCCCCGATCGACGTGGGCCACCGTCGGTCTTCACCGTGACACGATCGTTCACCTGCATAATCATCTCCTCTATATTTTCAGCCAGTGTAGAACAAAACCACGCAACTCGCAGCGTCGCGGCACGTGACTGGCGCTTTTTTAGACCGGCTATACTTAGAGAGGCTTGAGCGACGCTCAGCGAGGGGGTAATGATGAAGCACCAATTAACAGGCCAGACCGGGGACGACCTTGACGTCAACGTAGATGCCCTGCTGGCGGCGATAAATGAGATCAGCGAAAGCGAAGTCCATCGCACGCTGGACGACCCGCAGCGCGCCAGCATCGATGGCCGCGGGTCACATACCTGGCGTGAGCTGGCGGAGGCATTCGAACTCGATATTCACGATTTCAGCGCCAGTGAAGCCAACCGTTAGCGGCAGGCGAAAAAAATCCCGACTCGCAGGAGTCGGGATCAAACTTGCTAATGCAAGAAGCACTTGAAAATTCGTTACACCGGGAAATCCGATGCGTTGAAACATTATCCTCAATTATTTTGCATGACAAGAGATATTCATGACGCAAAATATTGAGAATGTTGGCGCTTGATGACTTATCGGGCTGCAAGGCTGATGTGAGAAGGCTTAGCCGCAAACCGGTTTCATTCGATAGCGCGATCGCCTGCGATCACTTTAAGATAATTCTCATTTTGCCAATCGGCATCGAAACGTTTTACTCACGCTGCGCTGCGAAAACAGACCTGGTTACGCCCATTTTGCTTGGCCAGATAGAGTCGCCCATCGGCCACCGACTGCAGCGCTTCAAACTGATACTCCCCCCGCTCTTCGCTGGCGCTCACCCCTAACGAGGCGCTAACCCGCAGCGTCACGTTGTTATGCAAAAAGACTTCCCGTCCCTGGATACGCTGGCGCAATCGCTCCGCCACCGCCGCTGCTTCCTGCAGGGTGGTATTCGGCATCACGATACAAAACTCTTCTCCGCCCACTCTGCCCAGCAGATCGCCCTGCCGAACCGCGCTGGACAGCGTACTGGCCACCATCGACAGCACCCTGTCCCCCGCCTGATGACCATAGCGATCGTTGATGTGCTTAAAATGATCCAGATCGAGCTGGATCACCGCCAGCGGCCGTCCGCTGCGCTGGCAGTCGCTGGCTACCGCCATCGCCTGTTCAAACAGAGCCCCGCGATTGAGCAGGCGGGTCAAGGCATCGTGCCATGCCTGCCACTCCAGAGAGGTTTGCAGAACGCTCATGTTGCGGACCATGCGGCGGATCACCAGCCAGGAGAGCAACAGCATCAAGGTGAAGAGGACCCACATCAGGGTCAGGGCGATGGTGATGGTGCCAAAGTTCCCGCGGACGCCTTCCCGCAGAGTGTGGATCCGCAGCAGCACGCCGTCAAAATTGCGCAGTTTGGCCCAGCTGATATAGCGCGTCAGCAGACGCAGCCCTCCCTGGTTATCATGGACAAACGCGCGGCTCAGCAGCTCCTGCTCGCGCGGCGACAGCAGGGTCAGGACATTCCCCGGCGCGGAAGAAGCCAGCAGGTTCAAATGGCTATCATAAAGTTGGTACTCTCCCTCTTGTCCCCCCTGCATGGCGCTAACCAAAAACGCTTTGATTTCACTGACTGAGAAATCCATCGCCAGCACGCCGCGCCAGTAACCGGCAAAATCCAACGGTATCGAAGCGGTGACCACCTGCTCTTCCAGCTGCGGGTCATCGTCAGGAAAGGTTTGCCAGATAACGCCTCGCCCCGGATTATTTCGCTGGGTCTGGCGGGTAAACCACGGAGCGCCGAGGGCTTGGGAATAGTGCGTTATCACCTGCGACTCATCCCGCAGCGGCAGGGTCGAGGTAAAAAAGCCGCTACGAGAGATATACTGCATCCGCTCGGCGAAATCGCGATCGTGCTGCGTCAGATTTAGCAGATAACCCAGCTCGAGCGTCGCCATTAGTTCATCAGCCGCCAGCGGATCGTCCACCAGCAGGATAGGGTTGTGACCAGCGACGCTGCCTGAGATGCCAAACACCGGCAGCGTACGCCGATTCGGTAGCGCCACCCGCCAGGCCTGCTGATGGCGCTGGCTCAGATAGCGTTGGCTGGCCTTACGCAATACATCGATATCAAGCGGCTGTTCGAGCGCCGCCTGCATCCCATGGCGAAAAAACATCATTCTGTCGATGTTGAACTGCAACAGCCCATCCATTTCATGAGCGACGTTAGCCAGATTGTTACGCTGGTTGGCCACGTAGGCCTCTTCCAGGACATTGATTTCACGCCAGATCAGCAGCGTGGAGAAAAACAGCACTGCGATAAAACAAGCGTTAACCACATGCGCCGGGCGAGCCAGGTGGTAGCACTTTTTTAACTTCAACCGCAGTGGCTTATCCATCTTTCTCTCGCAGTACGTTGCGCAAACCTCGCGGCGTCAGCGCCCCGGTCTCTGTCGATACCCGGGGCGTTTTCAGGGTAGAACACGCGGCGCCGTTACGCTGCGTTTCGCCATGCTACTTTCCAGCGCCACGCAGGCTGCTCACCGCCTTAACGCCCGCCAGCACCACCGCGCCGATGATAAAACCCAGCACCAGGTTGGCGACGACCGGCAGCGTGGAGGCCATCACCCCACCCAACCCCGCGCTCCAGTGCTCGATGGCATGATGCAGCGGCGCAATACCGTGAACGACTATCCCCCCGCCGACGAGGAACATGGCCAGCGTCCCGACGATGGACAACACCTTCATCAGGCGGGGAGCGACGGCCAGGAGCCCTTTACCCAGCCACTGCGCCAGCGCACTACGTTTTTCCACCAGCCAGTAACCCATGTCGTCCAGCTTGACGATCACCCCCACCAGGCCATACACCCCGATAGTAACCAGAATCGCAATCCCCGAGAGAATAAGGATTTGGTTAAGCAGCGGAGCTTCCGCCACGATGCCGAGGGTAATGGCGACAATTTCCGCGGACAAAATAAAGTCGGTGCGAATCGCCCCTTTTACTTTGTCACGCTCAAAGGCCAGCGGATCGCGCTCCGCCAGCGCGGCGAGACGCTGCTGCCGCCGTTCAGGATCCTCTTTGTGTTTCCGCGCTTCCAGACTGTGCAGTACCTTCTCCACCCCTTCGAAACAGAGAAACGCGCCGCCCAGCATCAACAATGGCGTAATCGCCCAGGGGATGAAGGCGCTGATCAACAAAGCCAGTGGCACGAGGATCACTTTGTTAACGAACGACCCTTTCGCCACTCCCCAGACCACGGGCAACTCGCGATTCGCCCGCACGCCGGTAACCTGTTGGGCATTGAGAGACAAATCGTCGCCCAGCACCCCCGCCGTTTTTTTCGCCGCTACCTTGCCCATCACGGAAATATCGTCCAGCAGCGTGGCGATATCATCAAGTAATGTTAAAAGACTACTTCCTGCCAAAATGATTTTCCTTCTCTTTTCATCAATGTCTCCCTCGAGTATGCGTTAAAAAACGGCCGGTGCCCAAGGTACAATTAGTCAATATAAATTTAACAACCTGACGCAAATTAACCACTCGCCAGCACGATAGTTTTCACGTTTACTATATGTCCCCTTTCTATCTCTGCACCGTCGTGAGGAAGTATGTCTACCCGTCAGCTTTTACCGCTCATCGGGGCGCTGTTTGCGCTGTATATCATCTGGGGCTCTACCTATTTCGCTATCGCCGTCGGGGTCGCCAGCTGGCCGCCGCTAATGATGGCCGGCATTCGTTTTCTCGCTGCCGGCGTGCTGTTGCTGGGGTGGCTACTGGCCACCGGCCATAAGCTACCGGCGCGTCGTCCGCTGCTTAACGCTGCGCTGATCGGCGTGTTGCTGCTTGCGGTTGGCAACGGCTTCGTGACGCTGGCTGAACATCAGCACGTCCCCTCCGGCATCGCGGCGGTGATGGTCGCCACCGTACCGCTGTTCACCTTATGCTTCAGCCGCTTTTTCGGCATCGCCACCCGTAAACTGGAGTGGCTGGGCATTGCCATTGGCCTTGCGGGTATCGTGATGCTCAACAGCGGAGGCAACCTGAACGGCAACCCCTGGGGCGCACTGCTGATCCTGATTGGTTCCCTAAGCTGGGCCTTCGGCTCGGTTTACGGTTCGCGAATCGTACTGCCGACCGGCATGATGGCGGGGGCAATCGAGATGCTCGCCGCCGGGATCGTCCTGCTGGCGGCCTCATGGCTGAGCGGTGAAACCTTAACCCGCGTCCCTTCCTGGTCCGGGATCGCCGCCCTGGCCTATCTGGCCATCTTTGGCTCGCTGATCGCCATTAACGCCTACATGTTTTTAATCCGCAATGTCACCCCTGCGGTCGCCACCAGCTACGCCTATGTTAATCCGGTGGTCGCGGTGCTCCTCGGTACTGGGTTCGGCGGCGAGAGCCTGTCGCTCATTGAGTGGCTGGCGCTGGCGGTGATTATTTTCGCCGTAGTGCTGGTAACGCTGGGGAAATATCTCTTCCCCGTCCGCAGCGAGGCTACTCCTTGTAAGGCGTCGAAGTAGTCGTCAGTTCGCGGATCCCCTGCGTATCGATCTGCGCGTCGTGTCCGGCGCCGCAGATCCACTCTTCCAGACGTTCGGTGAGCGCCGCATCACTCAGCCTAAGGCGCCCGCGCAGGGCGCATTCCCAGATGATTAATACCCGCCAGCCCTCTTCGGCCAGCTTTTGCCGGTCGCGGGCGTCGCGCGCCACGTTACCGGCGATTTTGTCCAGCCAGAATGCCGTGCGGGTGGCCGGCACCTTAAACAGATAGCAGTCATGGTGATGCCAGAAACAGCCGTGAGTAAAGATAACGCAACGGTAGTCGGGTAAAGTGAAATCGGGACGTCCCCGCAGCGCGCGATCCTGGGCAACAAAGGTGAATCCCGCCCCGGTCAGCAGCGCCGCTATCCGCTTTTCGATCGCCGTATCGCGCGTGGCGATCGCCCGCATATTTTTACTGCGCGTCGCTTTATCGTGAACATCCGCCATCATTATCATCCGCTTCACGGCGCGCCACCGCCTGAGCGATGCGCGGCGCCAGGAGTTTCGCCACCGCGGCGAAGACCGGAACCACCACCGAGTTGCCAAACTGACGATAGGCCTGCGTATCCGATACCGGGATGCGAAAACGCGCCCCCTGCGGGGATTCAAAGCCCATCAGCCGGGCGCATTCGCGCGGCGTCAACCGGCGAGGCCGCCGCTGTTGATTCAGCGGATCGTCAAAATGCTTCTCACCGAGCGGCCGGTCCCAGCCGCGATCGACGAGAATTTCGGCACCATCTTTATAGTAGCGGGCAGAAAGCGTCCGGGCCACGCTGTGGGGATTGGCGGGGTCAACCAGGCCATAACCAAAGCCATTGCCCCGCGCCTGATGCTTGCGGGCATAACGATAAAGATATTTCCACAGCACCGGCGTAAGAATAAATTTCGCATCGACCGTCGGCTCCAGCAGCTCGCCAAATGTTGGCCGCACCGCCGGGTACTGCGCCGCGATGTCGCGCAGCGTAAATCCAGCATGCAGCTGCAGATCGCGACGGAAACCCACCAGCACGATGCGCTCCCGGTGCTGAGGCAAGAAATGGCGCCCGTCAATCACCTTCGGGTCATCCGGCCCGGTATGCCCCGCGTCAGCTACTTCATATCCCAGCTCATCCAGCGTCTGCATGATGATACGGAAAGTGCGCCCCTGATCGTGGCTTTTGAGGTTTTTGACATTCTCCAGCACAAAAATCGCTGGCTGACGAGCCGCGATAATTCTCACCACGTCAAAAAACAGCGTTCCCTGGGTTTCGCAGGCAAAGCCATGCGCACGGCCCATCGCATTTTTCTTAGAGACGCCGGCAAGCGAGAAAGGCTGGCAGGGGAAGCCAGCCAGCAGCACATCATGCTGAGGGATAGATTCGCGAATATGCCGCGCCGCCTCCTCGTCGCTAACGTCAGAGCGTTGGCTGAGGGTAATATCGCGGATATCTTCATTAAAACGGTGCTGCTGCGGATCACAGTACCAGTTGGCCTTATAGGTGCGTACCGCGTGCTTGTTCCACTCGCTGGTGAAAACGCACTGCCCGCCGATGGCTTCAAAACCACTGCGGATCCCGCCAATACCGGCAAACAGATCGATAAAACGGAACCCATAGTGCGGATGATGGGCCGGCGGCGAAGGCAGGAGCGTCGCCAGATGAGCAACTTCCTGCGGGCGCAAACGCTCCGCCACGCGGCCAAGCGCCACCACGCGCTTGAGGATCGCCGCGCTCCAGTGCTGTTCGCCGACGCTCACCAGTTCGGCAACCAGCGTTTTTACATCGTAGATCGTCATCAGCTGACGCAGCAGCGCCTCAGCGTCTTCCCCGGCCTGTTCAGCCAACGACAACGACCTGTGTTCCTTGCTTAACTTTTGCGGCATATCCTCAACCAACGCGGACGATTTTGGCAGAGAGTACCATAAATCACCGGTCGGTTGACGCCTGCGGTGCAAAGCGGCGCAAAACCGCTTCATCCAGCGCCAGCGGCTCCCCCTGCAGCTCCGCGCTGAGCTTAGCCATAAATTCGACGAGAAAACGGGCATTATGCTGCGCCATCGCTTTCCCCTTGTCAGTTTGCATGGTTTCCGGCAGGCGCAGAAGTTTGCACTGGAAATGGTCGAGGGCATATTTGCGGTCATCCAGCGCCCGCCGATCAGCAAAAGGATCTTCGGCATCAAACAAGATGGTATTCAGGGCGCCGGCGACAGTGAAGACCCTCGCCAGACCAATGGCTCCCAGCGACTCGAGTCGATCGGCATCCTGAACTATTTTCGCCTCCAGCGTGCGCGGTGGGATCGCCGCGCTGAAGCTGTGCGCCTCGATGGCATGGCTGACCGCCGGGTAACGATCCGCAGGAAAATCAGCAAAGGCCGACTGCAGAATGGCGAGGGTTTTCTCGGCGGCCATCATCGAGGATCGACTTCGCTCCGGATGATTTTTTGGCAAGCTGACGATGTCATGAAAATAGCAGGCCGTGAGGAGTACCAGCCGGTCGACTTCCTCCCCCGCGGCCAGCTGAGTGGCGGTCGCCCAGACGCGACGAAAATGGGACAGATCGTGTGCGGCGTCATCCTGCGCATGGTGCGTCAGTATCCAGCGCTCAAATCGTTGCTGCCAGTCAACCAGGTCCATAGGCTTTCCTTTATCTGAGGGTCAGCCTCGAGCATAGCAATTTTAGCGCTGATGATCCTGCTCGCCGCGGGATGGACGCGTATACCAGACGACCGCGCCGAGAATAGAGCCAATGCCGCCGAGGACCAGCATACCCAACAGGGCGCCAAGCCATTTCCCGGCCGTTGTTCCAAAATCACCCTCCACGCTGGCGCCGGGAACGCTGTGAATTTTTCCCACTACCCACCAGTAACGCACAATGACCCAGACACAATATCCGCAAAAAGCATACAACGCCCAGAGCGCAAGTTTCCCTCCCGGGCTGCGTTTTGCCTGCTCTTCCATCTCATTCCTCTCCGTGACACAACAGACTATTGTCACTCAAAACGTGACACGCATCACATTATACCGCTAACCTGCGTCACAGGCAGCAGTTTCATCTTCGTCTTCTGCGCCTTCTCGCGACTTATGCTGCCAATGCGCACAGGCTGAAGAGATGTCCTTATTATCTCCCGTACGCTTAAAGCTATTCATTCCTTAATTATCGCAAGCTGGGTTGATAATCCCCTGGATATTTACATTCACACAAAATAAATTCCCATAATGAATAATGTGCTTGATTATTATTTGTGCAATTTATTTCATAAAATTAACAACGACCTACAAAATATACAATAAAGCATTGCTATATAAGAAAATAATAAATCTTGCACAAACATCCAAATTTAATATAAAGAACCACTTAGAAATATTTTGAAATGTTTAACATTATTTATTTACATATTTTATTTTAAATAAAGATGAACTTAGTCGTTAGTATCGGATAGTCATTCCGGAGGGATTGTCATAATTCATAGAAATTATTATTAAAAGGGAATATATAATGAAAAGAAAAGTACTGGCACTCATGGTTCCGGCATTATTAATGGCTAGCGCCGCTAATGCCGCCGAAATCTATAACAAAAACGGTAATAAACTGGACCTCTACGGGAAAGTTGACGGCCTGCATTACTTCTCTGACGACGCTTCAGAGGACGGCGACCAGACCTATGTTCGCTTTGGTCTGAAAGGCGAAACGCAGATTACTTCCGAGTTAACCGGCTACGGTCAGTGGGAATACAACATTCAGGCGAACACTAGCGAAAAAGAAGGCGCGAATTCCTGGACCCGTCTCGGCTTTGCCGGCCTGAAGTTTGCCGACTGCGGGTCGCTGGACTATGGCCGTAACTACGGCGTGGTCTACGACATTGAATCCTGGACCGATATGCTGCCGGAATTCGGCGGCGATACCTACACCCAGACCGACGTTTACATGACCGGCCGTACTAACGGCGTGGCCACCTACCGTAACAGCGATTTCTTCGGCCTCGTCGACGGCCTGCATTTCGCCCTGCAGTATCAGGGTAATAATGAAAACGCCGGTTCTGGCGAAGGCACTAATAACGGTGGGAAACGTAAGCTGGCGCGGGAAAATGGCGACGGTTTTGGTATCTCCAGCTACTACGATCTCGATATGGGCATCAGCTTCGGGGCAGCGTATTCGTCTTCTGACCGTACCCATAACCAGCTGGCGGCCGCGCGTAGCAGCCAGCGTTATGCCAACGGCGATAAAGCCGATGCCTGGACCGTCGGCGCGAAATATGACGCCAATAACATCTATCTGGCCGCCATGTATGCTGAGACCCGCAACATGACCTTCTATGGCAACGATAGTTTTGGCGGAATTGCCAACAAAACGCAGAACTTCGAAGTGGTCGCGCAGTATCAGTTCGACGACTTTAATTTACCGCTGCGTCCGTCGGTGGCCTATCTGCAGTCGAAGGGTAAAGATCTCTACGCCTATTCTCGCTACGGCGACAAGGATCTGGTCAAGTATGTCGACGTGGGCATGACCTACTACTTCAACAAAAATATGTCCACCTATGTGGATTATAAAATCAACCTGCTGGATGAAGACGACCGCTTCTACAAAAACAGCGGTATCGCGACCGATGATATCGTCGCCCTCGGCCTGGTCTATCAGTTCTGATCCCCGTCAAAGCCCGCGTTCAGCGGGCTTTTTTATGTTCCCGCTCCGTTGAGATCACTCTTTTCGACATTGCCGCTTTCCAGGCGTACCTTCCCTCTTTATGATGCGTTTAAGCTCGTTCGGGCTAAAAGCGGCGATAAGGTGCCAAAAGGATAAAGCGCGCTACCGCGACTCTACGCTGAAACCAGGACGATGATGATGGTGATACCCCAGCGCAGGCGTTATACCTGAAGCTAACGGTGTTATTGAAGGGAAGGTTAGAGCAAGAAAAGTGGCGGAGAGAGGGGGATTTGAACCCCCGGTAGAGTTGCCCCTACTCCGGTTTTCGAGACCGAACTGCTTTTCTTTAAAAACAGATAGTTACCTGTTTTTCTGAGAAAATACCTCGAATTTCACACACAACCTTTTCAATAAGTTAGCCATCTTCAAAACTTCATTTTCTCATGAAATTTTGACATTAGCCCTTAATGATTGGCTGGGAATGCTTTCGCCTCTGAAAGGAATTGCGAGCGCCTTTCCAGTATCGAATGGCGCTACTTTATCAGCATGTTTTTATAGGCTCTTCATCCAGGGGTAAGGATGAAATTTAGGTGCGCACCACTTTTCATATTACTGGATAATCATCATCATCCTTCCCTATCCGATTGATAACGAATGTCACTACCCCGACAACTGTAACATCATCCAGGGCCTCACCTTCCAGCGCTTCACCGTCTCGTGTAATAAATGCCCGGCCCATAATTTTTGCAAAATCAGTGCCGCCGCCGTATTGAATTAAAACGGTATCTCCTTGCTTTGGTTTTACGGAGCAATCCACTACGGTATAGCCGGTTTCTGTTTGTACTATCCGAGTATTGGGGCCGGTACCGCAGAGTGAATCAACGGTCAGACGCCGTTCAACATAGTCAGCAGCTGGCGACGGAAATCCCACGTTATAGCCCTCCGTTTGGGTTGTATAACTGGAACGTGCGCTCATCGCCTTCCTGCTTTGAGACATCCCGGAATGTCGTCACATAGTGCTCTATCCACTGGTTAGCCTGGCGCGGTGACCATATCCAGTTAACTTTTGCGAGTTCCCGGATAAAACCGGACGTTGTCACGGTGCGACGGCCATTAGGCTCAATGACTATTGCCTGACGCCAGGCTATTTCGATATCTGAGTTTCGCGGCATAACTTCACCTCCCCCGAATACTGTTTTTATATACAGTAGATTCATTAAGAGATCTGATCAATACAGGTTCCAGCTATCAATCAGGAACACTGAGGAGGAAACCAGTCACCTTTTAGCCTCTGATATTGGTTTCACTTAGTGATTATGTTGTCTATGTGCCAACTATGAACTATCTTTTCTCAAAACCTGCTACTGCAAAATGGATATAAGATGTCACAGACGGACTTGCTGATTGTTGTTTTTACTCTGGGCATTTTAGCCTTTGGCTATTCCATATGGTTCATTTCGAACAGAATACTTTGCTAGATATTTCATAGACTTACAAAGAATATATGAATTGGGATGGTATAGACCCAAATTCATGGTCCTTGCCCCTCGACGTCGGAAGGTACTTACAGATCATCTTCGCTCTTAACCTATCACATCGGCACCTACTCCATGATGTAACAGCTCAGACCAGAAATATCTGGAAGCTTTAGGCATATTCCTGGAAGATAGACGAGCGCAAAGACGCACACAGCAATGATGTTATGTAGTATTTTCCCCTTGAGTGTGCCTGCTCAAGGGGATTTTTTATCGCCGTATTGTACTGGCAAATATTTGTAAATAGTCTTCACCCCCACGCCTGTCACATCGGCCACACGCGACTGGACAGGCGGTTAGTCCGGTATGTTTCTCGCGCTACTACTGCTTACGTTAACGTCTGGTAATGATCTAGCGGCGCGACGTAAAGCGGCGTTGAAAGCAATTATAGTGACCGGCCGGCGTTGGTACTTCACACGGTTAGAATGGCTCTGAAATAAAAAAACATCTTCTGGATAGCGTTCTCTTCTACGAGCAATCATCGCCTCCACTGGAGGGGTTGATTTAACACGTATCTCCTTCAGGTGACCCTGTTTTCGTATCAGTATCAAGTCACCATCAATATCATCATATCGAATACTCAGCAGCCTTCCAGCGCTTAAACCCGTGTGAAAAATTAACGCCCACAAGTCAGCCCATGTATCTGAGATGGAAACAAGATTGCTGTTAATAGTTAAAAATTGCTCAAAACTTATTGTTTTCTTACCGTTCACGAACAAACCAAACTGTTTTCAAAGCTGAATGAATTGATTAAGCCAAACGTAACATATCAGGAAAAGTAGTGAAATCTTTGTCTTCAAGTCGCCGGGAGGTACTTGTAGATTGTTTTCACGTCCACGCCTGTCACATCAGCCACCTGCTGCCGGGTAGCGCCATTCTCCAGCATTCTGCGGCATCGCTCGACAACCTCCGGGGTCATCACCCGCCGGCGGCCGCCTATGCACCCCTGCTCTCTCGCCGCCGCCAGCCCTGCGCGAGTCCTCTCTACTATCAGTTCGCGTTTCATTTCCGCCAGCGCGCTCATGACGTGAAAGAAAAAGCGGCCTGCTGCCGTTGAAGTGTCGATTGAGTCCGTCAGGCTTCGGAAATTAACCCCGCGCGCCTGCAGCTCAGATACCAGAGTGATCAGGTCACGCACGCTGCAAACCAGCCTGTCTAACTTCCAGGACACCGGTACATCCCCAGGTCTAAGCCTTCGTAACGCACGCTTTAACCTTGGCCGTTTAGCATGATCCTCTTCTCTTTAAAAAACTTGCTTTGCTAAATGGGAAACTGCTAAATTAATTAGATGTTATAAAAACCTTACTTTAAATTTTTATATTCATTATTATAAAATATAAACATATTAACTTTTATCATAAGGGCTACACATATGTCTGACATTAAAGAAGTGATATCAATTTTCAAAGATAGCCTTATATCACCAATACAGCAAGCCGTTGCCTTTAGGGCTAAAAATACTTTTTTTGGTTCACTTTTTATCTCTTGGGTCATTTGGAACTGGGACAGGATCGCATACTTCACACTATCCAAAGATCTCGTTCTTGATCGGATAAAAAATATAAAAAATGGTACTGAATTTAGTTTGAGCAATGAATTATACCTATATATTTTTCCTGAATCACTTTTTTACCCACTCATAACCGCTATCTTATTCACTCTTTTTTATCCATTTTTTATGTATGCTACTGCTTTTGTGCATAGGCGCATAATGGAAGAGATTGATATCTTTAATAATGCGGAGAACGTAAAAAAAATAAAAAATTCCAAAGAATTGATTGAAGAGAATCAAGCTAAAGAATCAATTATAGCAATAAAAACTGCCGAACGGGAAAGGGATATCGCAAAATATAAAGAGGATAGGGTTAGAAGTGATAATGCGGTTACTGCAATTATTGCAGAGTACAATGAAAAAAGCGCAAATCTAATTACTTTAGAAAGAAAAATAAAAGAATGCGAATCATTGCTTTCAACATATGAAAATAAGATCGCGCAATCTAATACTGAAATAATAGAATTACAAGGGATACTGGCCCCCTTAAAAGAAGGGCAGACTCAGATAATAAAATTGAATATTGAAAAAGAAGACCTTGAAAGACGAATTCAAGAAGTTTCATATGAGAGAGATCAGGCACAAAGACAAATACGAATAATGGAATCCATGACAAACAAATAAAAAATAAGAAAAAAACCACCTTATTTATTATGCGCAAAATTTTAGGCTGTCATAAAACTGACAGCCATATTGATTAGTTGCCGTACTGCGCTCTGTAGTACGCTTTTATCGCTGCAATCTCAGCCGCTGACTTAACAGAATCAAAAATAAGGATTTCCCCATAGTTGACATTGTTAGCCGCTGTGGCGGCCAGGGTTAATACCGTGTTCTGGTATGTAATCGAAGAAGCGCTGGCTACTGCCATGGTTGCATCGTTGACATAAACGGTTTCAATATCTGTAACCGGGTCATAGTTCACAATAACCAGATCTATGCCGGACGATAGCGAAACGCCGCCCTGTTGCGTAGATGCACCTGTTTTGTAGTAATACAACTTGTTATCAGTCTGCGCCTGGAGCCGCAAATGGGGGCCGGAAATCAGGAATGTCGCCTGAGTAGCGTTATCCCGTTTAAATGCAAATGCATATGCATAACCTTTTGCTGCATTTTCAGGAAAGACTTTTTCTGACGTCACACCGCCATTGGCCGTCAGCGCGCTCTTCAACGTTTTTATTCCGTTCAGTGTTGACTCTGAAATAGCGGAACCCAGTGCGATGGTCATATCACCCGCGCGGTCAGCGAGAGTTGATACCCGCCAGTCAAAATAGTGCGAGGGGTCCCAGCGGCAGGTTTTATCGTCGCGCTCGGAATAAGTTGACGCGATACCGCTGTTAACAGCTACGGGAATTTGCAGGAAAGTCGTTTTAGCCATTTTGTTGTTCCTTTCTGAGAGATTGTACGGCGTAGT
>ERZ856578.3125-NODE-3125-length-25459-cov-12.135372_pt1 | contig 25459 bp, 20 predicted proteins | sample MGYA00514384_ERZ856578 | MGnify/ENA primary metagenome ERZ856578 (study PRJEB29103, sample SAMN06111958) | human gut metagenome | biome: human gut; feature: ankylosing spondylitis patient; material: healthy_person | host: Homo sapiens | place: China:Hangzhou... | reverse complement strand
AGGTTCGTATAAACCATTCACCTTTTTGAGTGACCATTCACCTGGGAAATAAGCGTCTTATCCATTGATTTGCATGCCGTCGCACTCTGCCAGGTGAACAGTGAACGGTTTTAATGCTTTTTTATCATGTAAAAAGGAAATGATATGAGTGTTTCACCTATTGCCAGATATGAGTCATCTTTGTTTACCTTTTTCTGGCTTCGACCGCAATGCGCACCGTCAAAATAGTTGACAATCGGGCGTCAAATATTTTGACACTTGACGGAGGTGCTGAAATGGCACGCCTTGATTATTGGGATGTCATTTTTGTGGCACGTGTTTTGCCTATTCATTTACAAGATGAATACACAAATAACAACAAAATATGGATTGCGGCTTGCCATCCTGCTACTTGCAGGCTGTATGCCGGGAATACATGCTCAGACTACTTCCTGGTCGGTCGACTCCTGTATGCAGTATGCCATAGAAAGGAATGTGAGCCTGAAAAACAGCCGGCTCGACACCCGTATCGCCGGTGAAGACTTTGCTGCTGCCATCGGCGATTTTCTGCCTTCGGTCAGTACATCCGGCGCTCTAGGGAAACGTTTGGGGCGTTCGGTCGATCCCAAGACGAATATGTACACTTCCTCTTCTTTCTTGGAAAGTACGATGGGACTGGATATTTCGTTGCCTGTGTTCGATGGCTTCACCCGTGTGAACCGTGCACAGTTTACCCGCTTGAACAAACAGATCGGCGGATTGACGGAGAAGGTGGAAGAAAACCGGATCGCCTTTGAAGTGATGGACGCCTATTATCTGCTTCTTTTTGATAAGAAAATGTATGAGCTGGCTTCCGAGCAACGGAAACTGAGCGAACGGTATCATGAGCAGATGCTCGAATTTGTTGACCTCGGATTGCGTGCACCATCCGACTTGCAGGAGGTAAAAGCCCGTTTACAGTCTGATATCTACCAGGAAACGGTGAAGGAGAACAGTTGCCGCCTTTCCCTGCTGGCTCTTAAAGAACTGTTGCAGATGAGGGGGACAGATACGTTGGTGATCGGTGGTGAGGATATAACCGGCCGGGAAATCCCCCTTCTACAGGATCTTTCGGCAGAAGATGTCTATTTGCAGTCGGAAGAGGCGTTGCCCCAGTTCCGTATCATGGAGCTACGCGAAAAGGCTTCGCGCAAGTCGCTGGCTATTGCTTCGGGGGCTTTCTCTCCCTCTATCCGTGCGGAGTTCAGCCTTTATTCCGGTTATTACGATACGGAGCGGGACGAACAGGGGAATATAACCTCTTTTAGCAACCAGATGAAGAATAATTTGAATAAATATATTGGCGTCAGGGTTTCTATCCCGATCTTTAGCGGGCTTTCGCGTATTACTTCAGTACGGAAAGAACGTTTCCGTCTTCGGAAGATCAGGAATGACAACGACCAGCAGCGTATCTCTTTATATAAGGAGATAGAAGAAGCCTGCCTGTCGTTGCAGGCCGCCGCGCAGGAACATTGGCAGGCTGAGTTACAACTTCGCACGGCAACGACTACGCTGAAAGAGAATGAACAGCGGTGGGAGGAAGGCATGATCTCCGTATTCGAGCTGATGGAAAAGCGGAATTTATATATCCTGGCAAAAGCCGAACTGATGCGCACGCAATTACAATATGACCTGAAAGAACGTATGGTGCGCTTCTATCAGTCAGGATCATTTTTAGGAATAAAATAAACACGATAATATACTATGAACAACAACATGGATACCCGGATCGAACGGAAATCCCGTTTGAAGAAGAAACATATTTATGCGATAGCGGGCGGGGGCTTCCTGATCGTCTGCATCCTCTATTTTATCTTTCGCGACACGACTTCTTCCATGAAGGTGGATAAGGAGCGGCTGACTATTTCGGCCGTCACCCAGGGAGAGTTTAACGACTATATCCGCGTGATCGGGCAGGTCATTCCCGACCGTATCATCTATCTGGATGCCATCGAAGGAGGGCGTGTGGAAGAACGTCTGATTGAGGAAGGGGCACAGGTGAAAGCCGGTGACGTGATCCTGCGTCTGAGCAACCCGCTCCTGAATATCGGTATCCTGCAAAGCGAAGCCGACCTGGCGTATCAGGAAAACGAACTTCGCAATACCCGCCTGAGCATGGAACAGGAACATCTTCGCCTGAAGCAGGATCGGATCGGCCTCAGCAAAGAACTGGTTCAGAAGGAACGCCGTTACCGGCAATACGAACGCCTTTATAACAAACAACTGCTGGCCCGCGAAGATTATCTGCAGGCGAAAGAAGACTACGATGCCGCCCGCGACCAACTGGATGTGGTAGACCAACGCATCAAGCAGGACGACCTCTTCCGCAGCAGCCAGTTGGAGAGCTTGGACGAGAACATCCGCAATATGAAACGAAGCCTCGCCCTTGTCCGCGAACGTCTGGAGAACCTGAAGGTGAAAGCGCCCGTAAGCGGCCAGCTGGGTAACCTGGAAGCCCAGATCGGCCAGTCTATCGCGCAAGGGGAACGTATCGGCCAGGTCATTACTCCGGAACTGAAGGTGGAAGCCAAGATAGACGAACATTATGTGGAGCGCGTCATGCCCGGCCTGCCCGCCAGCTTTGAGCGCGAAGGGAAACTGTTCAATATGGAAGTGACCAAAGTTTATCCCGAAGTGCGCGAAGGACAGTTCCGTACCGACCTTCATTTCACTTCCGATCGTCCGGAGAATATCCGTGCAGGGCAAACCTATCACCTCAACCTGCAACTGGGCGATCCGGTGCAGGCCATCCTGGTTCCCCGCGGTAGCTTCTACCAGGCAAGCGGCGGCCTGTATATGTATGTCGTGGATGAAGATGAAACGACCGCCCGCCGCCGCCCGGTGAAGATAGGCCGTCAGAACCCGCAGTATTATGAAGTGACCGAAGGATTGAAGCCGGGCGAGAAAGTGATCATTTCCGGGTATGAATTGTTCGGTGAGAACGAGCGTTTAATAATCAGATAATAAACTAATAATATGGATTACCTGTCGCAAGTCATAAAAAGCCAGCGGGCGCGGAAGTCGCTTTCGGTGATCAATATATTCGGCCTGTCCGTCTGTATCTCTGCCGCCCTGTTGATCCTGCTCTATGTCCGTTTCGAACTGAGCTATGATACTTTCCACGACGGCGATCGCGTCTACCGGGTGGAAAGCCGCCTCTATGAAGGGGAAACACTGACCGATAACTGGGCAACCACCTCTTTCGGGCATGCCCCGGCCATGAGCCGTGAGATTCCCGGCATCGAGAAGTATGTCCGGCTGACGGCGCAGGATCGTGAGCAGGTAGTTACATATCAAGATAAACAGTTTGCCGAAGAACGGTATTGCTATGCCGAGCCTTCTTTCTTCGAGCTGTTCAATTTCCCGATCCTGAAAGGGGAGAGGGAAGGTCAGTTGGTTCGACCTAACACTGTGGTGTTGACAGCGAGTGCCGCCCACCGTTATTTCGGCGGGGCGGAGCCGTTGGGAAAGATTCTGACTTTCCGCACCGCCACGGCAGAACAGCATTTTGAAGTGACCGGTGTGATTGCCGATATGCCGGTCAACTCGCACCTGCATTATGATTTCCTGCTTTCGTACGCCACCATTCCAAAGGAGCGGCAGGATATCTGGTATGTTCATGGCGTTTATACTTATGTCCGCCTGGAACCGGGGAAAGACCCTGCGGAGATCGCAAAGGCTTTCCGTGCTATCTCCGACAAATATAAGACAGCGGCACTGAAGCATAAGAACTGGCGGGTCGAACTGATCCCGTTGAAAGAGATCCATCTAACCCCGCAGAAATCGTACGAAAAAGAGACGAAGGGGAGCCGTACAGCAGTCTATATCCTTTCTGTGATGGCGATTGCCCTGCTTCTGATCGGTTGGGTGAATGCCCTGAACCTGATGGTTGCCCGCTTTCTGGAACGCGGGAAAGAGTTCGGTGTGCGGAAGGCATTCGGCGCTTCCCGCCGGCAGATGCTTTTCCAGGGATTGATGGAAGCAGGCATCGTCAACCTGCTGGCAGCCCTGATCGCTTTGGGATGGCTGGAGGTGTTGCTTCCTTTCGTCTATACCTGGGCCGGGCAGGACTTCGGAGCGGATTCGTTGCTGCAACCCGGCTTCTGGGGGCTGGTGTTGGCTATGATCGTGGCGGGGACGCTGTTTACCGGATTATATCCTTCCTATCTGCTGACCGGTATTCGTCCTTCAGCCATTATGCGCGGGCAATTGCTGCATAGCCGGAAAGGGAATACGATACGGAAAGCGCTGATTGTCGTGCAGTTCGTCGCTTCGTTTATCTTGATAACAGGAACGTTCGTTGTTGTCGGCCAGGTGCGGTATATGCAGAATGAGACGGCATCCGCTTCGTTCAAACAGATACTGGTGCTGAAATATCCCTCTTTCACCAGCGATATGTCTGTGAAGATGGAGAGCTTTAAAAAGCAGTTATTGCAGAAATCCTATATGCGGCAAGTTACAGTCTCCGGTGCCGTCCCGGGCGTGGAGGTCGCCAACTATTTCACCAACCGACTTTACGGAAGCGACCAGACGGAGAGCAAACTGATCCAGATGTTTGCCGTCGATTATGATTATCTGCCGACATATTCGCCCGAAATGGTGTGCGGCAGAGGTTTCTCCGAAGCATACGGGGATGAGTTGAATAAAGTCGTCCTGAATGAAGAAGCCGTCAGCCTGCTCGGTTTCCCTTCCGCCGAAGCCGCTTTAGGCAAGCAGTTGTCGATGGAAGTCGTGGAAGAACCTCTCCAGATAATCGGTGTGGCAAAGAATTATCATCAGCAGTCGCTGGCTGTCCCTTATAAACCGATCATCTTCTTTATCAAAGAACGCGTGCCGTTTATCGGGACACCTTATATATCCCTCCGCATGGACGGAACGATCGATGCTGCCCGCCTGGCGGAGATAGAACAGACCTACCGCGATTTCTTCCCGACTTCGCTGTTCTCTTACTTCTTCCTCGATGATTTTAATGATAACCAATATAAGGCGGACAGGAACTTCGGTTGGATGTTTGCCTGTTCCGCCCTGCTGGCCGTCTTCGTTGCCTGTCTGGGGCTGTGGGTGGTGACGCTCTTCTCTACCTTGGCACGGGTGAGAGAAATCGGCATCCGGAAGGTGCTCGGTGCAGGGAAAGCAAATCTTTTTGTAGTTTTGACGCGTGAATTATTACTCCTTACGGTGCTGGCTTCCGTGATCGGTATCCCCGTTTCCGCGTTTCTGATGAACAACTGGCTGGAAGGCTATGCTTTCCATATTTCGCAGCCCTGGTGGGTGTATGCCGTCGCTTTTGCCCTGCTGATGTTGATCGCCTTCCTTACGGTGGTTCGTCAGGTATGGCGTATCATCCGCCTGAAACCGATGCATATATTAAGGAGTGAATAATTTATAAAACAGAACATGATATGATTAAAACAGAGAACCTGTCTATGATCTTCACCACCGAAGACGTACAGACCAAAGCATTGAATGAAGTAAGCCTCGAGATAAAGAAAGGCGAATTTGTTGCCATCATGGGGCCTTCGGGTTGCGGTAAATCTACCCTGCTGAATATCCTCGGGACACTCGACTCGCCTACTTCCGGCAAATATTATTTTGACGATAAGGAGATCGATAAGATGAGCGAAAGCCAGCTCACCGCTTTCCGTAAAGGGAATATCGGCTTTGTCTTCCAGAATTTCAACCTGATAGACGAACTGACCGTCTACGAGAATGTGGAGTTGCCGCTTGTCTATCTGAACGGCAAGAAGAGCGAACGCAAAAAGAAGGTGATGGAAGTGCTGGAACGGATGAACATCGCCCATCGTGCTGGTCATTTCCCGCAGCAGTTGTCGGGTGGCCAGCAGCAACGTGTAGCCATTGCCCGTGCCGTAGTGACCGACTGTCCGCTGATCCTGGCTGATGAGCCGACCGGTAACCTGGACTCGACCAACGGCGTCGAAGTGATGGAGCTGTTGCGCGAACTGAATAACCAGGGAACAACGATCGTGATCGTGACGCACTCGCAGCGGGATGCCACCTACGCCCATCGTGTGATCCATCTGCTGGACGGACGGGTCGTATCTAAGTAACAAGCAATAAAACTAGTATCATGATTATATCAAACTATTGGAATAGCGCACTTCGCAGCCTGACGAAGAAGAAAGGCTTCAGCGCAATCAACATACTCGGCCTGGCAATCGGTATGGCCGCCGCCATGCTGATCCTGACCTACGTGGCCTTCGAGTACAGCTACGACGACATGCATAGCCGCGCCGACCGTATCTTCCGCGTGGAAGCCCGCTTCTATGAGAACGGGGAACTGACCGACAACTGGGCCAGCAGCTCCGCCGGATATGCCACAGCCATGAAACGCAACCTGGCCGGCATAGAGGATTACACCCGTGTAGGAAGCCAGTATTATCCGGAGCAGATCGTTAAATACAACGAGCTCCTGTATCGCGAAACAAACATCGGTTACGGCGAAAAGAATTACTTTAACTTCTTCGACTTCGATCTGTTGAAGGGAGATAAGAACACCTGTCTGGACGGCCCGAACAAAGTGGTCATTACCGAACGCATCGCCCGTAAATATTTCAAGGGAGCCGATCCGATCGGAAAGATACTGATCTTCCGCAGCAATATCGGTGAAGAAGCCTGTGAAGTGACCGGTGTGATGAAGGATATGCCTATCAATTCGCATGTGCGTTACAGCATGATGATTTCGTATGAAACCCTTCCGAAATGGATGGATGAATATTGGTATCGCCACGAAGTCTATTCATATGTCCTGCTGAAATCGCCCGCCCTGAAGAAACAGGTGGAAGATGCCTTCCCGGCGATGGCGGAGAAGTATAAGACGGAAGAAGCCCTGAAGAATAAGACCTGGGCTATCGAACTGACTAACCTGCGCGATATCCACCTGACGCCCCAGAAGGCTTACGAACCGGAGACGAAAGGCAACAGCTCCTCCATGCTGGTGCTGATCTGTACGGCGCTGGCTATCCTTTGTATCGCCTGGATCAACTATATCAATATGACGGTGGCCCGTTCGATGGAGCGGGCTAAGGAGATCGGCATACGCCGCGCTTCGGGAGCCGGACGGCGGCAGATCGTGGCACAGTTCCTGTTTGAGTCGTTGGTGACGAACGGGATCGCTTTTGTGCTCGCCATTGGATTGATGGAAGCGCTGATGCCTGCATTCAATAACCTGACCGGGCGCGACCTGGGTTTCTCTGTCTGGGTTACGACCTCGCTGGGATGGATGCTGCTATTGATCTTTGCTCTGGGCGTGTTCTTGTCCGGCTTCTATCCGGCAACGATCCTTTCCGGTATCAAGCCGATCCGGATGCTGAAAGGGAAGTTTACGCATACGAAGAATGCGACGATCACCCGCAAGGTGCTGGTGGTGTTGCAGTATACCGCGTCGCTGGCTTTGCTGTGCGGGACGTTGATCGTATATGCTCAGTTGCAATATATGCGGAGTGCTTCGCTGGGTGTCCGTACGGATCAGACGCTGGTGCTGAAATTCCCGGCTCATTGTGAGGAGCTGTCTACGAAGCTGGCCGCGATGAAGAGAGAGTTGAAGTCTTTGCCTTCCGTGAAGAATGTAACTGTTTCCGGAGCTGTTCCCGGGACGGAGGTTGCCGACTTCCTTTCCATCGTCCGCCTGAGCGATGCCACCAAGCAGACCCGTCTGCTGGAAATGCTTAGCTGCGACGTGTATTACCTGGATGCGTACGACCTGGAGTTTGTTGCCGGCCGTGGTTTTGCCGAGGATTTCGGTGGCGACGTTTACAATATCGTCCTGAATGAAGCGGCTGTCCGTATACTCGGTTTTGCTTCTGCCGACGCCGCGCTGGGGGAACGTCTTTCGGTGGAGACGGTCGATCAGCCTATGCAGATCATCGGGGTGGTGAAGGATTATCACCAGCAATCCCTGAACAAAGATTATACGCCTATCTTGTTTGCCTTGCATGATAAATTGAGTTGGATGAAACAGCGTTATATCTCCGTTGTGATGGAAAACGGTAATCCCCGCGAACTGGTACAACAGTCGGAAGCGGTCTGGAACCGTTATTTCCCCGACTCCAGCTACGACTACTTCTTCCTCGACCAGTTCTTCGACCAGCAATACCGCCAGGACGAAGTATTCGGGTTGATCGTTGCTCTCTTTGCCATACTGGCGATCTTTATTTCCTGCATGGGGCTTTGGGTGTTGGTGATGTTCTCCTGCTCGACCCGTGTACGTGAAATGGGTATCCGTAAAGTATTGGGGGCGTCGAAGCTACAATTGTTCTATGAATTAGGCCGCGAGTTTTTTATCCTGATCGGCATTGCGATAGTTATTGCCCTTCCGCTGTCAGGATGGATAATGGACGGCTGGCTGAGTCATTACTCTTTCCGCACCGACTGGAAAGCCTGGTTCTTCCTCGTTCCGGTGATTTTGTTGTGTGTGATCTCCCTGCTTACCATAGGCTGGCAGACTGCTAAAACAATCCTTAGCAAACCTGCCCGGTCGTTGCGGTATGAGTAAGGGAGGGCAGTTGAACCACCCTATAAAAAATGTACATCATTTGCTTTTTATGGAGCAAAGATGTACATTTGCTTCTGTTACAAATACTAAAGGAAGGGTATAGATTATGACACAACTAGAATTACAGGCTCGTAAACTGAACCTCATACAGGATATTATCAATACTGTCGATAATGACGAGCTATTATCTCGTTTGGAAGTTGCTTATAATAAGATAAAGAAGCATATCTTAGCAGAAAAGCAGCGGCCTTGCGTTTATACATTGGAAGAGGTGAATAAGCGATTGGATGAGGCGGAGAAGGCAGTTGCAGAAGGACGTGTTTTTACAACCGAACAGGTTCGTGAAAAACTGAAGTTATGGCAACAGAAGTAGTTTGGACAGAACCTGCTCTGGATGAGTTAAATGGAATATATACTTATTATAATGAGTATAAAAGTGAAGCAACGGCAGTTAAGTTGTTTAATGCAATTGTAGATGCATCAGAGCGTTTGGCTATATTTCCGGAAATGGGAGGGATAGAAGAGCTATTAAGAGATCGTCAGAAATGTTACCGTTCTATGATAGAAAGTAATTACAAGATTGTCTACTATATAGAAAAGAAGAATATTTATATTGCTTCGATTTGGGATTGCCGCCAAAATCCTCTGCGTCTACTGGATAGACTGAAATAAAGAAAGGCTTGTACATGTTGTATGTACAAGCCTTTTCATTATATAATTATTCTATCGGTGCAAACGGCAACTCCGTATCTTTCCGGTAGCCTGAGCCGCTGAATGTGGCAATCAATTCACCTGCTTCATTTGTGATATTCACTTCGCAGTTGGCAAGCCTTTTATGGCTGAATACCTCGCGTGCTTCGGCATAAAGAAACCCTTTGCTTTCGGCTTTGAAGAAGTTGATATTGGAAGTGATGGATAACGTAAGCCGTGCATGGCTGTTTGTGGCAGCTGCAAAGGCCAGGTCGGCCAGTGTAAAGATAGCACCACCCTGACAGACACCGCCGCCGTTCAGATGCATCGGTTTGATCTCCATACGGGCTTTAGCATAGCCGTTGCCCGTCTCTAACAATTCTACTCCGGCAAACAGGGCAAACTTGTCGCCCTGAAGAAATTCGTTGATTGTCATAACCTTATTTGCTTAACTTCCATTCAGCCCCGTCCTTGGTATCCTTTATCTCGAAGCCCATAGCGGTCAGTTCGTTACGGATCTTGTCGGAAGTGGCCCAGTCTTTGTTGGCTTTCGCCTGCTGGCGGATGGTGAGCAACAAGTCTACCGCCTTACCGAATGTCTCGTAGCTATTGCCTCCGGCGGAAGCCGCCTCGTCTTTCATGCCTAAGACATCGAACAGGAATGTATGGAACACTTCCTGCAGTTCCTTCAGATCTTCGGCAGAGATTGTCTCTTTACCATCTTTTACAGAGTTGATGGCGCGGGCGGCATCAAACAGATGGGAGATAACGATCGGAGAGTTCAGGTCGTCGTTCAATGCATCGTAGCACTTCTTGCGAAGGTCTTTCACATCCACTGTCGAAGCGTCCGAAGCGGTCAGCTTTTGCAGATGGTTGTAAGCGTCCATCAGACGGCTCAATCCCTTTTCGGCAGCTTGCAACGCTTCGTTGCTGAAGTCTACCGTGCTGCGATAATGAGCCTGCAGGATAAAGAAACGGATCGTCATGGGCGAATAAGCCTGGCTTAACGTTTTATTGTTTCCTGTGAAGAACTCGTCCAGCGTGATGAAGTTACCCAACGATTTACCCATCTTCTGACCATTGATGGTGATCATGTTATTGTGCATCCAGTAGTGAACCATATCGTCCCCCTGTGAAGCGACAGCCTGCGCGATCTCGCATTCGTGATGCGGGAAGATCAGGTCCATGCCACCCCCGTGGATGTCGAAATGCTGTCCGAGATATTTCTTACCCATCGCAGTACATTCGCAATGCCATCCAGGGAAACCGTCGCTCCATGGTGAAGGCCAGCGCATGATATGCTCCGGTTGCGCACATTTCCAGAGGGCGAAGTCAATCGGGTTACGCTTTTCATCCTGACCGTCCAGTGCACGGGTCGTGTTCAGCATATCTTCGATGTTACGGCCGGAAAGGACACCGTAGTTATGGTCTTTGTTGTACTTCTCCACGTCGAAGTAAACGGAACCTTCGCTTTCATAGGCATATCCGTTGTCGAGGATCTTCTTCACCAGTTCGATCTGCTCGATGATATGGCCGGACGCATGCGGTTCGATGCTGGGAGGAAGCACATTGAGGGCTTCCATCGCCTTATGGTAGCGGTTCACGTAGAACTGCACCACTTCCATCGGCTCCAACTGTTCTAGGCGGGCCTTTTTAGCCACTTTGTCTTCGCCGTCGTCGGCATCATGTTCCAGGTGGCCGACATCGGTTATGTTGCGTACATAGCGTACTTTATATCCTATATGGGTAAGATAACGGAACAAGAGGTCGAATGTAATCGCCGGACGGGCATGTCCCAGATGCGCATCGCCGTAAACCGTCGGTCCACAGACATACATGCCTACGTGTGGTTCATGCAACGGAATAAACTGTTCCTTCTTTCTTGTGAGCGTGTTGTAAATACTTAACGGATGTTCCATATCTTTTTATCATTTAAACCGCAAAGATAATGTCTTTGTCTATTTTGAGCAATCTTCGCAGCAACCTTTTAATACGTAGTTGATACTTTCCAGGGTGAAATTGCGTGGCAACTGCACGGTCGGGACGGGAATATTCCGCAGGCAGAAGGTCTTGTGACACTTCAGGCAATAAAAGTGTGCATGCAACTCCTCTATCGAACAACTGCAATCCTCGCCGCAGACCGAATACTTCAGTGAGCCCGACCCGTCGTCGATGCAATGGATCAGATGATGGTCGAGAAAGAGGTTGATCGTCCGTGATACAGTCGATTTATCCACCGTATCGAGATAGTTTTCCAGATCGAGCAGACTGAAAGCCCGTTCAAACTCCATCATCGCTTTTAGTACAAGCAAGCGGATGGCAGTCGGTTTGATCTTCCTTTTGTTGAGTATATCTAAATAAGCATCCATATCAATCCGGTTTATTCGTCTTTAATATTCTTACAGCGTTGAGGATAGCCAGCAGAGCGACACCCACATCGGCAAAAACGGCTTCCCACATGGTAGCGATACCTCCGGCTCCCAGGATCAGGACGATCAGCTTGACACCGAATGCCAGCGAAATGTTCTGCCACACGATGTTGCGTGTGAACTTCCCGATGCGGATCGCCGTAGCCACCTTGCTCGGCTGGTCGGTCTGTATCACGACATCCGCCGTTTCGATGGCCGCATCGCTGCCGAGTCCTCCCATAGCAATACCGATATCGCTAAGAGCCAGGACGGGAGCATCGTTGATACCGTCGCCTACAAAGGCGATCCGGTTCTCCGGATTACGTATCAGTTCTTCCAGATGAGCCACCTTTCCTTCCGGCAGCAGGTCGCCATAAGCCCGGGATATTCCCAAACGGGTAGCTAATTTAGAAACAATTATCTGTTTATCTCCCGATAATATCTCCAGGTTATTAATATTTAATTCTTTTAATTGTTTGATGGCTTTCACCGCATCCTCTTTGGGCGTATCGGCGAGCAGGATATGGCCGGCGTATTGCCGGTCGATCGCGCAGACAACCACGGTATCTGAATTTTGTTTCATCCTAGTGAAACAGTTGTTTCTTCCAGGTGAAACACTTGTTTCATTAGGATGAAACAAAACTCCTTCCGAGTCCAGCAGACGGGAGTTACCTACCAATATATCTTTCCCCTCGACTACTGCTTTTAGTCCATAGCCTGCCAGTTCGGTTGTATCGATGGTTGTGTCGATTTCCACCTGTTGTTCCCGGGCGTATGCCACGATCGCCTTGGCAATAGGATGATTGCTCCGGCTTTCGACGGAAGCGATGATATGGAGCAGTTCTTTTTCCGGTATATGATTTGCAGCAGACAGGCTTTGTACCTCAAAGATCCCTTTAGTCAGCGTCCCCGTCTTATCGAATACCACCGTGTTTATTTTAGTGATGGCATCCAGGTAATTTCCTCCTTTAAACAGGATACCTTGTCGTGAAGCCGCCCCGATCCCTCCAAAATATCCCAGCGGAATACTGATCACCAGTGCGCAAGGGCAGGAGATTACGAGAAATACCAGTGCCCGGTACAGCCAGTCGTTGAAGACAAACAGAAAATCCGGCTGTATCAACGAATAGATGAAAGGGATAAGCACGATCAGGAAAGCAAGCCCGGTTACGATCGGTGTATAAATACGCGCAAATTTGCGGATAAACAATTCTGCCGGAGCTTTTCGCTCCGATGCGTTTTGCACCAGTTCGAGGATACGGGCCAGCGCACTCTGGTTGTAGGGCTTTGTCACTTCTATCCGGATCACTTTGTCTGTGACGATCATTCCCGCCAGTACTTCCTCTTCCCGGTGGATATTACGCGGCGTACTTTCACCGGTGAGGGCGGCAGTATTGAAGGCTGCGACCTCGCTGAGTAATTTCCCGTCGAGTGGAACCCTTTCTCCGGCCTTTACCTCGATAATCTCTCCGGGAAGAACATCCGTGGGAGCGAACGTGACCGCTTCGTTATCATGGATCACCGTTGCCGTCTCCGGTCTTACATCGAGCAGGGCACTAATGTTCTTACGAGCTTTAGCCACCGCATTCTCCTGAAAGATCTCTCCGATGGAATAGAATAACATAACGGCAACCCCTTCCGGATATTCCCCGATGTAAAAGGCGCCGAGCGTAGCGATACACATCAGGGTAAACTCGCTGAAAACATCTTTCTCCCGGATACTTTCTATCGCTTCCCTGATCACCGGAAGCCCGACCGGCAGATAAGCCAGCAGATACCAGGCGAACCGTACAATCTCTTTACTGAATAGCTCTGCATCGGTATGCTGCATATAGAGCCCGGTCAACAACATGGCGAAAGAAACGGCCGGAAGTATATAAGGTGGAAAACGATGTTGTTCTTCGGAATGCCCCTGGCAATTGCAACTGCAAGAATGTCCCATATCTTTATCTGTTTTATTCGTTTACTGATACAAAGGTAGACAGAAAGAAATGCAACAGGGTTGCAAAGAATTCGTATATTTGTCCGGTTAATAACTAGATAATAAACAATATGAAGAAAACTCTCACTGCTATTCGGGCTTTGTTCTGTCTTGCCTTGTTGTGTTCCTGTACGCAGACAAAGAATCCGTATGACCTGTCGAATTTCGGTCTTGTTCCCGACAACAAGGAAAATGCCTCCCCGTTGATGGCAAAGGCATTGGAACAGATCGCCGCTTCTCACACTTCGGATGACACGATCACGATCGTCCTGCCCAAAGGACGTTATGATTTCTATCCTGAAGGAGCCGCACAGAAGGAATACTTTATCTCCAACCACGATCAGGACAACCCGAAACTGGTGGGACTTCCTTTTGAGAATATGAAGAACGTCGTTTTCGACGGACAAGGTTCGGAACTGATCTTCCACGGCCGTATGTTACCCGTTTCGTTGATCCGTTCTGAAAACTGTACACTGAAGAATTTCAGCATCGACTTCGAGAACCCGCATATCAGCCAGGTGAAAGTGCTGGAAAATGATACGGTAGCCGGAGCTATAACGTATGAGGTGGCTCCCTGGGTCGAGTATGAAATACGCGACAGTGCATTTGTTGCCAAAGGAGAAGGTTGGGAGCATATCCCTGCCTGGGGAATTGCTTTTGAAGGAGACACCAAACGCCTCGTCTATACGACCAGCGATATTGCTGTCGGTTCGAAAGGCGTATCGGAACTTTCTCCCCGTGTAATTAAGTCGACTAAATGGAATAATAAGAAACTAACCCCCGGAACAGTTGTTGCCATGCGTGGCTGGGGACGTCCGACACCGGGTATCTTTATCTCTTACGATACGAATACGACACTGGATAATATCCAGGTTCATTATGCCGAGGGCATGGGTTTACTGGCACAGATGAGCGAGAACATCACGCTTAATAAATTCTCCGTATGCCTTCGTGGTGAGAATGATCCGCGTTATTTTACAACGCAGGCGGATGCAACCCATTTCTCCGGTTGTAAAGGTAAGATCGTCTCTGTAGGCGGCCTGTATGAAGGGATGATGGATGACGCGATCAACGTACACGGCACCTATCTGAAAGTCCAGAAGCGTGTGGATGATAAGACGTTAGTAGGCGAGTATATGCATTCGCAGAGTTATGGCTTTGAATGGGGATTTCCGGGGGATGCCGTACAGTTCATCGACTCCAAGACAATGGAGATCATCGGCAATCTTAATAAAGTGGTTTCTATCAAAACGGTGGACAAACCGACTGCACATGGCGCAAAACAGTTTGAGATCGTTTTTGAAGAAAGTATCGACCCGGCAATCAGCGAAGCCGGAACATTCGGTATCGAGAATCTGGAATGGACACCGGAAGTTTATTTTGCCGACAATCTGATCCGCAACAACCGTGCCCGCGGTTCCTTGTTCAGCACGCCGAAAAAGACGGTGGTGGAAAACAACGTCTTCGACCATACTTCCGGTACGGCTATCCTGCTGTGCGGTGATTGTAACGGCTGGTTCGAAACAGGAGCCTGCCACGATGTGCTGATCCGCAACAACAAGTTCATCAATGCATTGACCAATATGTTCCAGTTTACGAATGCAGTTATCTCGATCTATCCCGAAATACCCGACCTGAAAGACCAGAAAAAGTATTTCCATAGCAATATCGTGATCGAGAATAATGAGTTCGAAACATTCGATGCTCCGATCCTGTATGCGAAATCGGTGGACGGACTGATCTTCCGCAACAATACGGTCAAACAGAATAACCAGTATCCTGCTTTCCACTGGAATAATCACCGTTTCTTCTTCCAGCGTGTAGTTAATTCCGAAATCAAGGACAATACCTTCGATGGCGGGTTCGATGAGAAGAGGGATGTGAAGGTTGAGAATTGATCTGAGACCTGAAGAAATCTAATAAAAGCCATTTGTCTCGTGCAAAGCATGGGGACAAGTGGCTTTTGTTTATTTTGCTTGTGTAGTCGATTCACAAGCGATCGTAAAGCGGAAAGTCGTTCCGACTCCCAACTCCGATTCAACGGATATTTTACCTCCTAATTTTGTTACGATCATCTGGCAGATAGACAAGCCCAGCCCCGTGCCGGGAACAAAGCTGTCGAACTTGGCAAAACGCTCGAATACACGCTTCAGGTTTTCCGGATCGATCCCTTTCCCCGTATCGGTTACATAAAAAGCCAATCCACCGGGGATGACCTCATAGCCTATCGTAATCGATCCTTCCGAAGTAAACTTAACGGCATTATTCAATAAATTCGTGATAACTTGCGTCAGTCTGTTCTTTTCAGAGTTGATCACATATTTCTTATGAGGTAAATGGCAGATAAGCTTTACTTCCGGTGATAAATGCGATTCATAGACCTGTTTCAAATCGACGATAACTTCCGTTATATCGAAGTCGGTGTAATTGAATACCATTTTCCCGGCATCTATTTTGGATATGTCGAGTATATCGTTAATAATCTGTAGGAGCAGATCATTGTTTTCTTCGATAATACGGACAAATTCTCCTTTCTCCCCGTGATTGTCCGTTTCGGCCAGTAGCTGGGAGAATCCTACTATGGCATTCAACGGCGTACGTATTTCATGGCTCATATTTGCCAGGAAAGTCATCTTCATCCGGTTGGCTTCTTCTACTTTTTCGATGTGGGTAATATCTATTAGCAACCCCGTAACGCTTTTCAGATTCCCGTTAAGGTGGAACTCCATAGGGACGGAAAAGGCATTTACCCAACGGTAGTTTGTATCGCCTTCTAGCATAATGCGCAAATGTAGATTGCTATATCCTTTGTTTTCCAATGCGCGTCTTTCCTGCTCCCGCTTCAGTATCAAGCGATCATCCGGATGGATAGTGAAAATCAATTCTTTTCGGATAAACTCTCCGGGATCGATCGGGTCGGGATAGAGGCGGGTATATTCCTGCGTATCGACGTCGAAATCCCATTGGATGATGTTGGCTGCCTGAATAGCCAGTTCGCTTCGCTGGATATAGTTTTTGAAACGTTGTTCGCGTTCTACCTCTTCTGTAATATCTTCGCGGGTTCCGATCAGTTTGGCCACATTACCTTCTTTATCATAGTTCGATACCTTTGCAATGAGCCGAACCCATCGGTAGGAATTATCGAGCGTCTTGACACGGAATTTTATGTTCATCTGGTCAGAACGCTTATTCAGGATATTGTCGAATGCTTTTTGATACATTAACCGATGTTCGGGGGCGATGATTTTATAGCTATCCTTCAATTTGATATCCTTATCGAAAAACATTGACTCTCCGGCCGAAGTAGATATTCCTGTTTTATGGTCGTATTCCCAGATGATCATATTCGTGATCTGGAGCAGCAGGTCTCGTTGCTGTTTATTCTCTATTAACTCCTGCACCTTGTTTTTCTGGTCGGTAATATCTTTCTGGGTACCGATCAAACGGTCTATTTTTCCGTTTTCTCCGCGTATCCCCATCGAGTAGATCTCATACCAGCGGATTTGGCCGTCGGGAGTAACGAGACGGAATTGTTCGCAACTCTGTTCGTGTACCTCTTCGACAATATCGGTAACGAGTTTAACATGCCTTTTCCGGTCTTCCGGAACTAATTGGTTGGTGACATCCCGTAATCTCATGCCGGGCTGAGGCACTGTGTTTTCATCGGCCAGGTCGAATGAGTCGGTATTGGGGAGGTATGACCAGACTGATAGTCCACCTGCCTTCAGAGCCATCGCCAGTTTATTTTTCTGCTCGATCGTCTCATGCTGGGCCTGTATTCGTTCGGTCATATTACGGAAGATGCCGAATGTGTAATCCTCTTCAAAAGGGATTATATATCCTTCGGCATAGCCTGTGTGCCCTTCGTTCTCTACTTCGTAATGAATTATATTCGGTTTACGTGTTTTTATCGTATCCAGGAATGCATTCAGCAGTTCAGCCCCTGAGCCTCCTCTCAAATTCTTATAACGAAACAACTCCTGTATCGTCTGTCCCTTTTGCTGTTGAGGCGTAAGGGACAGAGATATTTCAGGCTGGTAATTGAGTAAATCCTCGATTACACCCTCTTTGTTTACTATTAAAACCGTATCGGGAAGCAGTTTCAGAAACTGCTTCATCCCTGTCAGAGCATTTTTGTCGTTTGCCATAGCCTATAAATTTCGGGAGGTCTATAACTGGCAAAATTAAATATATTCCTGGTTTTAATTGTATGAATAGAATAAATAAATCAAGGATAATGCTTATTATTGTTGATTTACTAACTTCAGGCTGTAGTTGAGATCCGACTCTGCTTTAGTAAAATCGTCTCCCAAAAGAGTCAGTGTAGAGTCATTTTCACAAAGAAAATTCATCACTTCGTCTCCATTATCGGATACCAGTTGCCATATAGTTGCATTGTCGTTTCCTGGCATCCCTTTGAGTGTGAGACGTTTCCCGTTAGTGACGAATGTAGCGTCTTTGCCGTCTTCCGCTTCCAGATATGTTTGTGAAAGAGAGAAAGTGCCGTCCCCGCTATGCTTCCGGCTACGGATAGTCAGGTCGTAACGGATACCCGGACAGTCGGCGCAGGGAAGCAGACCTTCATAAGTAAGCGTCTGCATAGCTCCCAAGGAGTTGTCTGCTTCCGCTTTATCCTGACGGTAGATTTCAGTTTGACGCTGGCTGATAGTCCATACGCCGTCTACCATACGTACGTTTTTGGTATCATCGTCTTCTATATTCCAGGCATAACCTCCGGCCGGCAGTGAACGGCGGTCGAGTACTTCACTTGGGGCGCCGGTAGAGAAGAATAATTCGGCTTTCAGCGAGTCCGGACTGAATACGAGGTAAGCAGACGATTTCCCGTCTGTTGCTTCCAGGCGTGTTCCCGACTCGAAAAGGCGTATGCAGTTTTGTTGTACTTCCGACCAGGTATAGCCGGCAGAGGCGATACAGCCGTGTTCGTCTTTATCGTTTCCAACCATTTCGGCAGATTCGTTTTCTGACTGTGGTTCTTGTTGTGCTTTCTTTTGTCCGCAGGCAGAAAGCAATCCTGCGCAAAGAATAAAGGCAGTCAGCATGTGCCTGTTGTTTGTTTTTTTCATCGGAATGAATGTCTTTAATTTGTTTATAAACGGAGATCTATACTAGTATATGAAACAAAGATAAGTTATTTTTTGTTCCTTTGTGGTTTGAATAAAAAAGATTAAGCCTGTAAGGAATGAGAATATCCGTACTTATCGTTGCACTCTTGACGATTATCTGTTTGTCGCCAGTGAAAGCTCAGCATGAGGTGTCTGTACCCGATAGCCTGAAACAAAAGATGCCGGTTATCGAATATAAATTTAATCCGAAACACCTGATTCTCCCGGCTTCTCTGATCACCGTCGGAGCAGTCGGAACAGCTATCGACGGGATGAATGATTTCCATCTTTTCTCCCGGAAAAGCGATGTGAAGAAGATCCGTGTGGACGATTATCTGGAATGGGGGATGCTGGGATGGGTTTTCGTCTGCGACCTGATGGGGAAGGAGAAGCATAACTGGGTAGACCAGCTCTTTCTGGTGACTATGGCGGAAGGTATGAATGCCGTTATGACCCGTACCCTGAAATATTCCATCAATGAGACCCGTCCTGACGGAGGGCCTTATTCGTTCCCTTCCGGTCATACGGCCAATGCTTTTTTGGGGGCTCACATGGCTTATAAAGAGTTTAAGGACAGTAGTCCGGTACTGGCTTATTCGGGATATGCGATCGCTTTGTTTGTCGCCGGTTCGCGGTTGTATAATAACCGCCATTGGGTGGCCGATGTCGTGGCGGGAGCCGGTTTCGGTATTCTTTCCGTCGAATTATCCTATCTGGCTTATTTCCCCCTCCGTAACGCCATAGCCCGCAAAATAAATCGTAAGTCAGCTAAAAATATGGTGATCGCCCCGACCTTCAACGAACAGGGGGGAGGAGTTTATTTTTCTTATTCGTTTTAATAATACCTAACCCCCTCCGCTTATTCGTTTTGTATTTATCTATAATTTATTTAGGATCTGTTTTATGACATTCTGCAGTGACAAGAACTTTATTTATTTGTTCTGTCGGATACTTGATCCGGAATATTTCGGTAAGATCCTGGCATATATAGTGTGAATAAATTAGAGAAGCAGGCTCATATTTTTCAAAAGTGAAATTGTATTTTAGATGATTATCGATATATATGCTTAAATCATTACCATTATCTTTGAATGTCCCGGTTATGGTGTCAACATCCGCTCTATTAGTATATTTGACAGACCCTACATTCATTGTTGTATATGTAAGTTCAAACTTGTCTAAAAGCCGAACGGCATACGAGGACTCTAACTCTTCCTGAATTGTGTTTCTCAGATTTCCATTTTCTATATCTATCTGGTATGTAGGAGGCTCTAATACCTGAATCTCGGAGTTGAGTGATTGGATATCTATATAGAATATGAAATTGAAAGAGTCAGACAGTATACCCGCTGTAACAAAATCGACTTGTTTAGTCGTAACCATATATCCGACATTACCTTTATCAGCTATATTAATAGCAGAGTTGTCTTCAGCTAATACATTCCACTCTATGGCAGATTTCATATATATTGCAATAGTATCACCTACCTTTAATTCTATTGTATCGTTTTCTTCAAGAGGATTTATAGTCGAGAACCTATAATTGGTATAATATATATCGGGTATATCATATATCTCCGTACCATCGTCCTCTTCTTTATCTCCACAGCTGACTGCTCCGTACAAAATGCACAGTAACAATACGATAATATTGCCTGGCTTATTTAGAATAAAAGAGAATAATGATAGATAAAAGGATTGTTTTTTCATGCTTGTATAATTTAAATTTTAGCGCAAGTTGCATTGTTTTTTCATGTTTGAAAAACAAAATCTTCGAGATGGGTATTATAATCTTTGAAAGCCTAAAATTCAACGGTAAACCAAATTTTATACTTTCAATGAATTCTGAATATATAGTTAATGGGGGTACATGTCAGATTTGGAGAATCTAATCAGGACAACCGCTTATTGATGTCCAGTAATTGTTCGATGTGTGTACGGTCGTTGCTGAGGCGGGGTATTTTGTGCTGTCCGCCTAGTTTACCCTTTTCTTTGAGCCATTCGTAAAAAGCTCCTTCATGAGCGATTGTGATCTCCAACGGTTGGAGAGATATTTCTTTGTAACGCTTGGCTTCATAATCGGAATTCAGTTCCTGCAGAGTCTTGTCCAGCAGGGATGCAAATTCGTCCAGTGAAGGCGGCATTGTTTCAAATTCGATGAACCATTGATGACGGCCTTTTGCCTTGTCCAGCATGAAGAGAGGGGCGGCTGTATATTCCTTCACTTTTGCTCCCGTCTGGATGCTTACCCGGCTGATCGCTTTATCGGCATTGTCTACCATTAGCTCTTCGCCGAAAGCGTTGATATAGTGTTTTGTTCTGCCCGAAATAATAAACTTATGAGGGAAAAGGGAGGTGAAACGAACCGTATCGCCGATCTGATAACGCCACAGTCCGCCGGATGTCGTTATTACCATCGCATAATTCTTTCCTGTCTCTACTGCTTCTAGGGGAAGAACCGTCGGGTTCTCCATACCCACTTCCGACATGGGGATAAATTCGTAGAAAACACCATAATCCTGCATCATCAGCAGACTCTGGTCTGCCGGATCATCCTGTATGCCGAAGAAACCTTCCGAGGCATTGTAAGTCTCCATATAATGCATCTTGTCCGAAGGAATCAGCGATTTATATTGTTCCCGGTAAGGCTCGAAACTGATACCGCCGTGAAAGAATACTTCCAGGTTGGGCCATACATCACTCAGGTATTCCCGTCCGGTCTTCTTCAGGATCGACTTGATAAGCACCAGCATCCAGGAAGGGACACCCGACAGGCTGTTCACATCCTTATTCCAGGTACAGTCTACAATTGCTTTTATCTTGCTTTCCCATTCGTCCATCAGGATGATCTTTTTAGCCGGAACACGCATCAGGTTGACCAACGGGTTCAGGTTCTGTAGAAGAACAGCCGAGAGGTCGCCGCAATGGGACTTTTGATTGATGGGGGAGGGGCTGTGGCTTCCTCCGAGTATCAGGCCTTTTTTCGAGAAGAAGTGGCTTTCGGGATTGTTTCGGAGGTATAGAGCCACTGTGTCGAAGCCACCTTGATAGTGGCAGCCGTGGAGCACCTCGCGGGTAACGGGTAGGAATTTGCTTTTATCGTTCGTGGTGCCGCTACTTTTAGCGTACCACTTGACGACCGAAGGCCACAGAATGTTCCTTTCTCCGTTTATCATCCGTGTCACATAAGGTTTGATATCGTCATAGAGCTGAAGCGGAACCCGCTCACAGAAGTCACTGTAATTACGGATACTTTTGTAATCGTATGTCAGACCCCATTCCGTATTACGTGCGGTCTTCAACAGAGTGCGCAATTGCTTACGCTGGAGCAGGTCGGTGTCCTGCCCGTATTTCTCTATGTCCTTCTGCCGGTGACGGAAGAGTAGTGATATCGTATTTGTTAAAATATCCATGCTCCTTTTACTTTGTATAGGCTGCAAATGTAGGCATTCTCTTTTTATTTATATCTTTGTTGCATACATAATTAACAAAACAATGAAAATAGGAATCCTTTCTTCCGGAGGTGATTGTCCCGGTATAAACGCTACGATTCGCGGTGTAGGTAAAACAGCCATCATGCATTATGGCATGGAAGTAATAGGTATCCATAGTGGTTTTGTAGGACTGCTGAACAAAGATATTCAATCGTTCGACGAACGAAGCCTTTCAGGTATCCTTAATCTGGGCGGAACGATTTTGGGGACATCCCGCGAGAAACCTTTCCGCAAACTACTCGCTTCGGGCGAAAGCGAAAAGCCTCAGATCATTATACAGAATTATGAAGAATTAGGATTAGACTGCCTTGTCTGTATCGGTGGAAACGGTACGCAGAAAACGGCGGGTATGCTCTCTGCCTTGGGACTGAACGTTATAGGTGTTCCCAAAACGATCGATAACGATGTGTGGGGTACCGATATCACTTTTGGTTTCGATACAGCTGTTAACATTGCTACAGAAGCGATCGACCGCCTGCACTCGACCGCCAGTTCGCATAAACGTGTAATGGTGGTGGAAGTGATGGGACATCATGCCGGATGGATTGCCTTATATGCCGGAATGGCCGGGGGAGCGGATGTTATCCTGTTGCCCGAACTCGGTTATGATATCGACCGGGTGAATGAAGCTATCCTCGACCGTGCCCGCCGTGGTAAGCCCTATTCAATTGTTGTCGTTGCCGAAGGAGTGGAGACACCCGATAAGAAACGCCCGTCCGATTATATCACCCGCACGATAGAAGCGGCTACCGGTATCGAATGCCGTGATACCGTATTAGGCTATATCCAGCGCGGTGGCAACCCTTCGCCGTTCGACCGTAACCTGGCCACCCGTTTGGGAGGACATGCCACGGAATTGATTGCAAACCGCCAATTCGGGCGTATGGTGTGTATGAAAGGGGATAAAGTGGAATCGATCGCCCTATCGGAAGTGGCAGGCAAATTGAAAGTGGTCACGCCGGAGCAGGATCTGATCGTTCAGGGAGAAAGAATGGGGATTTCGTTCGGTAAGTAATTACCGGACTTCTTCATTGATGGTGGCATCAATGCATGCTGTCTTGTTGATTGTTGTCGGTTCAGAAGATGTCTGTTCCGCAGAAGACTCTTCTTCCGGCAGATCCTCAAACTCATGTGCAGCGGTATTTTCTCCCGTCTGTTTCTTTTTCAGGTCGGAGATAAACTGCTGGAAAGTTTTGTCGGTACGCAGCTTTTTGATAGCCATCTTGGCGGCATTCTGCTGGGATTCTTTTTTGGAATAACCGATACCGACGCCGATCTGCATGTCGGCTAATGTTACGCCTGTCTGGAATACCGGATTACCGTCATTATCGGAAAACGACTCGATCAGGTCGAATGTTATTTCCAGCTTATTCTTCTGGCTCCATTCTATCAGGCTCGATTTGAAGTTGACCTCTTTGCGGGCAATATTATCCAGGTCGATATACCTCTTGATGATCACATCATTGATGAAACGGTAACAGGCACGATATCCCTGATCCAGGTAGATTGCCCCGATCAGCGCTTCCAATGCGTTTCCGTACATGTGATTATTGTGTGAACTCAGTTTAGCCGAGTAAACGACCATCTTGTCGAGACCGAGTTCGACCGCCACGCGGTTGAGTGTTTCGCGTTGTACGATCTTCGAACGGGTATTGGTCAGAAAACCTTCCCGTTTGTTTTGGAAATGTTTATACACAATGTCTGCTACGATAGCATCCAATACGGCATCACCCAAAAACTCCAACCGTTCGTTATTCAACCATTTACCATCACTATCTTCTACAGAGGAAGATTTATGAAGGAAGGCTTGTTCATAAACATGGATGTTGTCGGGGTAAAATCCCAGTATCTTATATAAAGAAGAATAAGGCTCCTTATTCTTATGTTTCAGGAGCCTTATCTTTTTGTATAGTTGTGTAAACACGTTACTTCACAAATTTTTTAACAATAGCACAAGCATTATGACCACCGAATCCAAAAGTATTGGATAGTGCTGCCTGTATTTCTCTTTTTTGAGCTTTATTGAATGTAAAATTCAGTTTGTAGTCTATTTCAGGATCATCGTCGCCATCTGCATGGTTGATTGTCGGAGGAATGATTCCATCTTTTATCGCCATGATGCACAACATTGCTTCGATAGCTCCGGCTGCACCTAACAAATGACCTGTCATTGACTTCGTTGAACTGATATTCAGCTTGTAAGCATGATCTCCGAAAACGTCTTTGATCGCTTTTACTTCTGAAACGTCTCCTACCGGAGTAGATGTTCCGTGAACGTTGATATAGTCGATATCTTCCGGAGCCATTTCTGCATCTTCCAGTGCATTACGCATCACTAACTTGGCACCTAATCCTTCAGGATGAGACGCTGTCAGATGGTATGCATCGGCAGACATTCCTGTTCCGGCAATCTCGGCATATATTTTAGCACCGCGAGCCAAAGCGTGTTCCATTTCTTCCAAAATCAAACAAGCTCCACCTTCTCCCATGACGAAACCGTCGCGACTTGCGCTGAATGGACGAGAAGCTGTCTCGGGCGAATCGTTACGGGTTGACAGCGCATTCATCGAGTTGAACCCACCGACACCTGAATCTGCAATAGCAGCTTCCGCACCACCTGTTACGATCACATTGGCTTTACCCAAACGGATATAGTTGAATGCATCAGCGATCGCGTTGGTAGAAGAGGCACAAGCCGACACTGTTGCAAAGTTAGGACCATGAAATCCATAAAGCATGGAGATATGTCCGGCTGCAATATCCGAGATCATCTTCGGGATGAAGAACGGATTGAATTTCGGGCCGATCGTATCTTTGGTTTTCGCATATCCTAAAACTTCTTCGTCAAATGTCTTGATACCGCCGATACCTGAAGCAAAAATAACACCGATACGGTTCTTGTCCTCATTGTCCAAGTCCATAGCAGCATCTTCGATTGCCTGTTTTGCGGCATTTATTGCAAATAAACTATAACGGTCACACTTGCGGGCTTCCTTGCGATCCATTACTGACAACGGATCGAAACCTTTAACTTCGCATGCAAATTGTGTCTTGAATTTGGATGCATCAAACTGTGTAATAGGGCCGGCTCCACTCTTCCCATTGATAATACCCTCCCATGTTTCTGCGAGGGTATTACCAAGAGGAGTAATGGCACCAAGACCTGTTACTACAACTCTTTTTAATTCCATACCTTTAATTAAAAGGATTGATTACTTCGCGTTAGCTTCGAT
>ERZ856578.3113-NODE-3113-length-25540-cov-27.896124_pt1 | contig 25540 bp, 26 predicted proteins | sample MGYA00514384_ERZ856578 | MGnify/ENA primary metagenome ERZ856578 (study PRJEB29103, sample SAMN06111958) | human gut metagenome | biome: human gut; feature: ankylosing spondylitis patient; material: healthy_person | host: Homo sapiens | place: China:Hangzhou... | reverse complement strand
CGGACGAGATTCCATACCAATCAACCCAGTTCAACAAGTACTATGCCGACTATCTGGCAAAGGTCAACGCCACCATGAACCTGAACCACAAACCCGGTGCGGTTATGCAGGTGGACTGGGCCGGCGATACTGCTACGGTTATCGATACAGATATCTTGCCCCAAAGTAAGCGTCAAACCTCCCTGCGTATAAAAGGCCGCCATCTCAAGGAGAACTGTTGCTCACCGAGATGGCGGTCTTTTATTTATGAGGCATATAGCATTCTTCCGAGGCATTTGCGGGAAGCAGCTTTTCAGCCCATGCTTCAAATGTTGGCCTCGCCAGTCTCCTGCTCGCAGTTCTTGCAGGCGTAGGTGTAGTATACGTCCTCGCGGATCCAGAACTCCGCCGGCTTCATCTGCAGCGTCCGGCGAACCTCTTTGCCAATCTCCACTAACTCGCTGCCGCAAGCAGAGCAGATCCGTTCTTCCTCAGGCAGACGATGCTCCAGCACTTCAGTACGAGTTCCCTCCGGGACGACCTCCAGCACATTGCCGGACTGCCGCTTGCGCTCGTGCGCCTTCACAGCAACAGGCTTCTCAGCGGCGGCGTTGGTTCCAGAGGCATAGGCTTCCGCTTCGTTGTAAGTAAAACTCAGCTGCTCCATGACCATCTGCTCCGCCTGTTCCGAAGAACGGCCGAACAGCTTCTTTTTGGACAGCTTCAGCTGCTCCAGCAGCCACTCATTCTGCAGCGTCAGGCTGGTGATGACCTGCGCCTGTTCCTGAAATCGCTCATATTCCGCACGGGAAATGGTCACCATTTCTTCCGTGTTGCTTGTCTGCATTTCTCTGTTTTCCATGCAAACATTATACCACAAAACACGGCAAGCAGAACAGGAACAGGGTATTGGCGAACGGGTCTAACGCAAATTGCTGCTGGACGAGGCGCGCCAGGCCGTCTATGCCTTTACGCAGATCTGTGTAGCCACAGGCAATATAGACTTTATCTGCGTCGGTGAAATCATTTAACATAGGCGCAGAAGCTCCACCAGCAGTCTCAGCTGTTCCGTATCGCACCCGGGATAAATATCCAGACTGGCGTTTCCAATATGCAACGTTGCAGAACGTTCCGCAACGTTGCGTGATCCCCGTTTCGGTGCCGGAAGCTCTGCAAACCTGACGGCCGACACACTCGAGCACGGCTCTATTTCAGCCAAAGCCAGAAATTCCCGTTCCCAACGGTAATAGGTTGCTGCATTGATTTCTTCTTGTCTGCACCACGCCCGCACTGACAGGCCGCTGCTGCGGCAGTCCTGTATTCGTGCCGCCCACTCCTGCAGCTTCGCACGACGTTTCAACTCTGCGCTTGTCATCCCCTTACCTCCAATATGACAGTAACGGAACGTTTCGCAACGTCCCGTTACTATTGTCTCATGCCTGTCTATGCGCGGGGTGGTTTGACGCTTACGCCCCCAACCAGCTCTATCTGCGGTTCGGCGAGAATGTCCGTGCACTCCGGCACGAGAAGCATTTGTCGCAGGAAGAACTGTCTGAGATGGTTTTTACGACGCAAAAGTATATTTCGTGTATCGAAATGGGCCGCGCGCACCCAAGCCTGGAGGCATGCCTGCGAATTGCAGATGCACTTCACGTTTCCATCGACACGTTGCTGAAAGGCATTATCGAAACGGGAAGCGAGGTGCTGAAACTAAATTCGCCAGAACAGGATCTGTTGGACGACGTGATATGGGCGGTTCATCGCTATCTGGAAAATCGGTAAGTTGAGCCTCAGGCACACGCAAAAACTGCGCCGCAGTAAACAAAGAATAGGGATTTTCAGCAGACGCAAAAGCAATTGAAAAACATTCCGATCTTCCGAAAAAATCAGTAGACTTTGCGCCTGTTCTGTGGTAGTTGTTTGTGCTACCAAAACGAAGGAGGCACAGACATGGCAAAGAAACGGGCAAACGGAGAAGGAAATATCCGAAAGCGCAAAGATGGGCGCTGGGAAAGACGGTATACTGCTGGATACGATGAAAAAACCGGCAAGCGAATTATCAAGAGCGTTCTCGGCAAGACGCAGGCAGAAGTGAAAGAAAAGCTGGCGAAAGCAGTTGCGGAAGCGGAAACCGTCGATGTACGGAGAGCAGACGAGTACACGCTCGGCACATGGCTGCAAACGTGGTATGAGCTATATGCAAAGCCACACCTGCGGTTCTCAACGGCCGAGTATTACCGGCGCGGCATCGAACTGCACATCACACCGCGCATCGGAGATATTCCACTGAAAAAGCTGACCGGACGCGATCTGCAATGGCTTTACAAAGACCTACAGGAACACGGGCGGCTAAGAGAAGCACAGAAAGGAAAGCAGCCGGGGCTGAGTGATTCCACGATCCGCGGCATCCACACGATGCTGCACAACGCGCTCGACCGGGCAGTCAAGGAACGCCTGATTGTGCGCAATCCAGCGGATGACTGCATTCCGCCCAAAATCCCAAAGCACGAAATGAGGATCCTGCCGCCGGAACAAATCAAATCCTACCTGACGGCAGCAGATCAACGTGGCGTCCTGCCCATATTCTATCTGGAACTCATCAGCGGACTGCGCAAAGGAGAACTGGTGGCGCTCCAATGGGCAGACTTGGACATCGAAAATAAGACGATTTTCGTCAGCAAGCAGGCAGGGCGAAACAACGCCGGAGAACCGGACATCACGCGCCCGAAAACAGAAAACTCCATCCGCAAAATTTCCATTCCGCAAGAAGCCGTCGATCTGCTGGTCACAGAGCACCAAAAGCATCCCGGCAGCCCATGGATGTTCCCATCCCCGAAAACAGGCGAAATGTACCACCCCGATTCGGTGGTCAACATTCATAAGAAAATCCTGAAAGACGCGGGACTGGAACACCTGAGATTTCATGACTTGCGACACACATTCGCGACCTTGGCACTACAAAACGGCGTGGACGTAAAAACGGTGTCCAGCATGCTCGGTCACTTTGATGCGGAAATAAAGAAAAACGAAATACAGATCAATCAATTACCGATTCGATTCCTTTCCCTTCCGGTTTTCCGGATGCTACCGCGCAGAAGCGAACGGAAACGAAGGAGTCGTTTGAAAGCTGTCGGGAATTGATTCTGGAGAACATCGACTACAACGTTCTGGCAAGTGATCCTCACGTTGACCGGGAGCAGCTTGACGAGATCGCCCAACTGGTGCAGGAGACAGTTTGCAGCACCCGCAGCCGAATTCGCGTTGCAGGCAGCGATTACCCAGCCGAGGTCGTGCGGGCAAAGCTGCTGAAGCTGAACAGCGAACATATCCGCTTCGTCATGGACTGCCTGAAACAGAACACAACACGGATTCGGAACATCCGACAATATCTGCTGGCTGCGCTGTTCAACGCGCCAAACACGATGAACAGCTATTACACAGCGCTAGTGGCGCACGATATGGCGGCAGCATAATCGTTGAAAACGCAAATTAGATTGTCTACCCTAAAAAAACCAACGCTAAAAAAACGCAAAAGAAAAACTTGCAAATAGAATAGAAGGAGGTCTCTATGAGAAAAATTAAGTTTATAACCATCCTGCTGGTATTGTCGATGCTGCTGACAGTACCGGCTTTTGCTTTTTCCACAGGCTTCACGGACGTGCCTGAAAAGGCTACCTAGCAAAAGCTTTATTCTCGCATCAATGTTTCATTCCATCCGCCGCACTGGCAGCGGGAGGTCATTTATCGGCTGGCTCTCAACAGAGCGTCTGTTTTTAATGTCGCGCCCATCATATCCTTGTGTGCTTCTCGTCCTTCCAAACAGAGGGGTGAAAGGAATGTCAGCGCGTTCTGGATTCGACTCAAATCAGACGCGGAGAGCGTATTCTCATGCAGATGGTGCAGCACCCGGCGATAGGATTCGCGGAGCGTTTCATCCACGGACGGCTGAAAGAAATAGTTCGAGATCAGGCCGCCAATCAAGGCGGCTTCGTTATCGGTGTACTGCATGGTGATTGCCCTCCTGTGCAAAGATCAAACAACAAACGCTGGCATCATACCACAAGATGCAGTGCCGGTCTATTCGCAATCTGACGAAATATTGAATTTCAAACCCATATATAAAACAAAGCAGTGTTTCACTCTCTTTTGAAAAGAGGGTTGAAACGCCGCTTTTTTCGTTTATAAATTTGAAAACCAAGACGTAGGAGGTTACAAAAATGTCTGTATTCCGTGTTGAGAAATGAAGTATGGGCCGAAAAGCTGCTTCCTGCAAATGCCCCGGAAGAATGCTATGTGCCGCAAAATAATTGACCGCCATCTCGCTGAACAGCAGCTCATTGAGATGACGGCCTTTTATTCATGGTTACGTTTTACGCTTACGGAGATTGCCTTCCATGGCTGCCAGCCGTGCAGGCAATATGCAAATCATGAACCGGCGATATCTTTCGGATTCCGCCGGCTCATGATTATTTGACGCTTACATTGATCCATGGAGTTTTTAGAAAATTTCCAGCCGTAAAAAAGCCTGAACACTATGGATCAATGACTGTTCCGTACATCAAACTCGCTACTGTACGAGATATTATACAACTGCATCAGCAAAAAAGCAATTAGACTTTCTCTTTCTTCTCCAAGCGCAGAATCCGATGATCCTCCGTTAGCACACGCATCTGCTGAATTGCGATTGCGTTAAGCTTTTCCAGCCGTTCCCGCTGCGGCAAGCCATTGTTGATGAACACCGCATTCAGATTCTCAAGATTGGACAGGCACACGAGCTGTGACACGTTTGCGTAGTCGCGGATGTTTCCTTTCAGCCCCGGATTCTCATCGCGCCACTGCTTTGCAGTTTTGCCGAACAGCGCCATATTCAGCACATCGGCTTCACTGGCATATACCAGCGACATCTGCCGCGCCGACAGCTCCGGAGGGATAAGATTTTCTTTGATTGCATCCGTGTGGATGCGGTAATTGATTTTCGCAAGATTGCGTTTGATGTCCCAGCCGAGGAGCTGCTGCTCCTGCTCCTTCAGCCGTTCAAATTCCTTGATCAGATAGATCTTGAATTCCGGGCTGATCCACATTCCGAATTCAAATGCGATGTCCTTATAGGCGTATGTACCGCCATATCGCCCGGCGCGCGCCTTCAGACCGATGGCATTGGTTTTTTCAACCCATTCCTTCACGCTGAGCTTATAGCTGTTGAGTCCTGCCTGACTTCTAATTATGGCGAATTCGCTATAATTAAAATCCGGGTTGTGTATCTGCTCCCAAATGCCAAGAAATTCAACGGTATTCCGATTCCGAAGCCAATCAGAGATAAAGAAGTCGCCATCCTTCGCTTTCAGCATATCGGTCAGGGAAATAAAATCCTTATCATCAATCGTGGTCACAGAAATCTCCGCACCGTTGACCATGAGTTTGTTGTTCATTGGCATCCCTCTCTAACATCGCGCATGAAGCATGTTCCGGCCTGTTCTCCGTAAGAGGCAAAGCGGCAGATATTGCAGCAGGGCAGCAATTCTGTGAAACGGCGATATCGACCAGCATTGCTGGAACGCAGCGGTCACAGGCTGCTGCGGCCCATCTTCGTCCTTTTATCAGCATAGCAGGTATCCGCTTCCACGTCGAGTGGTTTTTCCAGATGTGCCGCAGATGCCAGCTTTTCCAGCAAGACCGCTTTCGACCATCGCTGCTCTCGTGCCTGTTCCAAATACCACTTGCGCACATCTCTTGTCAACTCTGCTTCCATGATGATTACATTCAGTGTCCAGCCAATTTTCATCGCCAGCCGGAGGAGCATTTGGTCATTTTCATAAATCCGATAAAAATCGCGCATCCGACGCACGTTGCGCGGGGAAAAGCCTGGCGGTCAGGGAAATTTGCCTGCAAGAATTCTGCGGTTGCGACTGCCGCGCCTTTCTCCGGGCGCTGGCTGATTGCCTTGCCAATGGCATACACTTCGTCCATCTGCGGAAGGTTTTGCGCGAGAATTGCGGTCAATTCCCGGTACATCATGCCGTAATCCACAGGTTTTCTGACGTTCATGGCTTCGCCCTCCCGCGCTGATGCGCATCGTATATTTCGTTGTTTTGCGAATAGCCTGCTACAATATTTTGTGGCATGATCTTCCCGTTCGTTTGATTCTTATGAGGGAGGAGCAATCATGCAGTACACCGATACCGGAGCCGCTCTGATCGGCGGCCTGATCTCAACCTATTTCTTTCAGCCTGCTGTGTTCGCATCTTTGAAGGACGCTTGCAGCCGTGTTCTAGGGTGTATCTGCACCAGAATGCGCTCACTTCCTCCGACCTTCTGCAGATTCGGAAGGCTGTGAATTTTCTGATGCCCATGTGCCAGTCGAACCGGCAGACACAGCGAGAGCTTATGGGTGTCAATACAAGAACAACCGCGCTGCTGAATACTTCGCGCTAATAACCATACTTAGGGTGTATCTGAAAAGTCATAAATAGCGAAGCGTACAAGAAAAAGACACAAATAAGTGGTAAGACAAGAGCAGAAAGAAGTGACAAGCATGAAGACCCGCTGTTATGAACTTACCGATAAGGAATGGGAACTGATCCGGCCGCTTATCCCGATTTCACATACCGGCCGACCGCAGAAGGATATTCGCGCGCATCTCAATGACATCATGTGGCTTGCCCGCAGCGGTGCACGCTGGAGCGATTTTCCTGCAAGATTCGGCCCACACCAGACGGTGTACAGCTGCTTCTGCCGACGGCGGGACGATGGGACCCTGAAGAAGATCTTCGAGGTCTGCGCAGCCCCGAGCACTGGCGCGGAGCTGCGCCTGGATTCAACGTCGATCAAAGCATCCGTGCAGGCAGGCCGTGGAATAAGAAAGCGAGCAAAATCAAACATCAAGCAGCATCGGCAAAACACGCGGAGGCCTGAACACGAAAATCCATGCCATCGTCGGAAAAGATCTGCGGCCTGTGGCTTTTTTGCTGTCTGCCGGAAATGTTGATGACTGCACAGAGGCAGTTCCTCTGCTGAACCTGCTTCCTGATCTGAAGAACTGTAATATTCTTGCCGATAAAGCCTATGCACAAAAGAGATCAGGACCTATCTGCATGACCAGCCCGCCAATTATACGATCCCGCCGAAAGTGAACACAAAGCAACCGTGGCTGTTTGATAAAGAGACGTATAAACGGCGGAATGTGATAGAGCGTTTCTTCAATCGTCTCAAGAAATCTCGCCGTGCTGAGACGCGCTATGACAAGCGTGACGACTCCTTCCTCGCTTTTGTTATGGTCGCCGCGAGCTGCGTCGCTTTCGGCATTTTGCACATCTAAGGAAGCTCTAATTGAATCATCGGCTGTGGACGGCGAAAGACTTTTCGTCAAGACAAGGTTTGAAAAATGGCGGAATACTTTATGTATTGCCCATTTTTCGAACCGCAGGATTGGCGGAAAAGATCCGTCGTCTGTAGTCAGAGATTTATTCAGAAGTTCCCTAATCGCCGTTTTCAGATACACCCTAAGTCACCGCCCCATTCCCGGTGCTTCTGCCAATGGATGTGCGTACAGACAGGCGCTAGGGCTCCCTGCGCTGCTCCAGCTTCAGATTTTCCAGTGCCAGCAAGCATTCCATATTCCCCTTTGACGCCAGCAAGCTAAAATCATCGTCATATACGTTTCTCAACACCTTCAAAATACGATACTTGGTGGTGTTTATATGCACACCAAGCAGCTCGCTCGTTTTTGTAATGCTGCGGAGCGCAAGAAACAGGCGAGTGGTATCCAAATATATCTGCTTCGCGTTTGCATCAACGTAAAAGTCGAGGTAGCTGTTGATCATCTTTAATTTCATCGTCGTTGGGGCAATGTTGAGTAAATTCAAAACCGGCAATTCTCCCATTGTAAACACGCCATAGATAAGGAGCGGTTCCATCTGCTCAATCACATACTTGGACAGCTTTGTGATGCTGTCGTGTCGAACGGAATAGTCAGAAAACACCAGGCATATCGGTCGATGCTCCTCGATGACTTTTCGGCAAAACCCGAATACGCTGTCGGCGTGCGTCCCGGAATCCTGCCAAAGGCCGATTGCATAGCTTGCACTGCGATTATAATTGTAAACAAAATAATCCCTATTTCTGCTATTAAGAAAACGCGTGAGATTTGGCAGCTTTATATAGAAGAGATAAAAGCGGTCGGTCTCGGACATCTCAGATTCATCAATTTCGCACGTGACCTGCTCCTGTTTTTCAGAGTCAAGAAGGCGAAGCAGATACGCTGCGATCTCAAGAAACACTGCGCTGACGTCTTTTGCGGCAGATGCCGGGTTCAGAAACAGCGCAATATACGAGCTTATTCCAAAGACGCAGACGATATGCGTCGCTTCATTTACATAAGGATAAACGGGCGCGTACGGAATATAGTTTTTCCCAAAATAAAGCGATTGGATTTTTGAGAGTATTTTTGCGTTCACGATATGAGCAGAGATATAATGGGCGTCTCCACTATTGATCAGGACTGGACATGAGAGCATGCACTCCATGTCGATCCCGAGCCGTAGAAGATTCCTGTCTGTCTTGTATTGATCCAGCATGGTAAGTATATGAAAAAGCTGGCGCTGTGGTGCCTCCTGCTGTAGCGAGAACGCATGCAAGTAAAACTCTTTTGTGATCTCGTTGTAGCGGCAATCTTCATCCAGGATAATGACTGGGAAATCATACTGGTTGCCAAACTCGATAATTTCAGGATCGACCATCTTGTTAAGATGAAGGCTAGGCATAATCCCGATACCGGAACAACCGTGCTCAATCATCGCTTTAATCAGATTGATCCGCGCATTCTTATTATGCTTTGAACTCCAGAAGGAGGTCAAAAAAAAGATACCAGGCAATAAATATTCCTCTACCTCTGGCCACGGATGCTCTAAAACATCGATCCTGTCAATTTTACGATGAACCCCGTTTTTCCCAGCAGCTAGGAAGCTATGCGCCAAAGACGGGATCTTCAGAAGACTGGAAACAGTTGCATTTTCGTTACTCACAATAATTTATCTCTTCTCCCAAATTATTCTTAAAACTACAAGTTTCTATTGCATTATTAGTTTTTCAAGTATATCACACGAGCGTTCGCCGTTTCAAGCACCTTCCGCCGAAAATTTTTGTTTGTATTCGACAAAATTATTTGCACAATTTATCTGCAAGAAATGATGAATATCTTATTCGACTTGTGTAAGATGCTAGTGTAATCTATTTGAGGAGGGAAACTCATGTACCAATATGAACTAGTAAAAGCCGCAACAAAACTGCTTCGCGACAACATGGGCCTGAAAAAAGGCGAGACCGTCTGTATTACTGCAGACACCGAGTCTCACATGGACGTTGTCGAGGCAACTGCTCAGGCTGCCTACGCTCTGGGTGGAAAGCCCATGGTGATCACCTTTGCCGCACCGCGTGGGGTCGGCAAAGCCGCTGACCCGGATCTGCCGATGGCTTCTCTGACTGCCGCGCTGAAGGAAACAGACATTTGGATCGAGTACAACTACGAATGGTTGCTGTATTCCTCCGCATTTGACGCAGCTGTCGCCGCCAACACGAAGCTCCGTTACATCTGCTTGGTCGGCATGACCGCAGATCTGCTGATTCGAAACATTGGCCGTGTACGCAACAAGGAGCTCGGCGTCTTCCTCCGCAAGGCCGAAGAGATCACAAAGAACGCCAAGTGCATGCGTATTACCACGCCGGCTGGTACAGATCTGAGCTTTGAAAATATGCCCGGTCGTGACTTCTATACCTCCGACGGCACCGTAGGTCCTAACGAGTGGAAGATGATGGGCGGACAAATCAGTTGGTCCCCCAAATTTGAAACGATCAACGGAACCTTGGTGTTCGACGGTTCGATGGATCCCCCGAGCGGCCTGCTTCGTGATAAGATCGTCTGCACGATTGTCAACGGCGAGGTAACCAAAATTGAAGGCGGTGCAGACGCGACCGCGCTGAAGGAATACCTCAGTAGCTTCAATGATCCGCAGATGTTCCGGTTGGCACACGCTTCCTACGGCTTCGGTCCCGGTGCAAAGCTGACAGGTAATGTTGTAGAAGATGAACGTGTATGGGGCAGCACTGAATGGGGCATCGGCAACGTAGGTCCGCAGCTTGTATCCGATATTCCCGGTGGCATCGCCGGCGCTTCCCACACTGATGGCATTTGCATGTCGTCCACAGTTTATCTGGATGGTGAGCTGTTCCTGAAGGATGGCGAAGTGGTCGGCCCGACTCCGGAAGTTGTTGAGCTTGCTAGAATTGCCAGAGAGTTGGAGTACTGATTTCTCCTTCTGTATGTGATCAGTAAAACACCAGCATCCCTCTTGCCCCTAAGCAGGGGGAGATGCTGGTGTTATCCATAAGCTCAATTCAATTGCGTCGTGAAGAAAGGAGAAAAAATGTTTAATCTACCCCTTGACACAACGATCGTTCTGCTGGTGATTGTTGGACTGATTATTGCAAACTGCATTGGCATAGCAACACAGTTGAAAAAGCTTCCGAAGGAGGACAGCGACAAATGAGTAGTGCTCTTATCAGCGGCCTATTCCTTTTTGGCTTTTTACTGATTCTTCTTTTCCTTGGCTTGATTTTCAGAATGAGAGCCAATACGTCCCGCGGCTTTTTGACTGGTGGCGCACAGCTCGGCCCCATTTTGGCAGCAGGCATGTTCGCCGCAACGTTTCTCTCCAGCTCTTCAAGTGTAGGCTTTACAGGTTTCCTGTATGCTGCCGGCTGGAGTGGTTTTACCTCTATTCTCGGCACTGCGCTTTCGTTAGTGATTGTTGGCTGTTTCCTAGTCCGGAAGATCAGGATGCATGCGGGCGTTGGTATGGAGACGGTTTCTGACCTTCTGGCTGACCGGTATCAGTCTAAAACCATCCGTGGTCTTTCCGCAGTTGCCATGGTTTTCCTATATGTTATCTTTACCGCAGCCGAGTTAATTGGCCTTGGAAAGACTCTTCAGGTATTTATCGGCTGGGATTACCATGTTGCAGTGCTCGTCTCCGCCGCATTTACTGTTGCATTCGTGCTTCTTGGTGGTATGTTTGCCGTTGCAATCAATGACACTATTTGCGGATTCCTTGGAATCGGCGGTTTGATCGTGCTTGCAATCGTCTGTCTTGTAAACCAAGGTGGACTCGGCCAAATGAACCTCAACATGGCTGCACAAGATCCGGTACTGGTCACAACCTTCACAGACGCAAACGGTGTGTTCAGTGTGGCAGCTCTGATTGCCTGTATCAGTAATGCTGCGGTCTGGGGCATCGGAAACTCGTCTCATCCTGTTTTCCTTGCACAGACCTTCTCCACCAAGAGTTCTCGCTCTGTCCTCAAGAGCATGGCAATAAGCTCCGTTGCTATTTTCCTGTTCTATTTCTCCACCATGGTCATGGGCGGAACTTCACGCGTCCTGTTCCCTGGACTCAGTGATACGGATCAGGCGTTCGGCCTTCTCAGCCAGCGGATGCTCGGACCGGTCGGCGCAGCTATCCTTCTGACTGCAGTTGCCGCACTCGTCATTTCTACGATTGACTCTTGTCTGCTAACTGCTGGAGCTGCCTTTGGCAACGACCTGATCGTCAGAACCTTCGGAAAATACGAAGACGACGACAAGAAGCGCCTCTTCATGATTCGTATGGGCGTTGTTTTGGTTGCAGTCGTCGGAACCGCACTTGCGCTCATTTACGGAAACAGCACCGTTATGGTGTTCCAGATGTTCAACTTTGGCGCATCCGGCGCAGTCTTCTGGGTTCCCATTGTCTTTGGTCTCTATTGGAAGCGCGCCAATAAGCAGGGTGCAATTGCTGCTGTTATCGGCGGATTTGTCGCATACTGCATTTGGTTCCTCACTGCTTATAATTCCACTGGGCTGCACCCGGTGCTCCCAGGCTTTATAGTCGCTCTCATCTTGATGGTAGTCGTCAGTCTTTCGACTGCAACGACCGATGAGTCTGTACTGTTGCGTTATTTCCCGCCGAAGCCAGGCAAGTAATGCAACTAGGTCTTTAAATATGTAGCAAAGCCGGGGCTGTTCATCTCGAAATTCGTTGCGGCCCCGGCTTTTTGACCGAACAGCGAAAATGCGTTATGATAAAAAAAGGAGGACATAATAAAGCTGGCTTTGTGTGTAGCATTTATTATTGATAAATTATGAACTTTACAGCTATAAAAGAAGTGGTTGCTGCTCGCAAAAAAGAGTTAATCCAAAACGTGCTTGACCTCGGTTCAATCCCTGGGGTCAATCCGCGTATGGGCGGCAAAGGCGAGTCAAAGCGTATCGAGTGGTTGAAAAACTATTTTGATTCAAACAATATTCCTTATCAGGAGTACGACATAGCGGATTCTGCCGTTCCCGAGGGAAAAAGGACCTCGTTGATCGTAAGAATCGAAGGCTCTGAGGACAAGGAAAAAACGCTGTGGTTTATGGCGCATATGGATACCGTGGCGCCGGGTGATTTGAACGATTGGAACACAGATCCGTTCAAGCCGACCATGGTCGGGGATCGGATCTATGGATTGGGCGTTGAAGACAACGGCCAGGCTGTCGTCTGCCTGATGCAAACGTGCTTGATGATGCGGGAAATGGGTCTTGCGCCCAAGTGTAGCGTTGCATTTTTATTTGCAGCCGATGAGGAAACCGGTAGCCAGTATGGTCTGCATGCGTTGTTTGAGATCCCCGGACTCTTCTCGGCGCGCGATGAAGCTGTGGTTCCTGACGCTGGAAGTCACGACGGCTCATTTATTGAGGTTGCGGAAAAGTCGCAGGTCTGGCTGCTGTTTACTGTGCAGGGAAAGCAGGCGCATGGTTCCATGCCGCATCTCGGGATCAATGCCGGCTATATCGGGTCGAAAATGGCCGTTGAGATAGTCGACAAGCTTCGCGTCCAGTTCGCATTCAAGGACGATCTGTTCGATCCTCCGTATTCCACGTTTGAGTATACACAGAAGTTTTCCAATGTAGAGAGCCCAAACGTGTTGCCAGGGCGGGATGTCTTTGCAATGGATCTACGGATCCTGCCGCAATTTACTGTGGATGAGGTTCTCACATGCGTCAACTCCATCATCAGCAGATATGAATACGAATACAAGGTCCGTATTTCCTATGAGATCACACAGCGCGCTGACGCAGCGCCCGTGACCTCTCCGGACAGCACGGTCGCGTCGACGCTTCAAGCGATCTTAAATCACGCAGGCGTCCACGCCTTCTGCGGGGGCATCGGCGGAGGAACATGCGGCGCGATCCTGAGAAAGCACAATATTCCGACAGTCGTCTGGTCAACGCTGGATGAGCTGGCGCACCAGCCGAACGAGTATACCATTATCCCTAATCTAATCCAAGATACCGCAGCTTTCCTGTCTATTATTTCGGCATACTGTTAAGAAATCACTGAATCAATCATCTGCAGCTGTGTGCGGAGCGTTTTCTCCCACTCTTCGGTTCCAAAAACAGGAATGTATACACGATTCCTCCTGTTTTTGAGCCCTCGACTGACCGAGACCCTCCTTGAACAGCGCTTTCCAATTGGATCAGGGGTTCGCTAATTATTCTTAAATTCGCGAGGAAGCTTTTATGTCCACTGTAAAACCAGACAACGCAATACTTACGAAAAACCCGCTTGTTAAGAAAGCCATCAGCGTGGAGACGCTTGTCTTTCTTATATTATTTTTGGGCTTTTGGTGCGTAATCGGATCCAAAATGGGGGCTGTCAATCTTATCAGCACTTTGATGAATACCGCTTACGACCTGTTAATCTCAACGGTATTCAAAATTATGGCGATCTCCGTCGTAGCTGGTGCGATCGCGGAGCTTCTCAATGAGTTCGGCGTAACATCTCTCCTGAATCGCATTCTGTCCCCGCTGATCAAGCCTGTTTACGATTTGCCCGGGGCCTCCGTTGTCGGTATCTTCGCCTGCTTTTTCTCGGATAATCCAGCAATACTGACGTTGGCAGACAACACGGCGTTTAAGCGGTATTTTAAAAAGTATCAGGTTCCCCCGCTCACCAACATCGGGACAAGCTTCGGGATGGGCCTGATCATCATCGCGTTTATGGTCGGTGTAAAATCGCCGATCGGAGAGAGTTTCGTTCCGGCTGCAGCAATCGGATTTGTCGGCGCGGTGATCGGTTCCATCGTAAGCACGCGTTTGATGGCGCATTACACAAAAAGGAAATTCGGAGCAGCGGAGCCTGCTGTTGCAGTTGAAGTGCGTTGCGACGATTTTGACCTAGTTCATGAGCGCGTCATTCGCGAAGGCGGGGTCGGCGCACGCATTCTTTCGTCCTTGCTGGAGGGAGGAAAGTCCGGCGTCAAGATCGGGTTGGATATCATTCCCGGTGTCCTGATCATCTGTTCTGTTGTAATGCTGCTGACCTTCTCTGAGCCGAGTGGTGGTTATTCTGGTAGCGCATATGAGGGCGCGGCCCTGCTTCCATGGATTGGCAAAAAACTCAGCTTTCTTCTGACCCCTCTGTTTGGATTCTCTTCGGCCGAATCGCTTTCCGTGCCGATCATGTCGCTCGGCGCTGCCGGTGCGGCGATCGCCGTTGTTCCGAGGCTGGTGTCTGAAGGGCTGGCCCATGCAAATGATATTGCGGTGTTTACAGCGATTTGCATGTGCTGGAGCGGATATTTAAGCACGCACATCGCCATGCTGGAGGGGCTTGGATTCCGTGAGTTGAGCGGGCGGTCTATCCTCTATCATACAATCGGTGGTGTCGTTGCCGGAATCAGCGCAAACTGGCTTTTCAGGCTCGTTATGCTACTGTGACCGTTTGTTCCTTCTTCTGTCAAAGCTCCCTGTTGTTCCGGTTTGAAAGCAGGGGGCTTTGCTGTGTATAGAAACAGGAAAGTCATAGGAGCGGCCGGAGGGCCATCCCTTCGGATTTCGTTAAAAGGGATGAGCAAAACACGCTCTAAATAAAGTAATGCCATTAAGTTAAGCCAAGAAATTCGATTCGAAATAAAAATGTTGAAAAAGATTGGCAGCACTTGAGATGCGAGCAGAAGGGAAGCAGAACAAAGAAATTCGTGAAAAAACCGGCTTCCACACGCAATATATTACCGTGCTGGTTTCCCGATATAAAGCCAACGGTCTTGCAAGTATCACAGAAAGCCACTATCACGGAAACCACCGGAACCTGAGTTATGCAGAAGAGGAAGCGCTCCTGGAGCCGTTTCGTCAGGCTTCAAATGCAGGAAAAACGGTATCGGTGCATGATATTGAGACTGCATATCGGGAAACTGTAGGCCATTCCATAGGGACATCACAGATCTATTACGTCCTCCGTCGCCACGGTTGGAGGAAAGTAAGCGTAAAACGTAGCCATGAATAAAAGGCCGCCATCTCAATGAGCTGCTGCTCAGCGAGATGGCGGTCAATTATTTTGCGGCACATAGCATTCTTCCGGGGCATTTGCGGGAAGCAGCTTTTCAGCCCATGCTTCATCCGTTTTGCTCAGCTGCGGCGCGTTTTGCAGGATCCACAGCAGATAGCGGTACGGATCAAGGCCGTTCTCCTTCGCCGTTTCAATCAGGCTGTAGATCACGCTGCTGGCCTGTGCGCCGCCCGGCGTGTTGGCAAACAGCCAGTTCTTCCTGCCCATCACAAACGGCTTGATGCTGCGCTCGACACGGTTGTTGCTCAGCTCCAGACGGCCATCCTCCAGATACCTCGTCAGGTACGGCCATTGCTCCCGCAAGTAATGGATCGCCTTTCCCAGTGCAGACTTTGGCGCAGTCTTCGCCTGCATCTCATTTGCCCATGACAACAGCGCGTCTAAAACAGGTTTCTCCTGTTCCAGCCGCTTCTTATACCGCTCCTCCGGCGTCAGCTCCGCCAATGCCTGCTCCAGCTTGAAAAGCCGGGAGCAATAGCATTCGCCAATCGCTGCCGGCGAGTCCTTTTGCATCTCCTTGGGCAGCGTTTGCAAAGCCTCGTCAAATTTTTGCCGCGCATGTGCCCAGCAGCCCACCACACGGATGTTCCCCGGCAATCTGTGGTATCCCTGGTATCCGTCCGCGTGCAGCCAGCCCGAGAAGCCTTTCAGGAAAGCCTCCGCATGCTCCGCTTTTCGGGTGGGCTTGTACTCATACAGCACAATGGCCTGTTTCGCGCAGCCGCTGGTGCGGTACAGCCACATGTAGGACTTACTGGTAGAAGAACGTCCCGGCTCTTTCAGCACCTGCAAGGTCGTCTCATCCGCGTGCAGCACCGGCTCCCTGCAAAGCCGTTTATGCAGCACATCGTAGACTGGCTGCAGCCACTTCTCCGAAGTATTCAACAACCAGTTGGCCATGGTCTGCCGGGACAGCTTTAGTCCCTGACGATTGAATTCCTGTTCCAACCGGTACAACGGCGAGTGCATGACGAATTTCTGTGCTGCCAGATACGCCACCGCCTCCGCGGAGGCAAAGCTGCCGGACAGCAGCGCAGGCTCTTTCGCCGCCTTTACAATATTGGCCTCGCCAGTCTCCTGCTCGCAGTTCTTGCAGGCGTAGGTGTAGTATACGTCCTCGCGGATCCAGAACTCCGCCGGCTTCATCTGCAGCGTCCGACGCACATCCTTGCCGATCTCAACCAACTCGCTGCCACAAGCAGAGCAGATCCGCTCATTCTCAGGCAGACGGTGCTCTACCACCTCGGTACGAGTCCCCTCCGGAACGACGTCCAGCACATTGCCGGACTGCCGCTTGCGCTCGTGCGCCTTCACAGCAACAGGCTTCTCCGCGGCGGCTTTGGTTCCAGCGGCATAGGCTTCCGCCTCATTGTAAGTAAAACTCAGCTGCTCCATGACCATCTGCTCCGCCTGTTCCGAAGAACGGCCGAACAGCTTCTTCTTGGACAGCTTCAGCTGCTCCAGCAGCCATTCATTTTGCAGCGTCAGGCTGGTAATGACCTGTGCCTGCTCCTGTTCGCGGGCAGCAAGCTTTGCTTCCAGTCTTGCGTGCTGCTCTTCTAACTTAGCGTTTTTTGCTTCCAGCTTTGCGATCCGTGCTTTTTCCTGCTGCAATCGCTCATATTCCGCACGGGAAATGGTGACCATTTCCGCCGTGTTACTTGTCTGCATTTCTCTGTTTTCCATGCAAACATTATACCACAGAATGCGGCAAAAAGCCAGTGTTTTCAATGGTTTCCGCCCGTTTTATTTGTTCAGACAACAGTCAATCCCGTCACTGGGCGGTGGGCTTTCGGCTGCTCGATCTGCAGCCCCTCCATGAGCCAGCGGTACTGCTGCGGCGTTAGCGTCTTTACCTCGGATTCCGAGCGCGGCCATTGATACGCGCCCTGTTCCAACCGTTTGTACAGCAGGATGAAGCCGTCCTTCTCCCAGTACAAGCCCTTGATCCGGTCTCGCCGCCGCCCGCAGAACAGGAACAGTGTGTTGGTAAATGGATCCAGCTCAAACTGCTGCTGGACGAGGCGCGCCAGGCCGTCTATGCCTTTGCGCAGATCTGTGTAGCCACAGGCAATATAGACTTTATCTGCGCCGGTGAAGTCGTTCAGCATAGGCGCAGAAGTTCTACCAGCATTTTCAGCTGTTCCGTATCGCACCCGGGATAAATATCCAGACTGGCGTTTCCAATATGCGGCGTTGCGGAACGTTCCGCAACGTTGCGTGATCCCCGTTTCGGTGCCGGAAGCTCTGCAAACCTGACGGCCGGCACACTCGAGCACGGCTCTGTTTCAGCCAAAGCCAGCAATTCCCGTTCCCAACGGTAATAGGTTGCTGCATTGATTTCTTCTTGTCTGCACCACGCCCGCACGGACAGGCCGCTGCTGCGGCAGTCCTGTATCCGTGCCGCCCACTCCTGCAGCTTTACACGGTGTTTCAACTCTGCGCTTGTCATTCCCTTACCTCCAATATGACAGTAACGGAACGTTTCGCAACGTCCCGTTACTATTGTCTCATGCCTGTCCATGCGCGGGGTGGTTTGACGCTACGCAATCCATGTAGAAAACCGACTATGGAGCGGAAACAAATTTCGGGTCGCAGAAAAAATCTGCGACCCGAAAGAAAAATGTTCAATTCATAACATATGAGGCAATATCAGTAGCGTGATTATTGAAATGCAATGCTGTCGATATTGAGCTTACCATTATTGCCGTTGTCGTAGACTAAAACAATTGAATTTATCCCTTTATAAAGCTTTAGTATTTTACTAAATGATATTTCACGCCACGCATTCCAATCAGCACTTGAGACAACTGGGAAATGCAGCGTCTGCACAAATTTCCTATTCACATACAGATTCAGTGTCCGGCCACTTGCCTCGCCATTTGCATAGCGGACAATGAGATCATAATATCCTGTCGCTTCACAATTCGCAGTAAATGATGCTTTTGCACCAGCAGTAGACCACGAATCTGTAAATCCGGTTCCGACATATCCACTATGATTGCAGTTGATTTGAACGCCGCCAGAAAGAACCGCGTTTTCTGCTTGCAGCCATGAAGCACTTTTTGGTACTAATGTTAAAGCATCAATATTAATATTCCCGCTATCTCCAGAATCATATTTCAGCATAACGGAGTTGCTTCCACACACGAGCGGCACCCGATAAGAAACCGTTCCCCAAGTATTCCAATCGGACATCGCTACAACGGGAAATATGACCTGCTGAAGTTTGCGCCCGTTCACATATAGGCTCAATGTTTTCTCATCTCGTTGTGCGTTGGCATAGCGGATCTGGAGCGTGTAATCGGTTTCGCGGCTTGATTCGATCTGAAGCGTGGCAGAGGCGCCAATTTGTGTCCATGTATCTGTGAAGCCGCGACCGTGATAACCTTGCTTATCTGTGTTGCATCGTGCGATGCGCAGTATGCCATCTTCGCATTCGAATGTTCGGCCTTTGCTGAAATCTACGGAGAAGTAATCTACGTTGACTTCACCGGTATCCTGTGCATCACGCGCAAGTACAACTGTATTTTTACCAGCGTCAAGCGGAATATCAAATGCAAGCATTTCCCATTGACTCCAGTCGGCAGGCGCAACAACAGGCAGCGTAAGCTGACGCACATATGTACCGTTCACATAAAGACTTAAGGTTCTGCCATTAGCCTGACCATTAGCATACCGAAGCATGCCCTTATAAATTCCAGCGTCTTTGCTTGCCACGGAAAACGACAGCGATGCGCCTGTGGAAGAAAAGCCTCCGGCATATCCGATTCCGCTGAAGCCAGTATGTTCGTACTCAATTGGGAGTGAGATGGAACGGTCTGCATACTCCGCTTCATAGACGGAACCAACCGCTTCAACCTGTCCTGCATATCTGTCGCGTGCAGGCCTGCTCTGCACAGCAAAGGTTGAAACCTGATTGAACTGATATGCGAATCGACCGTCCGGTGCAGTGTCGCCAATATTATAGAAATCCATAATATTACCGCTTTCACCGAAATTGTCAGCCCACTTGAAACGGAAGTGCAGTTCTGCATTGTCCAGTCCTACAGCGCTTCTGGGGATGGCAAGCTGAAGTTCATTTCCGCTTGCATGGAACGGGATAGCTTCAACATCCTCCCACTTCCACGCATTACCGACATTCTTTTGGAGAATGCCCACACTGTCGCTGGATAGTCTCCGATTTAATACGTAGTCATACCCATTCCTTCCGGTCTTCGCGTTTTGATCTGCGTCAATAAAGAGCGTCATCCAGTTTTCGGAAACTGGCGTGGTCAAATTATCTACAGTTTTTACATAAAAGTAAAGATTCTCGGCATCGTAAGCCACTTTAAGGGTGTCAAAGTCATTTCGGCCAGATTGATTTACAAGCGTTGTATAGCCAGCATAGGCAAGCTCATTGCGGTGTGTGACATCGCCTACACTGTCATAAAAAGCAGGTTCAACCGTATCCCGCTGTGCAAAACTTTCGTTTATGCTGATCGTATGACTTCCATTGGCAGCACCAACTGCCCGCGCACCCTTGAACAGGCGGATGTAGTGCGCCAGCTTCATATATGCCTCATCACCAAGAAAGCCATCCGACGGTTCAATATCACGGCTGAATTCCGGATTGTATTCATCAACGAAATAATAGTCATTGGCAGAGAGTTTTCTTCCCAGAAAATCCTGCCCCTCAGCTGCGTAATAGTTGGAAGCAACCCATTCGTTCCATGCCGTTACAAAGATAAATTCTGGATCAAGTGAAAGTGCATACTCCCACTGCTCACGAAAGTTTATCAGTTCAAGCGTGGTTTCCTCCGATACATTTGCAGGCTCTACGCCGCCCGAATAACTCTTGCCTTTGTTTGTAGTTGCATGTTGCGCCAAACATACACTGGTTGCTTCCGGTTTGTCAGCAGATTCGTTCCAGCCATAGCCTTGCGGCGTATTGTCCAGCCATGGGAATTGATTTTCACCGCTCTGCCACGCCCAGGACCGACGGAATGTAAAGACATTGCGGTATTGCGCGGAAAGCTGTGTGCTGTTTCCCAACATAAGCGGCTTCCCATCCCACATAAACCAAAGTTCTCTGTATTTTCCGGTAGAATATATTACGGTTTTGAGTGTCAGCCTGCCCCTGACCGGCATCATGAGCGCTATCACCTCGGCGGGACTTGCGTTTGTGCCGCCCAATTTCGCTGCCGGCAATGCCGCACGTATCAGGGCGTTTCTGCGGTTATCGCTTGTGTGCTGCGTTCTGTATGGCGCGCTGTGCTGCCTGCTGTATTGGACGCTCGGGGCGTGGCATTTCGGTATGCTGTTTCAGAACCGGCGGATCATCGCTTATGGCGTGGAATACTGGCGCTGGTATGGGCTGGGGCATCTGGCGCTTGGCGTTGTGTACCCACTGCGCACGTTTTTTGTCAGCGTCGGACGCGGAAAGCTGGCGATGCTGTCCGGCACCGGCGAGTTCATCGGGAATGCGTTCTGCTCCGCCGTCCTGATCCCGCGCTGCGGCGCGCTGGGCCGCTCTTTATCCTATCCGCTCGGCTGGCTTGCTGCCGCGGTTTTTCTGCTTGCGGCGTATTGGAGTGCCGGGAGGCGATGCGCGAAAATAGACACACGAGCGAACTGATATATTTTGTGACACAGGAGGATTGATCACATGAAATACAAGAGTTTTCATCCGGGGCAGCCGTGGCTGGACACCAATGGGAAGCGGATCCATGCGCACGGCGGCTCTATTTTCTATGAAAACGGCCGCTACTACTGGTATGGGGAAAACAAGGAAAAAACGACTGGCCTTGACTCGATCTGGCACTGGGGAATCCGCTGCTATGTCTCAGGCGATCTTTACAACTGGGACGATCTTGGCCTGATCATTCCGCCGGAGCCGGACGATCCTGCGTCTACGCTGCACCCAAGTAAATGCGTTGATCGTCCGCACATCCTATACAATCGGAAAACCGGAAAATACGTTTGCTGGCTGAAGGTCATGTCCGTGGGCTGCACAGTTCTGACTGCGGATGCGCTGCTGGGGCCATACACCGTCGTACACGAGGGACTCTGGCCGCTTGGCATGGAGCCGGGCGACTTTGACCTTGCGGTCGCGCCCGATGGGAAAGCCTACTATTTCTTTGAACGAGTCCACTCTGAGCTGATCTGTGCTGATCTGACGGATGACTACACCAACGTGACCGGCTATTACAGCACGCATTTTCCGCGCCTCGGTCCACCCTATACGCGCGAAGCACCTGCGCATTTTATCCGGAAAGGGAAGCATTATCTTCTTACCTCCGGTACGACCGGGTACTTCCCGAACCCCTCGGAACTTGCAATTGCCGATACCTGGCACGGTCCGTACCGCGTTCTGGGCGATCCGCATCCGGCGGATGATACGCGCACGTCATTTCATTCACAGATTTCCTCCGTGTTCCGGGTCCCGGGCAAAAAAGACCTCTATATTGCACTCGCCGATCGCTGGCTGCCGCAGAGAATGTCGCTTTCCTATGAAAAATACCGTATTCTCTTTGAACGCGGGTTCGGCAGTAACCCGAATGCCGTTTATACGCCGCAGCAGCAGAAAGAAACGCTGGATATCGGCATCAAAAACACCGTACTTGCCGACTACATCTGGCTGCCGCTTCGATTTGACGGAGAGATGGCCTATATTGACTGGCTGGACGAGTGGAAACTTGAAGACTATGAATAGACTGCATTCGTTACATTTCTAGTTTCAAAAGCAGGAGGACAATATGAGAATTCTATTTCAAGGCGATTCCATAACGGATTGCCTGCGCAGCAGCTATGACAGCGGCGCTTTTGTGGGCAGCGGCTATCCTTGCCTGATCCAGGCAGATCTGTGCCTGAATCGCACGAATATTGAAGTGCTGAACTGCGGCATCAGCGGAAACCGCGTGACGAATCTGCTTGCCCGCTGGAAAAAGGACTGCATCAATCTGCATCCAGACGTTATTTCGATCCTGATCGGCGTTAACGATGTCTGGCACGAGCTGTCTCAGCAGGAGGGCGTGGATGCGGAGTTGTTCGAGGAGACCTATCGGGTGCTGCTGCGATATACCCAAAGGACGCTCCCCGAAGCGAAACTCATTCTGCTTGGCGCATTTCTGACGCATGGAACAGCGACAGATGGTACACAATGGGATGGATTCTATAAGGAGGTCGCGCTTCGCAATGCCATCACGCGCCGCCTTGCCGCGGAATTCGGATCAGAATTTTTAGACCTCCAGAAGATCTTCGATGAAGCGTGTGAAATGTTTCCGCCGGAACACTGGACGCAAGACGGCATTCATCCCACGGCTGCGGGACATCGGCTCATTGCAAATGCGTGGGAGAAAAAGATGCAGCCAACGCTAATGACTGCCGAAAAATAAGATGGAATTTTAGAATAAACAGAAATATCAAACGTAGAGATGCCCATATGAATTACGCAAATAAAGCACAATCATGACGTGGAAACGATACCCCAAAGCCGAAGAAGTCGCATTCTACCTTCGTCTCGGACAGAATATTTATCAACTGCGTAAATCAAGAAAAATATCGCAGGAAGAACTTGCTTGTCGGGCAGATTGCATCCAGAAGTATATATCGAATATTGAGCTGGGGAAGGCCAGAGCAAGCGTAGTCCTTTGTGCCAGAATCGCAGCAGCGCTCCATTGTTCCATAGATGCGCTTTTTGCAGATATACTTTCCAGAGAACAAACTGCGGATTTCATTGTTACTGCATCTGAGTGAGCTCTGATGCACGAAGTCTTACGGGCTGTAGAAGAATATCGGCATCGTGAGAAATAGCAGCAGCCACCGTGTGCCTATTGGCAAGCGCAAAAACTGCGCCGCAGTAAACAAAGAATAGGGATTTTCAGCAGACGCAAAAGCAATTGAAAAACATTCCGATCTTCCGAAAAAATCAGTAGACTTTGCGCCTGTTCTGTGGTAGTTGTTTGTGCTACCAAAACGAAGGAGGCACAGACATGGCAAAGAAACGGGCAAACGGAGAAGGAAATATCCGAAAGCGCAAAGATGGGCGCTGGGAAAGACGGTATACTGCTGGATACGATGAAAAAACCGGCAAGCGAATTATCAAGAGCGTTCTCGGCAAGACGCAGGCAGAAGTGAAAGAAAAGCTGGCGAAAGCAGTTGCGGAAGCGGAAACCGTCGATGTACGGAGAGCAGACGAGTACACGCTCGGCACATGGCTGCAAACGTGGTATGAGCTATATGCAAAGCCACACCTGCGATTCTCGACTGCCGAATACTACCGGCGCGGCATCGAATTGCATATCACGCTGCGTATTGGCGATATTCCGCTCAAAAAGCTGACCGGACGCGATTTGCAAGGGTTGTACAAGGACTTGCGGGAACACGGACGGCTCCGCGAAGCGCAGAAGGGAAAGCAGCCGGGGCTGAGTGATTCCACGATCCGCGGCATCCACACAATGCTGCACAATGCGCTCGACCGGGCAGTGAAAGAACGCCTGATTGTCAGAAATCCAGCGGACGACTGCGTACCGCCGAAAATTCCGAAGCACGAAATGAAAATCCTGCCGCCGGAGCAGATCAAGTCCTACCTGACGGCTGCTAAGCAGCGTGGTGTCCTGCCCATGTTCTATCTGGAACTCATCAGTGGGTTACGCAAGGGCGAGCTGGTAGCGCTGCAATGGTCGGACTTGGACATCGAAAATAAGACGATTTCTGTCAGCAAGCAGGCGGGACGCAACAGCGCAGGCGAACCCGACATCACTCGTCCGAAAACAGAAAACTCGATCAGAAAAATCTCCATCCCACAGGATGCCGTCGATCTGCTGGTTGCAGAACACCAAAAACACCCCAGCAATCCGTGGATGTTCCCGTCGCCGAAAACCGGCGAAATGTACCACCCGGATTCGGTAGTCAACATCCACAAGAAGATTTTGAAGGATGCAGGGCTGGAACACCTGAGATTTCACGACTTACGTCACACATTCGCGACCTTGGCACTACAAAACGGCGTGGACGTAAAAACGGTATCCAGTATGCTCGGCCATTTCGACGCAGGTTTCACGCTCCGCACCTACACCCACGTCACGCGGCAGATGCAGGAAAGTGCAGCAGAAAAGATGGGCAATTTCATGGCGCAAGTCATGTGAAAAAAGCAAAGAAAACCCAAAGAGCGGCGGAGAGAATGACACGATCATCCTCTCCGCTGCTCTTTGGACATTTCGCCGCGTGGGTCACGGTGTGGGTCAAGCCGGATTTCACAGGTTTTCACGAAGTGCGTTCCCTAAAATGGTATATACATTTATAGGAAAAATTCTGCTGGGTTGATGCCTGAAAAACACCACTTTTCTACAAAACCAGAAATCCGAAAATAGTTGCAAAAACGCCTGATATTCAGAGAATATCAGGCGTTTTGGTGGGGGAAGGTGGATTCGAACCACCGAAGTCATTGACAGCAGATTTACAGTCTGTCCCCTTTGGCCACTCGGGAATTCCCCCATATTCAGGATGCTGTGTTGCGGTAAAATGGAGCTGGTAGACGGATTCGAACCCCCGACCTGCTGATTACAAAGATGCGTTTGTACGTCTATTGCGTACATTTTGTTCCCGTTTTGCCTGATACGTCTAATCTCAGAATCTCATTCAGAGCAATAAACCCATACAGTATCAGGGCGCTTTTCGCCCGTTGGCGTCAGGGTTGGCGTCAAACGGACTTCCAACTTGTAGAAAAGTCCGCGTGTCGTGGACACCACGTTTTCCTTGCTTGCTAAAATAACACGCTTAGTTTCAACTACATTATACTGCTTGTCATGCCATAAATCAACTCAATAATTTCACTATGACGCTCGTTTCTTCAGCGGGTGAGAAACGAGCGCGGCCGTCTGCGCAGAATCGTCTATCCACCTATGAGCAGATGCATGTGGAGCCATCGCCGGGAGAACCTGTGCAGGCTTTAACTGTATTAGATAATGAAAACCTTGTATGGGCTCTCACTATGTTGTTAGGTGAATCTGCCTCGCGTAGAGAAACAAATCCATCTCAAATGAAGATAGGGGGGGAATTATTTGACATTTCAATACAAAAGTGTTATGATTACTTCCTATTAGGAACACTGTAAATACAAGGCTTTTCGGAGCCTACAAACCAGAAAAAATAATATTTGA